>OGOZ01000559.1_pt1 | contig 24799 bp, 17 predicted proteins | sample 1552801 | NCBI WGS metagenome assembly OGOZ01 (sample SAMEA2580196, study PRJEB22360) | human gut metagenome | biome: human gut; feature: human-associated habitat; material: faeces | place: Denmark | collected 2008/2010 | reverse complement strand
AAAATAAAGATATATATTTATATATTCCTATTGTAAAAAGACAAGAACCTCGCTTACCTAAAAAAGAAGATGGAACACCAGATAAAACTCCTCCATTAAAAACAGCTTTAAGTGGTATTTTCTATCTTTCATTTTATAGACAACCTTCAGAAGATGAGACTATGTTTGCAACAATTGCAGAACAATGTCCTTGGTTAGAAAATAAATTATTAGATTTTTCATATTTCATTAATCATAATTTATTAAACTCATATGAATATGGTATTTTAATTCAACAAATATATAATAATTTAAGACAAATTAATGGTCGTTTAATTTATTTGGCAGACAGTTATTATAAAGCATTAAGCGAAAAAACTAAATTTTTAGCGCAGTTAGATGAACGTATTACTAATTTAGGAGCAAAATTTACCGCCGAATTTTTACAACCCTATTTAAATCAAAAACAAATTCGAGAAGAAGATGTGCAAGATTTTTTATTAGATTATAAAACTTTATATGCGGTTCCAGAGGCAAAGCGCGCCATTTTCAACTACGATGAAATCTACAGTAGTTATATCAATAAATATTTGAGTGCAGAACAACGTTTTTTAAAAAATATTTATGATTTTAGAGATTATTGAAATGCACCTGTAACAATTGAAGGAGCGCAAACAATATATTGTTATACTGCATATCCGTCTAATGGTTATAGTTTTAGTGAGAACCAATCTTCAACAAGGAATTTCAAAAATTATAATACAACTACTTTTAAGCCAAATACAACAATTTTTGATGCTAAAACAAATAAACCTGTAGACATAGTCTATAGTGGTAATTATAACCAATTTAAATGAGCTAAATATGCAGAAAATACCTTTGTTAAATGTTCTGAAGAAAATAAAAATAATATTTACGATAGAGAAAAAACTTATTATAAACAAATTTCGACATCAGATGAAGTTTCTTATCAACCATTAAAATTAGATGAATTAAAAACAAATTTCTTAATTAATACTTTAGGAGAAAATGAAGAAATTACAAATTACTATTTTAAAAATAGAGAAAATTATCTTTATGGTTTCTTAGATTTAAATCAAATCAGTAATTTCTATGACAAGTTTACTTCTAAAGCGCTATTAAAAATCGTTAATTATAATTTGTTATCAGATCAAGATAATTTAACTAAATCCCAAATTAAAGCATGGTTAGAAGGCGATCGTACTTCTCGCACACTTTTGGGATTAAAAGTATATAATTATTTATATACAACTACTTTCCCTCTTCAAGAAGTTTACAATTATGAAGATGTATATCAATTAGAAGGCGGCAAATATGTTCTTCAAAATACTGGTAAAAAATATCAAGCGATTCCTATTGTTAGCGCTAGCAACTATATGAATTTTTATAAAAGAGTTTCAGTGTCAAATGAAGAATATAAAACAAGTCAAACTTTAACAACTATTACAGGAGTTTCAACCGCAATTAGTTTTATTAGTGCATGTTTAGGACCAGTAGGTTGGATCGTTGCTGGCGTAGGTGCGATAACGGCGACAGTTTGCGGAGCAATTGCTTGCAATAAGGTGTCTAATAAAAATACTTGGTGGAGTAATGATGGATATACAAATAAAGATATTACTTTAGAATATACTTTACCTCACCAAGGTCTATATAATAAATTAATTCAATATGATGATATTCAATATCTAAACAACAATATTACCGTAAATGCAGAACATTTTTATTACACTACATCTGAAAAAGACTACGATAATTATAAAGTATGAAATACTCAAGGTTATGCTGATCTCTATTTCAATAAATATAGTAAGTTTATTCCTAATTATCATTATATACAAAAACATGCGCAAGCAAATAGATATATGTATAAACCATCTTATTTAAGATTAGTAAAACCTAATGAGTATGTAAATTCTACAGATGAATATTTAATGTTAATATATGATACTACGGAAGCAAACGATCTTCATTATTTCAACGGTGTTTTTGAGGATACTTTTGGAGAATACTTGTTAGATAATCGTATAAATAATGTTCATTATTCTCTTTTTGAACAATTGAGTGACAGTTTCTCTTTTAATGATTTTGGAGATATTTCTAATAAGACTTTGCAACAAGTATTAGAAAAGCAATTTGTTTTTGATACTACTAATCCAAAAGAATTCTCTTTAAAATTAAAAGACAGCACGTATTATATACTAATTTTCCATAAAGAAGATTATACAGTTGAAACAATTAAAAAAGCTTCTTTAGAAGCAGACCTTGCTAAATATCAATATGTATTTTATAATAGCGAAAATGATGAAGCTTTTGATCCTAATCACACAGATAATTTTGTAACAGGTTTATATTTACCTGCATCTGAGGAGTCTCTAACACCAGATGACTTAGAAGACGCTAAAGCTTTTGATAACGAACGTTTATATTATAAGGTTGAAAATGATAAAGTTGTTTATTATCCAACGATTACACAGGTAATTCAACAAGGTAACTCTTATTATTACTATACAGGATCAAGTAATTTAATTTGAAAAACTGAAAAATTAACTGAGAAATCGACGATTTCTTTAGAAGTATATGATCAAACGCAACAGAAATTTGTGCAAAAAGATTTTACTGTATATAACAAATATTGATATTTTAATGAAAATCAAATTGTTTTATCTTCTACTATTAGTTTAAACAATTTAACAAATGGTCTATTTTGGAATCTATATACTAATATTTCGGATAAAAATTTAACCTTCTTGAAAGAACATGCAATGATTATTGAAACAGATTTAACTAATTATTGGAACCAAGCTTATAACGCTAGTCAATTATGTCAATATTTTATACCGGAGCATTGGCAATCATACTATAATAATCAAGTTAATCCTTTTGTATTATTTACTCTACCAGAAGCTGAAACTAGAACTGTAGCAAAAGATAATATCGATGCAATTACTATTTTAAAGATATTTTTAATAAACGATGATGGAACAAAACCAATGACTAATGACTATTTAAAACAGATTTATAAGAATAAAAAAGAAGGATTGCCTTTATATATTTTGTTCCATAATGAATATTATATTGTAAATTATAATGAGAGTGCTCCAGAAGGAAACAAATATACAATGACAACGCTAGATTCGAGTTTATCAAATTTATTATTTAATACATATCCAAGCGCTGAAATTGCAAAGATCGATTATTATAATACAGCAGAAGGAGACGAAAATTATGGTTTTATACCTGAAAAAAATCCTAGTGAAACTCAATATTTTCAACAAAATGGTCAAGGATATGAGCCAATTATCGTCGATGCAGAAGCAAGCACTGTTTCTTATCAAATAACCACTCATTTAAAATTAAATTCTCAATGAATTCCAGAAGTAGAAAAAGTATTAAATAATCAAAACCCATATATCTTTAAATTAAAATATTTCTCAGATACATCTGAATACTTTAATTATATTTCAGATTATAATCAAGATTTACGAGATCAAAATAAAAATGATAGTAATTATCAAATTATTCCTCTTAGTAATTTTACTCATTGAGAACCGTTCACATCGTTAATTCAAAAATTTAATCTTAATGTTGATAAATGACTTCTTATTCCGCAATATGTTTCAACACAAGGTACATATTTTAGAAGAACTACTGGTGGTACTACTTGGGCAGACTTATTACAACAATTATATCCTAATAAAGGTAGTTTCCCATACTTCGATGGCTATTATGGTTTATATATGAATTATTTAAAGCCAGAAAATTTTATTGATGGAAAAATGTCTGAATATGAAAAGTATCAAACTAAACATCAAGAATTATGAAGTTCTTTATATAAGCAATTCCCTTCAATTTTACTAGAACAAAAATATCAAAATGAAGATGCAACTAACTCTCTTGAGCTTCTTCAAATGGCGAAACTGGCTATGGAAGATTTCAACAATATTGAACGTGAATATAATATCACTACAATAGATACCTTCGCATTAAAAGGTTATGAGGGACAACAAATTAATATTGGAGACTCAATCGCTTTAAATGCCGAAGAGCTTTACACTGGTTTTGATGATATTAAAGAAAGTTTAAAACAATATTTATTTGTAACTGATATAAGTTATACCTTACGACAAGATACAGATGTAAACTTAACAGTTAATAAAATTAAATACCAAGACAAGATGATACAACAATTAGCTAAACTAATTAAATAAAGAAAAGGGGAAGTCTAATTTTGACTTCCTCTGTTAATTCTTATATACTATATTATATAAATGAGGTGAATACTATGGCAATTTTTATCCCGCATATTAAAGGTTGTGACGATGCCAATGTTATATATACTTGAATTGAATGGCCTGATCACGGAGGAATTACACCATTAATTAAATATAATACAACAAACAATTTAACAGGAGCACAACCTTTAGGAAATATAATTACTTCTGAAGCTGACCAACAAAGAATTAATAAAGCAATTTCTATTCCTAATATTCAAGAAATAAAAAAATTAGATTTCTTTTCAGCAGGTTCTATTTCTTTAAATAACAATAACACTGCATGAAGGTTTTTAGGTGAAGCTGATAAGAATCTTGAAATTAATAGTCAAGCAGAATTAAATTTATATGGAACGACCAAAACCTATCTACAAGCAGGTTCAGATAATAATACTTCAATTACTTTAGCATCTACAACAGTAGATACGACAACCACTAGCATTATTACTCATAAAGCAAAAGAACATAATTTTAAAACAGGTTATGTAACTATCGGTAATGGCGGAAATGCGACAAAAGAAGCCAATTCTCTATATATTGAAGGCAGTTGTAATGCATTATATTTCAATGCTACATCTGATATTCGTGCCAAAACCAAAGTTCAACATGCATCTTTTAAAGCCCTTAATATAGTTAAAAGTTTACCAGTTTATGCTTTTAATTACAAAGAAACAGGCTCGCCATCAATAGGCTTAATCGCTCAAGACGCGGCAAAAATTTCCTTCGGATCAGACTTTTCTTTAGTTAATAACGAAACCGCGAGCGGCGAAAATGGCGATTATATGACTATTAAAGAGTCAAAATTAATTTATATTTTATGGAAGGCCATCCAAGAGCAACAAGAGCAAATAAATTATTTAACCAGTCTAGTGAAGGACCTATCCAGAAAATAAAAAATAACCTAAGCAGTCAATCTACTTAGGTTTTTACTTTTTGCCAAATGCAAAGCCAATTTCCTTCTTATGTTTTAATGTGCCATAACGACCAATTAAAATGGCTTCAGCGACATCATCGCTAACTGTAATATTATATTTTTCTTTAACTACAGCAACACTTAATAATTTTTCTTCTTTACGAGTTTTTCCGCAAGTACCGGCGTATTTTCTTCATACGTTAGGACTTACTGTTTCAAACGGTACGCCCATTTTTCCGCAGGCAGTTTCTACGATGCCCAATAACATTGCAAGTACTTTAAACGTCATTAGTCCATTAGCTTGATATTGAATATCTTCCATAACTACAAAATCAGGATTTCAATTAGGAAGTATCTCTTTTTCTAGCATCTGTTGAATTTTAAGTAAACGCATATTTAAATCGCCTGTAAAAACCAACAACTTATAATAGACTAATTCTCCATTATCAAAAATACTAATGCCGAATTTTTCAGTCGCCTGATCAAATCCTAATACACGATAAGAGTTACCCTTTAATGGAATTTCAATTGGATTAATAAAACTTAAATTTTGATCGCAACAAGGACAAGTTCAACTTGCTTTACGCATATCTCCTAAACAAGTTTCAACTAAATGCCCTTTTTCATTACATTGTACAATAATTCGGCTATTTAAATTCTCATAACCTTCATCTTTAATTAAAACGCATCCTTTTGCGGCAACTTCGGCGGCGATTTGTTCGTGACTTAATCTTGCCATAACTATTCTTGGCCTTTGCCTTCTTTGGCTGCAATGGCTTCTTCGACAATGGCGGCTTTAAGAATTAAATCACTATCTAATATCATTTTACTAATACCAGATTGAATTTTTTCCTGCATCTGTTTTAATTGTGATAAAGAAAAGTTTTTAATTTCTTCTTTAAAATTTAATATCATATCGGCTTGTTTTTCAATTTGTGCCATTAATTATCAACTCCTTTACTATTATTAGTATAACCCATTTATCCCAATTAATCAAATTAAGCGGACAATAAGAATAGGAGTGTAAGGAGAAATCGACAAATGCGAAAAAATCGTGTAAAATATTAGTAGATAAAAGAGGTATATTTTAAAGGTAGAATTTTCTATCTGGGAGGCTTAAACGATGGATAACAACCAAATAGAAAAAAAACTATTTGACTTTACTGAAAGTATCGCAGGAATGAAGAATGACATTGTTACTCTTTACAGAAAAATTGATGCATATAATGAATCATTCAGAGGATATTTCCATGAATCTGTTAGCAATTTATCGGCCATAATTGACAAACAGCAAAAACAAATTGATGGTCTTCAACGTATGCAACAAGAAATTATCTTTATTCAAAAACAACAAGGCACACAGATTAGTGGTATTCAAAAAACTGTAGACCACATGGCGGCGTTAGAAACTCGTCTAACAAACCATGAAACTCGAATTGCGGCATTAGAGGAACACAGTAAATCGGAAATGGATATTGAAAAAGAAAGAGTAAAAGGACGTTGGGCATTAGTTGGTTCGCTTTTAGCATTTGCGGCATCAGTAGCAGTTGCAATTATTAACGCTTTTATCTAGTGGAGGGAACAAATGAGACAGGATATAAGAGACAAAAAGATTATGTCCAAGATGAAACTTCTTGCACCGGAGGAAATTTTTTCGCCAGAAGATGATAGAGACTTCCATCAAGAAGACGTGATGAAAGCAACTCTTATATTGCCCGAAGAGTATTTAGCACCTCAAACACCTATTTTAAATCAAGGAACAGTTGGATCTTGTGTGGCTCACGCCTTAGCAACATGCTTAGCGCAAGGACAAGAAGCAATTTTTGAAGCATCTGATAATTTTTCTCGTGGTTTTATTTATGCTAACAGAGGAGAGAAAGATTGGAAGGGTCCAGGAATGGTTTCTCGTGAAGCACTAAAACAGTTAAACAAATGCGGAGATGTCTTATATAAAGATTTTCCTTATAATAAGGAATATCCAGGCATTACTGCAAAATTTGACGGCGATGAAAATCTAAAGACTTTATTGCGAAAAGCGGCTCCGTATGCCATTTTAAATTATTTCAGATGTTATACACCTGAGGAAATTAAGACAACTATTGTTAATTATGGAGCAGTTTTTATTGCGGTAGATATTTATGATGGATTTGGACGCAATGTGGAGTTGCCAAAACAAGGCGAAAAATCTCATGGAGGCCATGCCATGACAATAGTGGGTTGAACTAAAGATAATAAGTGAATTGTGCAAAATAGTTGAGGAAAACTTTGGGGTGATCGAGGAAAATGTTATATGCCGTTTGACTATCCAATCAAAGAGTCATGAGGTATTACAATTAATCAACACGTAAAACCTGAAAAACATTATTCTTGGTATGTTCGTATTTGAAATTGGATAAAAAGTTTATTTAAAAAGATTAAAAATAATAAGAAGGAATCAAATTAATGTAGTGGTTAAATTAAATTGAGGATATCTTATTTTAACTTGGGAGGTATTCTATGGATTGGAAAGAAATCTTAACACAAGTTACTATTAGTTTATTAGGCATAGTAATTACAACCGTTAGCGGTTATGTAATTGCATTAATTAATTCTAAAATTAAAGATGAAAAAATGAAGAAAATTCTAAATGATGCTTTAAATGTTGTATCTAACGGAGTAGACTTTGTTTATCAAACTTATGTAGAAGAATTAAAAGGAACCGATTTATGAGATAAAGAAGCCATGAAGGAAGCCTCAAATCGTGCGATGGAATATATTAAAGCGAACTTAACGGCAGACGCAAAGGCATTTATCACTAAGAACGGTAAAGATATTGCAGAATGAATTAAGGAGCAAATAGAAATCGCCATAAAGAAATCTAAAGATAAAAACAAAGGTAAATAAATTCTTCTATGGCAGATGAAGTTAAATTAACAAAAGGATTTTGAAAAGCGAACGAAACCCCACTTCCCGCCGCTAATTTAAACTTGATGGTCGATACAATTGTTGATAATACAACGGCCATTGAAAAACTAGGACAAACAGTTGAAAAGATAAAACCAAAAGTTTATACTTTTAAAAATCATTATTATTTTCCATCTGTTGGAGAAGAATTTGTTTCAAACATAGTAACAGATGATCAAGGTGAAAAACATGAAACTGGTGGTCCTTTATATTTAGACTTGTCAACAAACAAGTTATATAAATGAAAAAATTTAAAATATGAATTCTTTGATTATGCAATTGAAGAATTACAAGTTATTACATGTGGAGGAGCTAATTAATTTATGGCAGATACACAAATAAAAACAAGAATATTATTACGTAATGATGTTGCAACAGCTTGGACTACCGCCAATCCTGTTTTAATGAAAGGTGAAATTGGTATCGAAACTGATACTAATAAATTTAAAATTGGTGATGGCGTAAAAGCATGGTCAGCACTACCTTATGTAGGAACTCAAGTTAAAGTTACCGGTGAAGGGGAAGTTATTACAGGAGCTTCAGTTGGCGCAGATGGCACTTTAACATTAACTAGAGGTAAATTATATTTAGATGATGTATTATTAGAAGCACCTTTAACTTATACTGCAAATATCGGTGTAAAAACTGTTCCTGCTAGTGGTTCAGGAACTATCGGAACGGCAGGCGGAACTTTGTTAGCAGCGTTAAATGAAATTTTAGCCACTGCAAAAGATCCTACTGTAACAAATCCATCTGTTAGTATTTCATTAACAGGAGCAGGAGCAAAAGAAGTTGGTACATCATTTACTCCATCTTATAGTGTAAGTTTTAATGCTGGTTCTTATCAATATGGGCCTGCAACAGGCATTACTGCTACATACGCAGTTAGTGATACAGCTAGTCATACAGCAACTGCGGCTTCAGGTAGTTTTGACGCCTTTACTGTTGGAGATACCACAAATTATAAAGTAAGCGTTACTGCTACTCATACAGAAGGTGCAATTCCTAAAAATAATTTAGGTTCTGAAGTTCCAAGCAAAAAAATTGCATCAGGAACTAAATCTGCAGATTCAGGCGCCGTTACTGGATATCGTAATAGCTTCTGGGGAAGTGTTACTTCTAAAGATGGAACTCCGACTAGCGCAGTTATTCGTGGTTTAAGTGGAAAGAAAAATAGTGCTATTAGTGCAGGTTATACTGGAGACGCAAGTGAAGCTGTAGGAGCAATGCGTGTTATTATCGCAGTGCCTTCTCCAAGAACGATTACATCTATTAAAGACGTTAACGGCTTAAATGCAGAAGCTTTCTCTGCTTTCACTCATATTACAGTAAATGTAGAAGGAGTTAATGGATACGAAGCAAAAACATATAATGTATATTATAAAGATAATGCCGCTGCAAATGATAAAGCAAATAAATGGCATTTTACAGTAGCATAGGAGGTAAAGAATTATGTCAATGGATTTTGGTAAATTAAATTTTGCTGTTGGTTTCAATAGAACATCTGCTTTCCCTCTTGATGCGAACAGTTATTTTGAAAGTTATACAGATGCTGTTACCGCAGCCGCAGGTGCCGCAGTTGTAGGTAGCTCTGACAGTGCTTACTATATTGGTCAATTAATTATCGTTAATGAATCAGGTAAATTTGGTTTATATCAAATTGGTGCAGATAAAACATTAGTTAAATTTGGTCAAGCAAGCAGTGCAGATGATTTAAAATCTCAATTAGATGAATTAAAAGCAAGAGTTGACGGTTTAGACAACTCTAAAGCAGATTGGTTTGGAGGAACTGCTCCAGTCGATAAAAATGGAGAGATCGTTACTATCGGTGCTGCAGGAAGTATAACTGCATCTGGTATTAAAATTGTTAATTCAGCAGTTAATAATAGTACTACAGAAGTTCCAACTTCTAAGGCAGTTCAAACTTACGTTGCAAGTCAAGTTGCAAGTGCAGTTCAATATTTAGGCACAGTATCCGCTTTAACGGGTTTATCAACAACTGCAGGTAAAGGCGACTTTTATCGTTTAAGTGCAGCAGTTGCAGGTGGTCATGCAGGAGACTTAGTTATTGCAGAAAAAGATAATCCTGCTCAATTAATTGATGGTACAAACTGGTCTCTTATTCATGGTGAAGAAGTTGGTGTTGAAGCTATTAATGCCGGTGATGGTATTAAAGTTATTACTACTGGTGAAGGTAGTTCTGAAGCTCAACCTACTATCGCAATGAAACCGGCTACAACTACTACTATTGGTGGTATAATTGTAGGCACAAACTTAACAGTTGATGCAACTGGAAAACTTTCTGCAATAGATACTACTTATGAGGATGCTACTACAACTACTCATGGTTTAATGAGTACTGCAGATAAATCTAAATTAGACGGAATTGCAGAAGGCGCTAATAAAACTATCGTAGACGCTTCATTAAATGCTACTTCAACTAATCCAGTTGAAAATAAAGCAGTACATGCAGAATTTAATAGTGTTAGAACAGCATTAGCAGATGCATCAAGTGATTTACAAAGCAAAATTGATAATCATACAACTTTAATTGGAAATAAAGTAGATAAAGTTAAAGGAAAAGGATTATCTACTAACGATTATACAACTGAAGAAAAGAATAAATTAGCAAGCTTAAAGAATTATATTTTACCAATTGCAAGCGTTGATGAATTAGGTGGAGTTTTAGTTCATTCTTTAGAGAATCCTGGAGGAGAGGTATCTACTCCAAAATCAACGACTAATCGAGACTATGGTATAAAAATTGATCAAGACGGCAATTTATGGGTAACTATTCCTTGGACAGATACTAAATATACTTTACCAGTAGCTAGTGAAGGTGCTCTTGGTGGTATTAAAGTTGGTTATAGCGGAACTACAGCAAAAACTTATGCAGTAAAATTAGATGCAAATAATAAGGCATATGTAGAAGTTCCTTGGCAAAACACTACTTATACTAATGGTAACGGTTTAACTTTAACTGGAACTGCTTTCAGTTTGAATGTTGCAAGCAGTGCAATGCATGGTGGTATTAAACTTTATAATGACAAATTAAATAAAGAAATTACCCCTCAAGCAGCAAGTGAAGTAAATGGTAGATATTATAGAATTCAATTAGATAATGCAAATAGAGCATTTGTTAATGTTCCTTGGACAGATACTACTTATACTTTACCAACTGCAAAACAAGATGAACTAGGTGGTATTAAATTAGAATATGCACCTATGACAGGAACTGCAACTATTAATGCAGAAACTACTACTGCTGGACGTTTCTATGCAATTAATGTTGATAAAGATGGTTATGCATTTGTTAATGTTCCTTGGACAGATACTAAGTATACTTTACCTATTGCAACAGATCAAGTTCTTGGTGGTATCAAATCAGGAAATAAAGCTAATAACTTCGTAGCAGGCTCAGCCGGCGAAGGCCAAACAGGCAATGTTCCTAATTATGAAGCAGAAGTTGTAGTTAATCCTACTACTGGAAAAGCAACTGTTAACCTTGAAGCAATGGCTGGACCAGAAACACAATGGAGTATCGTAGCAGGTCAAACTGTTTTCGGAATTAGACAAGTATCAACAGATAAACTTGTACAAGGCACTAATACTTTAATTATTAATGGCGGCGGAGCTGCTTGGTAATCAAAACAATATTCAAAGGGAGGGTAGGAAATTCCTATCCTTCTTATTTTTGCGAAAATGGTAATTCTATGATATAATATTATTAGAAAGAATTATCTTTAGAGGTATTTATATGGCAGAAAAAAATATAAAAGCAAGAATTATTATTCGTAAAGCAACAAGCGCCGAATGGTCAGCAAGTACTGCCACTCCTTTAAAACAAGGCGAATTTGCATTAGATACTACTACCGGCGAATTGAAAATTGCGACACAAGATAATCAAAAATTTCAAGATGCGACAGCATTAGCGACTAAAGAGCTTGTAGTGGGGTCTGTACAATATCTTGGCACAGTAGGAACAACGACTGAATTAAATGCTAAAACACCAAATAGTGCCGGCGATTTTTGTCGTGTATCATCTACAAATTTTACATTACCTTCAACATCATCAATTACTGGCGCAGCAGTTACAACGCACGCAGGAGATTTACTATTATGTGAATCAATATCTCCATCTGTAAAATGGTCAGTAATTCATGGCGAATTAGATAAAAATACTTGAACAGCAAATAGCGCTTCAGCAGATGGTTATGTATCAAAAGGAGACGGTCACGCTAATAAAGTATGGAAAACTGATGCAGACGGCAATCCAGGATGGCGTGACGATGCAAATACAGATACTCATTATACAAACTATCTACAAATTAAAGGAAATGGCACTGAAGCTATTAAATTTACACAAAATGGAGATAAATCATTAAACTTAAAGCCTGGTAATAACGTATCTATTTCAGCTGCTACTAATGAAATTACAATTAGTGCAACCGTACCTACTAAATCTTCTTGAAATTATGATGATGCCTATGTAAAGTATTCTGCAGCACAATCTTTAACAAACGCACAGAAAACTCAAGCAAGATCTAATATCGGTGCAGGTACATCAAACCTAACTATCGGAACAACAAGTTCAACAGCAGCAGCAGGTAATCATACACATTCTAATTATGCGAACCAAAATGCGTTTAGTAATATTAAAGTAACTAAATCTGGTGGTGGCACTAATGATGTGACTGTAGCCGCTGATATTACTACTGATACTGTTACTTTTGAGGGTAGTAACGTAACAATTACTGGCGATGCAACAAATGATAAAGTAACTATTGGAATTACTAAAGCTAACGTCACAGCAGCATTAGGCTATACACCTCCTAAAACAGATAGCAACACTACATATACTTTTGCAACCGGTGATGCAAATGGTCAAATTAAAGTAACGCCGTCTAATGGAAGTGCTCAAAATATTTCTGTTAAGGGTCTAGGATCAGCTGCTTATACAAATTCTACAGCATATACTCCATCTTCGATACTGCCTGCAAATAATGAAGAAATTAAAACAAAGTATAGAATAGCTAAAAAAGCTTATACAGGCGGTGGTAATACTTATTGGTATTATGAAATTTGTAAATTCCCAGTAAATAATGATGGCAACTACGCAAGCGCAATTATATCTGGACGTATTGGTGGTTGGACTTCATCTGATATGTCTTATATTAATGCATTGATATGAAATAGAGGAACTCCAGGTCTTGCAGTTATTGATATAGGAGGTACTGCAACAGCAGCTTCTAATATTTGAAATATTTGTGATTTAGTTTTATACACTAATTCAGATGGAACTGCTACTTTGTATGCAAAATGTAAAGCTTGATTTACTTTTGATTTAGACTTAGAATTATTCCAAAGTACAGCTACTATCACTTATTCAGGAAATAACCTAACTAGTGTATCTGGAACTTTAAATAGCTCTGCTTCTACTACAACAAGTAGAATGGAATTAATTAATGGTAACTTATATGTATCTGGCATAAAAATGTCTAAGGATGGTCATACTCATGATGGTTATATAAAGAATGTTACTGCGGCGGCAGGAAGTGATATCAATACTGTAGGTACTCCAAGTGTTACCGTTACTAACAGTGGCACTACATCGACTTTAACTTTCCATCAATTAAAAGGTGCAACTGGATCTCAAGGTCCTAAAGGAGATAAGGGAGATACTGGAGCAACAGGTGCCACAGGTGCAACAGGACCTAAAGGCAATACAGGACCTCAAGGTCCTAAAGGCAATGATGGAACTAGTGTTCACGTATCAAGTATTACATATCAAAAAGGCTCTTCAAATACAACCAAACCAACAGGAACATGAAGTTCTACGATCGTTTCCGCAGATCCAGGCGGCTATTTATGAACTAAAACAACTTTCTCAGATGGTAAGGAAGCATATTCAGTAGCGCGTCAAGGAGCAAATGGCGCAAAAGGAGATACTGGTCCTAGAGGCCCTCAAGGGGAACAAGGTCCTAAAGGAGAAACAGGAGCTGCAGCAGGCTTTGGAACTCCAACAGCGACAGTGGATGCTAACGTTGGTACTCCATCTGTTACTATCACAGCATCAGGCGCAAATACAGCAAAAGTATTTAACTTTGCTTTTAAGAATTTAAAAGGACAAAAAGGAGATACTGGTCCTAGAGGCCCTCAAGGAGAACAAGGACCTAAAGGTGAGACCGGAGCAACGGGCGCTACTCCAACTATTACTGCATCAGCAACTGTAAGTAATACTACAGGAACACCAAGCGTTACTGTTACTAGAGGCGGTACAGATGCTGCACCAACTTTTGCTTTTGCATTTACAAACCTAAAAGGAGCAAAAGGTGATCCTGGTGTTAATGCTACTACGACTGCAGTGGCAACCACTTCAGCAAATGGTTTGATGAGTTCGACAGATAAGTCTAAATTAGATGGAATTGCCGTTGGAGCTACAAAAGTTATTGAAACGACTGTTAGTGGTTGGGGATTCACTAAAAATGCTGGAACAATTACCGGAATTAAAATGAATGGTTCTTCAAAAGGAACAAGTGGAGTAGTTGATTTAGGAACGGTTTTAACCGCGCATCAAGCAATTAAAATTAATGGAACAGCAATTACACCTGGAACATTAAATTTAAAAGCAGGAAGTAATGTTACTTTTAATAATTCAAATGGAACCTTAACTATTAATTCATCTGCAAGCGGCACCGATACTAAAAATACTGCAGGATCAAGCAATTCAACTTCTAAATTATATTTAGTTGGAGCTACTTCCCAATCATCTGCTGGGGTAACTACTTATAGTAATGCTAATGTCTATGCAACTAACGGCACTTTATATTCAACTAATCTTACTGCATCAGGAATAATAGAAAGCGATCATTATTATAGTGATAGACAAACTCAATGATTAGAGTTTAATGGGGATTATTGTTCAGGTTTTGATTTATACGGAGCGGATGATTCTCGTATTCTTGTTGATACTACATTAACTATGGATGCATTTACTAATTTCACTAAAACTCCTGCTGTAAATGGTAGATCTATAATTGTTTCAGATGACAATACTGCATATAAAATTAAAAAACTTACTCAAGCACAATATAATGCTCTTCAAACTAAAGATGCATCAACTATTTATTTAATTGTAGGCTAAAAGGAGATATAATCATATGATAAAAATGATTAATCAAGAGAATTACGAAGACTTTTTTTCAGAAGTCCGTAATTCTCAAGTCTTCAATGAAATTATGGATACTTATGATGTTCAATTGGTTTATTTAGGAGGTAGTAGAGCTTTAGGATATGCAAATGAAACAAGTGATTATGATGTAATTTGTTGGATAGATGACCCTGACTTAAATTTACTCTATGACAATAAGAATTTAAAACTATCTAACTATCCTCACGCACATATGTTTATTCATTCAATTCAAGCAAGTTATGGTATTTTTACCGAAGACCCTCAGTTTGCAGATTGATACGGCATCCTTTTAGGGGTAATGCAACAAGTTAAGCCCAAATATCTTATTTATCAATCCGAACGCATTCATCCTCTTATTTCATTCTTTTGAGATAATATTCAACCTTTATCTGAAATTGCTCTATATAAATGTTTAACTTATACTAAATGAGATTTACAAGCATTAGCAAAAACAAAAGAAGAAGGCTTAGATCCTAAAATCTATTATTATTTAATTTCTGCCTATGATGCAATAAATCATACTCAGCATAAAGATTTAATCCATGCCATTCGTCAAAAGAGAACAAAGACAGAAAAACAAAAAGAACAATTTAACACTATTATCAATGAATTGTGAGACTTTTTTGAAAATTATGATGATAATAAATATTTTACATTAAAGTACGAAATGGAGGTATTACGCCATGGCTACAATCAAACGAACCATTAGTAGTTTTACAGTATATAGTGGTTATGATCAAGGAGACAAATTACAAACTAATTATTTGGCATATAGCAATAGTTTTGTTATTCCAAATGAAGATTTAACTTCTGTGAGTATTTCTGTAACTTTTACAGGAATTGATTCTTCAGATAATGAATTATCATCTGCTGTAAGCACTGTAAATAATTTCTTATTTATAGAATCTTCGCAAGTAGGTCCAGGTAATTATTATAGTGGCAATAGTAGCTCTCAATTATCTAATTGAATAGATAATAAAGGAAAAACAGTATGTTTAGAATGACTACATCGAGATATGTTCTCTGCATTAGAAAGCCTTGACGTTAATGTTTTTAATTATATTATATCAGGATATGTACAATTTGTAACATCTTCAGGACAAATAACTAAAATCTATTTAGGGAATAATGCTTTACCTGTTTGTTATTTGGGTGCGAGTCGTATTCAAAGAATTTATTTAGGGACTAATTTAATTCTTAATGCAGGAACCAAAACTCATCATAGTTCCACTTTTTCAGGAACTTTTAATAATAAAGGAATGTATACTGTTTCTAAAAACTTAGGTACAAATGTAGATAGCGGTACAATAGTAATTGATACTAGTGCAACTGTTTCTGCCTATTCTTATAATCCTTCAAATGGACTTTTTACCTGTATTTTAAATGGTATGGCAGGATCTCAAACAAGTGGAATAATTTATTATGATAAATATTCATAAATAAAAAGACCTTAGGATTAATTTCCTAAGGTTTTAATTTACTCCAGCGTTACTATTATATCAAACAAATTTTGTACTAAAATTCTTTCATTACTACCGCTTCAAGTGGCCGGTTCATATTTTCTTTCTTTAAGACAAATTTCTTTAATCATATTAATATCTTTTTCACTCATCTGATTCATATTGATTTGACACATTCAAACTAAATTATTTTTGTCATTTACACAAACCATATTACTACCAACTTTATATTTTCCCTTTTCTATGAAATCATTTCCGATTAAATCACAATTAAGTCCAAATGCAATTCTTCTATTTAACTTTTGGAAGAATAAATAGTTTTCCTTTGTATTCTCACGCACCATCGCAAAGCAAACATTTCCTGGAATATGCACAATAACTCCTCCTGTGCGGCAAATTTGTTTAACAGGCAGACCTTTTTCTTCCACATATTCTTTGTTATATTCTGTTTCACCGCTTTTAGTGCCAATACTAATCATAGGCTTCTTAACGGTGGCAAAGTATAAAGTCTTATCATGAGCATCTCATATTGCGGCATTGTCCATAAAAAATTCTATATCTTGTATTTGAATTAGGTCTACCATAAACTAACTCCCTTATCACCAGTCTTACCACTATCATCAGGCCAATTTTCAGGATGAATAATAGGGTCAACCATAAAGAAAATATCTTTTAGCATCATAACATCAACTAAAGCATCATGAGCGCCATCTCTTTTAACTCCTAAACATTCAGCAATTAATCCTAAATTCCATTTACGTCCACATTTATCTTTTAATCCCCAAAGATTACGACGTTTGGCCTCAATTACACAATTATAATAACCATCAATGCCGGGAAATTTATCTTTATTGAAATAGTCATAATGAATACCTAACTTTTCACATCTGTTATTAAGCAATCTTCTATCAAAAGCCTCTCCATTATAAGTTAATACTACATCAACATCTTGTTGTTTCATCCATACACAAAAATCAGTTAATACGGCAATTTCACTTCGGCAGTTAACCAAATCTTCCGCATAAATACCATGAACTGCACTTGCATCTGGTTTAATGGTATGTGTAGTCTTAATTTTTTCTTCAAAAGTATCAATAATATTACCTCTCTCATCACAGATGATAGCGGCGATTTGGACTGGCGCAGCAGTATTTCAATACCTGTCAGTTGTTTCAGTATCTAATACACAGATTCTATGATATTGTTTAAAATGTTTTTCATTTTGTTTATATACCGGTAAATTACTTTTATCATTAAATTCCATATCTAAATTGTTCCTTTCATAAATCTCACGGAATGGCCGTCTGTGAAACAGACTTCATTCCTCACTGGCGCAGTAAAAATTCGCTATCGAATCAACTTTGTATTAAAAGATTTCTAAATGGTTCATTTCACTGCATAGGGTTGTTTCATGCCATCATGGCATCATCACCCACCGCCTTTAAAAATTTCTTTGTAATATATTCTAATCAACTGGCGCGAAAAGACGCGGCGGTTTTTGTTCAATTAGCTAATTCTTCAAATAAGAAGAAATATGGAGTGTCGGACAGTCTATTTTGCGGCATCATAATTTTTATCGGCACCTGTTCTTCTTTGGCCATGACAATAATTTTCCTTACATCTGCAAAATTAGATTGCGCCAATTCTTTTCCTTCTCAATGATTTTTGTTTACATCGTGTCAATCTAAGGTTAATTGACCATAACCTAAATTTTTATATCTTTCTTTAAATTCCTTTAAAAACACCAATGCCTCTCCAATTTCATCTATACCAACTATTGTCCACTTAATAGGATAAGTTTTGCTCGGCGCTAATTTTAATTTAAAAAATTCTTCTCTGATTTCTTTATCACTTATTAAATTTTGAATCGAAATTGGTTCAGAAAATACAACATTTTTACTTTCTTGAAGCATCTTAAAAGCTTGTAATAATAATTTTTTTGAAGTTTTTCATATATTCTTATCTTGCACCACGGTCAACTTATTTTTAAAACTGTTAGTTCAATTTTGCAGATGCGGTCAAAATTCTCCTAATGGATTAAAAAGACTTACGAATTCAGCACGTTCTTCTCGTGTATCTAATTCGGGATAGAGCAAATAATCGGGTCTACAACCTGCCAAACCTTGCGGCGGCGTTCAGTTATGTTTGCCGAGAAAAGCCTTTCCTATTCAACGCACCTTATTATCTATAAGAAACCGCGCGGGAAAATTTGTAGGCGTCTTTAAATTTTCTCTAATCATGTAGCAAATATCATATGCACGATCAATATCGAAGGTGGAGGTGACCAGTAATACTGTATCACCTTTTTGTTTATGCCAACTGGAGATTTTCATGGCAGTTAAATTTTTTGGGCTCGCACCTTTTTGATAATAATAATCCAAATCTCAAATAGTTATTCGCATAATTTACTCCATCTTTTCAATAAATTTAATAAAGTTACCATCTTCGTCTAATAAAATACGTTCGATACTTTTTCTACCTGTGTTTTTATACACTTTTGGAACAAATGTCATTCCTCTTTGAATACCTGTAATTAATAAATGTTGTCCTTTATCAAAGAAGCTTTCATCAATTATTCTTTCCCCGCTTTCATCTGTAATAGTTTTGTTATAAAGTGCAAATAAATCTTTATATACTTTTACATTTACTACTCCATCTGGACATTGAATAGTTACTAAACCTTTTGTTGTATCTCTATCTAATACTGTTCCGGCAATAGTGAATAATTTCATACGTGGAATAACGTTTCCTTTAATAACAAACTCTCCATCTTGTGCGCCCTCAACAATATCTTCAACTCTATCAATAACTACTTCATTAATTTCTGGAATTACTTTGTTTAATGGATGTCCATCAAAATAGAAATTAATACTATCTAATTCCCATTGCAATTTATCTCCGCTACAATATTTATTAAACTCATTCTCAAACAATTTATTATTCAACTTAATCAACAATTCTTCCGCATGAGGTTTAATGTAAGCTCTGGCTATATCCATTTGTTTTTCATAAAATCTATCCCATTTATCACTATTAAATACTCCACGAGTTTCGCCTTCATATTCAATAGTTTCTGGCATAATACCACTATCTTTAAAAATACCACGCCAAACATTAATTTTATTTTCTGGAATATTAATATTATCTCCAAAATACCACATTTTTCCGGCATCTCGATGTTTTCTTAATTCTTTAGTTAATTTATATACATCTGATACATAATCTAATGAACTAGGTAATAATTCTAAATCAATTAACATATTTAAGTTTTGTAAAGTAATCCTCTTCTTTGGTTCACAAACCGTCCAAATGAAATCTTTTAATATTTCTGAACGATCTTTACCTTCAATTTCATCAAATGCTCCACATTTAATTAAGTTAATTACTTTGTCCTTAGTAACTACACGTTTAGTGACGCGGTTTAAAAAATCTTGAAGTGAACTAAATGGTCTATTATTCATAATTTCACTAATCACAGGTTCGGTTACTTTACAGATGCCTTTTAAACCATATAATATTGAATTAGTCTCAACATTTGGTGTAAAACTTAATTTTGATTTATTAATATCTGGCAAATGTATATTACATATATTTTTATATCTATCTAATCCCGCCGCAATTTTAGAATAATCCATTTTATTTTGCGTCTTCTTTTTACCGTCATCATCATCATCAATAGTGATAACATCATCTTCAATTAAATTTTCAAAATCCTGTTCGCTAACGGCACTACTATCAACACTTAAACATGCGCAGTTCCAATATATAATCGGGTATCTATACGCTAAATTCATTTCAATCAAGGCAATTAAAGCATACCCAGTCGTATGGATTTCCGAAAAGCTATATCCAAGCTGAGCAGAAATTTGCACGAACCAAACATAATTTAATAAGCTTCTTGAAGTTCCTAAAGCTTGACCCTTTTCAAAGAATAAATCTCGAACTGCGTCAATTTCTCTAAAATTCTTTTTCGCAATAGTTTTTCTTAATTTATTAGCCTCTTTCATACTAAAGCCACTAATATGTTCATCCATAACCATTTGCATAACTACTTCTTGAGATTCGCCGACACCATTTTTCTTTTTAAGATATTTTTCTAATATTTTTATTTCTTCATCTGTTAAACCATTAGAACGCATCTCATCATACCACAATTCTGGCACACGTTTAAAACGTGCATACTTGGCTAAAGGCAATTCACCATCACTCATTAGTCTCATTAAAGACGAAGAAATTGCTAATTCATTTAAACTTCGTGGTTGAATATCTTTAATAGCTTGTGATCCAACGATTGTATCGAACTGAAATAGGCTGCTAATCAATCCTTTTCCTACCATATCCCACATTTCAGGATTATCATAATCTAATACATCTGGTGATAAATATTTTTTATAAGTTGATTTTAAATCTCCTTGCCATTCAATTGTTCCATCTTCTAATAAGTAGTTCATACATTGATGAATACGGTCAAGCGCTGAAACAGTTAAGAAGTCATATTTTAATAATCCACATTCTTCTTGGTCATGTAAGTCATATGCGGTAACTAATTGTTCTTTACTTGTTTTCATATAACTACCATGTTCAATAAAGTCCCCATTAACTGCGATAACTCCAGATGCATGAACACCTAATCTTGTAACTAATCCTTCAATATTTTGCGCCAATTCCCACAACATAGGATTTGCATTCATAGTTTCAACAAATGCTTTAATTGGCGCACGACCTTCTTTTTCATTACCATAATAACAATCGCTTAATGGCCAATCAAATCCTCTTTCATTTGGTATCATCGAGTTTAAATACGCAACAATATTTTCATCAACATTAAGACCTCTTGCCGCCGTTTTAATCGCACTCTTAGTTCCTTCAGTTCCAAATGTGCAAACATTAATTACGTCTCCACCTAAACTTCTAAAATAATCACGAACCAAATCAAATACCGCGGCACGTTTTCCCGATTCAGTATCAACGTCAATATCGGGATAATCTGGACGAGATGGATGCATAAAACGCCATACAAATGGTAAATCCATTTTAATCGGATTCATTTGAGTGATATCTAATAAATAATTTATTAATACTACACCTGCCGAACCACGGCTTGGTCCGACTAATGAACCAGCTTGCCACATTAAATCAACCATCTTATGCATAGTTATAAAATAATCTGACATATGTCTTTGAATATTATCACTTATTGTTTTAAATGTCCAAAGTTCTTCTTCTAAACGTTTATAATAAACTTCTTGATCCCAACTTGGCTCCCATTTGTGTGCATAACCATGTGCAATTAACTCCGCCAAATAACGGTCTGCTTCAACATCTGAATGAATATAATAATAAAAATTTGGATACTCTTCTTCATTTACATCTGCAAATAATTCAAGATCTTCGGCATATTCTTCCATATGTTCGTAGTTTACTTTCGCAATTACTTTTGGTTGTTCAAGTTCATAATAACTGCACATTGCACCAATTTTTTTAGTATTGCTTACCATTTCTTCGAATTGTTCCGCCGTTACGTATTCTTTCATGCGCTCCCAAACTTCTTCTTGAGACATCATATATGCATATTTATAAAAACTATCAACTTCTCGATTTCCTTTACTCTCTTTACTATTTAAAAATGCCTTATGAATTTCTCTTTCCTCTACCTTTAAATAGTGTGAATCAGTTGAGAAAATGAATGGATAATAACCCCAATAACGATTAATCATAAATTTATTATATTCGTTTTGTTCACTACCACTTTCATTTGGTTGCAACTCCACAAAGAAGTTTCCACTGCCGAACAATTGATTCATTGCCGCCAAATGGTTATCTAACTTCCCGACATAAAATTTAACAGCGTCATCATCATTTTGAGCTAAGGCTTCAGTCATCATTTTCCAACACCAGGCAGGATAACCACCTAAACATGCGGTTGAACAGATTAAATGTCCACCTTTTACAAACTCCAATAAATCAGATGGATAAGTTGGTGTTCTTAAAATTGCTCTAAACCAAGCACGACGCCACGCCGCACTACTTAATTGTCTTATTTGTTTAAAACCTTCAGCATCTTTCGCCAATAAAATTAAGTGCCAAAAATGAGCAGGATGTTTACCGTCCATTTCTGCCTCAGTTAAACCTTCCTCACTTAAATAAATCTCATTACCTAAAATGAATTTAAAGTTTAATTCATCTGCCATTTGTTGATAACTTGGAAGTTCTTCTTCTTCTGGATGAAGATTTCTCCATTCACTTTCTAATTTTTTACGGTATGCTTTAAGTGATTTAAGCGTACCACTTACACAATCGTGTTCTGTGATTGCTAAACCACTTAAACCTAACTCATAAGCATAATTTATTAGACGTTCAGCACGATTTATACTATCAATAATTTTTATATTTGAGAATTCAGTATGATTATGTATTGAAATATACTTATCAGTCATATTTTTACTTCCTTTCATAATAAATTATACTAAATATTTTTCCTTTTGTCAAGATTAATTTTCTCTATCTGTATAAAATTGAAATAGTGTTGCACCATTATCATAAATATCTTCTATTAAGGCGATAGCTTGTTCTTTATTTAATCTTAAATAAACATCATCTAACCATTCATCAACAGGCTTAATTTCAATATTACCCTCTGCATTTTCATATGCAAAATCAACACCATATTTTTTAACTATATCTAACCAATTCATTTTCTATTCTCCTTAAATTAAACTTATTACTCGACCAGTAGGTAGAGGTTCATCTAAATTAATACTAATTGGAGTAAGTTGAACATCATCTACCATCATTTCCAATGTTTTACGACCCATAAATTCGTTCACTTGCGCACGAGCTACTATTTGCACTTGTTGATTACCATTTTGTTTTAAGGCATCTGCCACTTCCGGATTAGTAAAAATAACAAATTCAACATCATCTTTAATAATCTTTATTGAAGTGCCATCTTTGCCCATAAAGCGGAAATCTCCAGATGTAATATTGAAATTAAATGCAAACTTAGGCTGAGGAATAGAATTGCCATAAATCGAAACATTTTCCGCAAACTCCATTAGCATATCTTTATCAATAGTATCGTATGAGTGAAACCAATAATCAACTTCAAATACAATATCTTCAAAGATTTGTGGATCTAATTTGCTATTTGCGTATTCACGCAATGCGTCCAACTTATCAGGTTCAATAAACACTCCATGTGCATTTGCATGCCCGGCGGCGTATTTGACTAAACCACTTTCACTTAAGAAGTCCAATAAACTTGGTAGGTTATAGAAATTACCATTACGTCCACTTCCACCTAAAACTATTTGACCATCTTCCGGATCTTCAGTCTCCCTTACCACCAAACAAGGACGATTAAATTCCTTAACCATTTCCATCGCAATTAGACCTGTAATATTAGGACTAACCTTAGTAGTTTCAGTTCCATGCAAATCGGCAATAATAATATTATCATGCGCATGGCCTTCTGCCCTAACCTTTTCGCATAACCAAGTGAACGCCTTTTTCTTATTACTATCTTGACGATTTTTGGCGTTAAAGGCTAATCTGGCGGCCATTTCCCAAAGTGTCTCATGATAAATCGCGCCACGCCATTCACGTGTATAATCGGTATCATCTTCAGATGTAATAATACCTTTGAATACGGCTTCCTTGTCTTCTGGAGCACCACCTCTAATTACACCGTTAATAATTGGCGCAATATAAAAGGCAACATCAATTTTAGTTAACTTATTTACATCTTTGATACGAGGCATAGTGCCTGAACCTTGTTTTGCGGCAATGGCGGCAATCATTTTGTTTTTAATATTACGTAAACCGTAATAAGCAATATAGTTATTACCTAAGCTAGTCATGTTCATCGCATCTGCAATAATGCCGATAGCCGCTAAGTCTAAATAATCACGATGCATTAAAGGATTATCATTTTGAAACACGGTCATATCTAACCATTTAATAAACATATAAACCACACCTGCACCGCTTAAATACTTATTTGTAAATTCAGGACTGGCTT
>OGOZ01000550.1_pt1 | contig 25036 bp, 14 predicted proteins | sample 1552801 | NCBI WGS metagenome assembly OGOZ01 (sample SAMEA2580196, study PRJEB22360) | human gut metagenome | biome: human gut; feature: human-associated habitat; material: faeces | place: Denmark | collected 2008/2010 | reverse complement strand
AAGCGGGCCGGCACCGAGAATGTCCCCGGCATCGCCGGCATGGCCGCCGCTCTGCCCGGAGTCATCGCTGCCAACACTACACTGCCTGTCATCGGAGTTCCCGTTAAAGGTTCTGTGCTGGATGGCGTAGATGCCCTGTACTCTATCATCCAGATGCCTCCCGGAATCCCTGTAGCCACAGTTGCCATCAATGGTGCCATGAATGCTGCCATTCTTGCTGTACAAATGCTGGCTTTGAGCGATACCGATCTCGCTGAAACTTTTGCAGCCTACAAAGAAGGGCTGAAAAAGAAAATCGTAAAGGCGAACGAGGAGCTGAAAGAAGTAAAGTACGAGTATAAAACGAATTAAAAAGGAGTAATTAGTGGATTTATTCAACTATTCCCGTCGGGAAACATCAGAAGTAAATATTGGAGCCACCCCTATGGGCGGCTCCAATCCTATACGCATACAGAGTATGACAAACACCGCTACGCAGGATACAGAAGCCAGCGTAGCACAGGCCAAACTAATTGTAAATGCCGGAGGTGAATATGTACGTCTGACAGCACAAGGCATTAAAGAAGCGGAAAACCTGATGAACATCAATGCCGGTTTACGCCGGGATGGATATATGGTTCCACTGGTTGCCGACATCCACTTCAACCCAAAGGTAGCAGATGTAGCAGCACAGTATGTCGAGAAAGTGCGTATCAATCCGGGAAACTATGTAGATGCCGCACGCACCTTCAAGCATCTGGAATATACAGACGAAGAATATGCACAAGAATTGCAGAAGATACATGACCGGTTCGTTCCTTTCCTGAATATCTGCAAGGAGAATCATACAGCCATCCGTATCGGAGTAAATCATGGTTCACTGTCCGACCGCATTATGTCTCGCTACGGCGATACACCGGAAGGTATGGTGGAATCATGCATGGAGTTCCTGCGCATCTGTGTAAAAGAAGACTTTACAGATGTTGTTATCTCCATCAAAGCCTCCAATACAGTAGTAATGGTAAAAACGGTTCGCTTGTTAGCTGCTGTAATGGAAAAGGAAGGAATGCAATTCCCGTTGCACCTTGGCGTTACAGAAGCCGGGGATGGTGAGGACGGACGTATCAAGTCTGCATTGGGCATCGGTGCATTGCTAGCCGACGGCCTGGGTGATACCATCCGCGTTTCTTTGAGCGAAGCTCCGGAAGCAGAAATACCTGTAGCACGAAAGTTGGTGGATTACATCATGCAGCACCAGGATCACCCTTACATACCCGGAGTGGAAGCAGAAGGTTTCAACTATCTTTCTCCGGTACGACGTGAGACAACTGCCGTACGCAACATAGGTGGGAATCACCTGCCTGTAGTCATTGCCGAACGCATGGACGGAAAATTTGATACGAACCCGCAATTCATTCCGGATTATATCTACGCCGGACGTGCCTTACCGGAAACTCGTGAAGAAGGAGTGGAATACATTCTGGATGCGGATGTATGGGAAGAAGAGCCTGGAACCTATCCGGCTTTCAATTACCAGCAGATGCCACTTATGGGCAATTGCCAAGCCGATTTGAAATTCATGTTTATGCCTTACATGGCACAAACAGAAGAAGTGATTGCTTGTCTGAAACATCATCCGGAAGTAGTCATTATATCACAGAGTAACCATCCTAACCGACTTGGAGAACATCGTGCCTTAGTTCACCAATTGATGCAGGAAGGACTGAAAAATCCGGTTGTATTCTTCCAGCACTATGCTGAAAATGAAGCAGAGGATTTGCAGATAAAATCTGCTGCCGATATGGGAGCACTTATCTTCGACGGCCTTTGCGATGGTATTTTCCTGTTCAACCAGGGAGATCTCAGTCATGCTGTAGTAGATGCCACAGCCTTTGGTATTCTGCAAGCAGGACGTATACGCACCAGCAAAACGGAATATATCTCCTGTCCCGGATGCGGACGCACCCTGTTCAATCTTCAAAGTACCATAGCACGTGTAAAAGCCGCTACTTCACACCTGAAAGGATTGAAAATAGGTATTATGGGCTGCATCGTCAATGGTCCCGGAGAAATGGCTGATGCTGACTATGGCTACGTAGGTGCCGGACGTGGGAAAATCAGTCTGTATAAGAAGAAAGAATGCATTGAAAAGAATATTCCCGAAGAAGAAGCTGTAGAAAAGCTGATTGAGCTGATTAAAGCTAACGGGGATTATGAAGAAAAATAGTTTAAAGAAAAATGAGGTTGTGTCAAAATGCTGGCAAAACCTCATTTTTCTTTAAACTATTTCTTCTGACTGAACAGCCAACTCATAAAGTCGGGATAATTGAAAGCCGGATTCCAGCTACCATGATTACATCCCGGAAACTCAATGTATTCCACATCAGCACCTGCCTTCTTCAAAGTCCTGTATGCCGCACGCGAACCTTCAGGTGTAACCACATTGTCAGCATCACCGTGGAAAATACGAAACTTTACAGACTTGGCAGCTTTCAGGCGCGCCACATTTACTGTACCGCAAATAGGCACAGCAGCAGCAAATATCTCCGGGAAACGGACAACCATGTCAAAGGTTCCCATTCCTCCCATAGAAAGTCCAATGATATAAATACGCGATTTATCAACCTGAGGCATTGCCAGATAAGTATCCAGCAAATCCTTCACTGTCTGAAAAATCGGAGTTATCGGTTCGTTCAACGGCATCTCATTCGGCAAAAATGATTCAGGACGTGCCGAGTATGCCCAATAGCCCGTTTCGGGACACTGTGGTGCAAGCACGAATGCCGGGTATTTCTCCCGGTTCACCGGATTCAAAAACATCTGTCCACCATGGGTCAATTGCCTCTCATTATCATTACCACGCTCCCCTGCACCATGCAGAAAGAGCACCAAAGGATACTTCTCACTCTTTTTCATGTTCTCCGGTTGCAGCAAGCGATACTGCAAGGTATCTCCCCGGGAGGAGATAAAGGTTTCTTTCTGGTAGGTTTCCTGAGCAGACAAAGGTAACAGGAAGAAAAGAACACAAATTGCACTGATTAATCGTTTCATAGCATTGTTATTTTACATGTTTCACTTCTGAACGTAAAGATACACCATTCTCATTAAATGCTTCCACACAGAAGTAATAATCCTGATCGGTGGTAAGAGATTTCATAAGTAATTCATTATTGCCATATACCATCCAGGAGCTATAAAGTTTATCGGGAGCAATACCCCATAACACATTATATCCCTGTGCACCTTTGACCGGTTCCCAACTGATAGTAATATCACGACGGTCCGCACGGCGATCAAGGGCTAATTTCTTCGGTTGTTGCGGTGTTTTCCCCATACCCAATCCGAATACCCGAAGTTCAGAAATTGCCAAGTTCGGGGTCGGTACATCTATGTTCTTATAGCGGATATAACGCGCAGATTGGGATTGTCCGAGTTCAACATAATCATTCGGGGTATCTTTATAACTTTCTTTGCGGTCAACCAATATTTCCCAATTCTGTCCATCCAGTGAACCCTCAATCACATAGCGGTGGCGAAGCCCTTCATAACGACCATACATATCACTTTGGTAATCATGATAGTTGATCTGAATAGCAGATACAGCAGCCGGTTTTTCCAGATCAATCATTACCCATTGGCGTTCATCGTTAGCCTCAGCCAACCAGAATGTCTTAGTCAGTTCATCAGTCAATGCAGAAGGTTGAAACTCTCCTTTCACAGTAGAAGCGGTAACCGGCTTGCCGTAAGAGAGCAACATCCACCCTCGGAACTGTCCTGCCTTACCTGGCACGGCAGGAGCATAACGGGGATAATCTCCAAAACGGGTATCCACATACATAATACCATCTCTATCGAATCCGGCGGGAAACATGCAGAGACGACGTTCCCAGTTCACATTAATGGAAAGAGACATCGAAGCAAAATGCCAATACTGCCCGCCGGGACCAAGCACAGTGCTTCCATGCCCGGCACCATTCATATAACCACCCGGTTTATAAGATACCGGATTATGTTTCTGGTAGGTATAAGGTCCCATCGGATGATCTGCTACGTATACTCCGTCCGCATAAACATTGAATTCCGTACCCGGCGCACCGTATTGCATATAGTATTTACCATTATGTTTTGTCAACCAGGGTCCTTCAATGTAACCGCCCAATACTGTATCCGTATGATTCTCACCGAAACGCTCCCAACCATGTTTAGGCATATCCAGATTGAAAAGTTCTTTCGTCTCCCCTTTCTTTGTAAAACGGTGATTTTTATCCAATTCCATACCCCGGATAGGGTAAACATTGGAAGATCCCCAGAACATATAAGCTTTCCCATCGTCATCAATAAACAAATCAGGATCTTGCAGATTATGCAGAATGGCAGGCGTAGCTTCCCAATCACCGGAAGCAGGATCATCGGTATAAAGGATGCTCATAGAACCTGAAGGATCGCCTGCAACATAAAGCACAGAATCCTTATAATTGTGTGCAGCCGGAGCATTGCATCCCTGAGGATACCAATTCTTACCGGGACGTACAAATTCCCAGTTCAATAAATCCTTGGAACGCCAATAGCCATGCGAACGCGTTACGAACATATAATATTCTCCGCGAAAATCCACTACTGCCGGATCGGCCCCCGAACGGTAAGAAATATCCCGGTCGGAATTATAAATCATATAGGTATAATCTATATTCAAGGGATTACAATATGTATCCTGACGCATATCCTGCGCCGGAAGAGTAGTCCACGCAATCAGGCAGACTATAGTCAATAACAGATGTTTCATTCTTTCGTTCTTTATATTACTTGCACAAATTCTGAGGAACTTCATATTGTTTCTGTAAACGTGCAAGTTCTGCCATTAGTTCAGCAGTTACTTTCTCCATTCCTTGCTTTCCGTACAGATTGTGCATTTCTGTCGGATCAGTTTTCAGATCATACAGTTCCCATTTGTCTTCCACATAGAAGTGCATTAATTTGTAGCGTTCCATCTTTACACCATAATGGGCACGGACACTATGAAATCCAGGAAATTCATAATAATGATAATAGAGCGATTTACGCCAATCACGCGGTTTCTTTCCCGTCTCTACCAACTCCCGGAACGATACACCCTGCATATCCCGTGGTACTTCGATACCGCACATATCCAGAAAAGTAGGAGCAAAGTCTATGTTCTGCGTCAGTCCTGTTACCTGAGTTTCCGGCTTGATATGTCCGGGCCAGCGCATAACCATCGGCATGCCGAAAGATTCTTCGTACATGAAACGCTTATCAAACCAACCATGTTCTCCCAAATAGAAGCCCTGATCGGTAGTATAGACTACAATCGTATTTTTATCCAGTCCGGTACATTTCAGATAATCAAGAATCTCTCCCACACTTTCGTCTACACTCGCTACAACTCCCATATAATCTTGCAAGTAACGCTGGTATTTCCATTCCGCGACTTCTTTGAATGAACGTTTTCTGAAGTGGAATTCATTATTTCTATCACGATATGCATCAAGAAAACGACGGCATTCATCCGGTTCCATTGTCCCCAGAAAAGCATGCGGCCAAGGGTCGAACAGTAAACTGTCACTATCCATACCGGTAACCATCTTCAGATCGTGTCCTTCGTACATGTCACAATAGATATTCATCTTTTGCATCTGTGCCGCATAACGACCCTCATAAACATCAAAATAATTATCAGGAAGTGGAAAAGTAGTATGCTCATACAGATGGTAATGTCTTTCTGCAGGTACCCAGTTTCTATGAACAGCTTTGTGATGCATCATCAGAAAGAAAGGTTTGTTCTTGCCTTTCCGTCCGTCGAGCCATTCTTCCGTGTATTTAGTAATCAAATCCGTCACATACCCCAAATGACGTGTGGTATCATTTTCAGTAATAAAATGCGGATTACAATATTCTCCCTGATCATCCAGAATCATCCAATGATCGAAACCTGTAGGCTTAGAAATAAGATGCCACTTACCAATAACAGCTGTCTCGTAACCATTTGCCTGCAATATCTTCGGAAGGGTTTGTTGCGTACCGTCAAAACCTTTCGCCCAGTTCTTCATGAAACCATTCTTATGGCTATGTTTACCGGTAAGTATGGCAGCACGGCTCGGCCCGGAAATAGAATTGCAACAATAGTTATTCTGGAAAACCGCTCCTTCATGCCCGATACGGTCAATATTCGGAGTCGGCGCCACTTTCCCTATAGGATGACCATAAATACTCATAGCCTGACGGGCGTGGTCATCACTCATAATAAAAATGATATTGGGGCGTTCGTTACGGACTTCCTGTTCTTGACCTTGTACAATGGAGGAAGGCACAAAAGGTAAGACGACAAGCCCCAAGGATAATTTAGAAATCATGGTACTATCGAATTGTCAGATTGGCCTGAATAGGCGCATGGTCGGATAAATAGCCATTGTCCGGCTTGTCTGCTATCACTCTGAATTTATTGGCCACCACTTGTCCATTGACAAAAATAAAATCGATCAACTGGCGTTCTTCAACCGGGATGCGCCCAAAATCATGGAAACTCCACGCAGGACCATAAACTACGTCAGATGCGAAATAAGTATTCTGCATCCCCCCTTCCGTAAGAACAGAAATCGGATCTGAATCAACAGTACCATTAAAATCTCCCGTAATAACCACCGGTAAGTCCGAGGCTATCTCACGTATCTTTGCAAGCAACAAAACTGCACTTTCACGACGGGCAACTTTACCAATATGGTCAAAATGTGTATTAAAGGCAGCCAATTCTTTACCACTGACTTTATCTTTAAGAACAGCCCACGTCACAATGCGTTCGCAAGCAGCATCCCAGCCTTTTATTCCAATAGAATCGGGTGTTTCACTTAAACCGAAATTGCCACTCTTCATAAGATCGAAACGATCGGTCTTATAGAACAGAGAACAATATTCCCCTTTTTCTTTTCCATCGGCACGCCCCACACCTAAAACCGTATATTGCGGAAGGCGGTTCTTCAGATCGTCCAACTGGTTCTTTAATACTTCCTGCATACCTACTACATCCGGAGCATAATAAATAATCATTTGTGCCGCAGCATCTTTACGATACTTCCAGTTGTTCAAACTATCCGCTACATGATCCAGACGAATATTGAATGACATCACATCAACTTTAGCTTCCGGCTGCTTGCTGCACGAAGCAACAAGCAGAACGAAAGCAACTAATACACTATTAAAAAACATGTTTTTCATAATTATGAAACCTTTTTAATTTAAGTATGGTGTTTTAAATCCTAACTTCTTCAATCCTTTTTGTACATCCGGATGACTCATAAACAATTTCCATATTAAACCTGTACGATAATTTTCTATCATAACAATAATAGGTCCCTGGTCTATAGCCAGATAAGATGGCGCAAACCAGTCAGCAGTCAGGTTAAATGCATCCTTGAAACCATATTCTCCCCAAAGCTTATCGCCAAGCTCTTTATAGAAATAGCGCATGGCCTGCAATGAATATTCCGGTGCATAAGGAATAGACGACAAGGCGGCTGTTGGAGTAATAACACCGCGGTCATTACCAGGACAATGCGCAGAGTACCCTTTATCACCATCACTGGCTGTCAGTCCCCAGCACTGTTCTCCATACCCTTTATACCCCTTCGGATTATCTATGCAATAAGCACGATTAATCAGAGTATGTGCTTTCATCTGTTCTTCATAATCAGCATAATAATCTTTCAAGCCACGCGGATCAAGTCCCATATAAGAATAATGGGTAAAGAACAAAGGTCCGCCATAATCACTTCCCAATGGCAAGGTTATGTCGTAATACTTCTTACCATTCTTGAAAACGATAGAATTGGCCCACCCTTTATGATATACCGACTCTGCAATGGGATAAGTGGGTGAAGAAGCAGCAAGTATATATGTAATATGGCACTCATTATGCCCTTTTATCTGATGGTTCATCGACCAACCGTTATTGGGTGACCAATGCCAATAGAGTACATCTTCACCACCTTTAGTAAACCAATTCCATTCAGCCTGACGCCACAGGTCATTAATAAGACCGCGGATACGTCTTTCCACCTGATTATCTTTGTTGAAATACTGATGTGCAGCCAACAACCCTTCGAACATGAAAGCAGACTCTACCAGATCGGCACCATCATCTTTCCTGCTGAAAGAAATGGTTTCTCCGTTCTGCCCATTTATCCAATGCGCCCAAATGCCATGATAACTGTCCGTATTCTTATCATTCAGAAAGCTGACTATTTTCAGCATACGCTCTGCCGCTTGTTCACGCGTTACAAATCCACGTTCTGCACCGACAATAATAGCCATTACCCCAAAGCCGGAACCACCAATGGTAACAATATCGTCATTACCGTTACTACGTTCACGTGCCAAGCCCGAAACCGGATGTCCATAATCCCAGAAATAACGGAAAGTCTGTTTCTGCACGAGGGTCATCAGTTCTTCATCAGACAAGTTCTTCTCCTTCTTACCACCAGAAGCTGCCGGCAGCAGGCTAAACGGGTAAAGCAGAAGCATCACATATATTATAAGTCTCATCATATATTCTATTTATCAGTTTAGTGCAGGGCTTTCAAAACCTAACTTTTTCATTCCCTGCTGAATTTCCGGAATAGCCATAAATAAATTCCAAAGCATTCCTGTTCTATAATTTTCTATCATACAAATGATTGGTCCCTGGTCGATAGCTATACACTGGTTATCATACCAATTAGCTGTCAGGTTGAAAGCATCTACAAAACCATAATCTCTCCAGAGTTTATCACCCATCTTATAATAATAGAAGTGCAATGCAGACATCGACTCTTCCGGAGTATAAGGAAATGCAGACAATGCAGCCGTAGGAGCAATCACTCCTTTATCATTTGTAGGTGAATGTGCCGAATAACCATTATCACCATCACTAGCTGTCAGCCCCCAACAAGAGGCTCCATAACCAGCATATCCCTTAGGATTCTCCTTACAATAATTATAATTGATCAGAGTATGGTTTTGATTCTGTTCCCAATAATCAGCATATTTATCTTTCAGTCCTTTCGGATTAATGCCCAAGAAGGAATATTGAGATAAGAATAACGGCCCACCCTTATCAGCTCCCAGCGGAAGCTTGTATCCATAGTAGGTATTACCATTCTTCAAACCGCCATTCCTTGCCCATCCAGCTTCATAAACCGCCTTATCGATAGGATGAGTAGGAGAAGAAGCTGCAAGCACATAAGTTATCAGGCACTCATTCCAACCTCTGATCGGAAGATTCTTCTCAAATCCATAGTTCGGACTCCAATGCCAATACAGAACAGACTCTCCACTTTTCTGAAACCAAGTCCATTCAATAGCTTCCCACAGGCGGGTTATATCAGAACGCAATTTACTCTCAGCTTCCGAACCCTCCTTGAAGTATGCACGTGCTGCAAGCAGTCCCTGGAAAAGTAAAGAGGTTTCTACCAGATCCGCACCATCATCTTTATCACCAAATGGCTTTGTCTCACCGGTTGCACCGTTAATCCAGTGTGCATAGGCTCCATGATAACTCGTACACTCTTTATCCAGGAAAGTTACAATCTTCTGCACTCTTTCAAGAGCTTCCTGTCGGGTTACAAATCCTCTTTCAGCCGCTACCAGCATCGCCATCACTCCAAATCCTGTTCCTCCGGTAGTAACAACATCACCGGAAGTTGTTCTTTCGCGTGCCATACCGGAATGTGCATGACCGAAGTTCCAGAAATACTTAAAAGTTTGTTTCTGCACCAAAGTTAATAAATCCTCGTCAGGAATGCGATCAAACTTATCCGAATCATCCATCCCTGTACGGATTTCATAGACTTTGCCATTGGTAAGAGATACTCCGGAGGTGGATTTCACCCCCGGATTGATCACCAGTTTATATGAGGAAAAACTTTTAAAGCCACCTGTTGGAGTCAATGAGAGTTTATCCTTTCCCTGTAGTTTTGAATCATATGCCACCGCCTGATCATTCAGTTTCAATATGATATTACTCTGAATCGTAGCTTCATCCACTGCATCTGTGAATGTAAGCACAATACTGGCATTGGGAGCTACATTTTCAAAGGAACTCTGATCCTGTTTCTCACCAATGGATATACTTTGCAGTTCAAATTTTCCGGGTGTTTCCGAAGCATCATCTTTACTGCAAGAAATCAGTAATAAGGACAGTATGAAATAAACAGCTCTCATATTCACTCTATTTCTAACGATCATCATTCTTTACCTGAATAAAGTTGCTTGATATCAGAAGCAGATATAGCTCTGTCATAGAAGCGGAACTGGTCTAACTGTCCCGGAAAATTGGATGCCCAACTCTGTGCTCCTGCATCTTCTGTCAAACTGGGTTTTGTGCTAAACTGAAATGCTCCGATAGCAAATGTACCCAAATCTTTAAATTTAAGCTTTCCATAACCGGGCAGCTCTTTTGTAAATGCACTTTCACCATTCCGGTAAACTGTTACTGTCGAATTACTACCATCATAAACAAATGCCATATGAACCCATTCGGTACCAAAAACATTGTCTATCTTAGCTTCTACCCATCTCTCATCATTATCCTTCACGGATGTACAGTTATACAGATGCATCTTGAAGAAAGCCTGGGTCTCACTACTTGTATTTTCCAGATAGATATCAAAATTACCCCAGAAAGTCTTGGTATTAGGAATACTGAAGACACCATATGCAGAAGTATTTCTCGTTGTTTTCATCCAGAAAGCCACCGTACAACTTCCTAAATCGGGTATAGAATCGGTCAGATAAGAAGGAACACGGGCTAACAGATACGTATCTTTTGTACCTTGATAAGCTTGTCCGTTGATTCCATCAGTATAAGTAATATCCCCTCCGGCACTCATGAGGAAGGTGTAATTACCCTTATCACGCATATCATTCTCAAAAGGCAAGAACAATTTCATTGGTGAGAACACTTTGGGAGCAGAACTATCCGGATAATCAAAAGCCGGATGATCCATATCCTGAAAACAAGATTGCAAAGTGAGTGCTGACACACAAAATGCCAACAATAAATTAATATATCTTTTCATGGTCATTACTATATGAATTAATAATTAGGGTTTTGAACTAACACGCCATTTGATTTGTCAATTTCGTCCTGAGGCAAAGGCAACAATGCATGCTTATCCTGGTAACCAGTCTTTCCGGCTGCATGCAGCACTTCCTTCGCTATTCCCCAACGTACAAGATCATAGAAGCGATCGAATTCCATACCCAACTCAACACGACGTTCATGACGAATAGCTTCCCGCAATTCACTCTGATTATCAGTGGTAACCTCCGGCAAGATATTAGCATTCGTACCACGGGCACGGGCACGTACCATCTCAAGATATCTTCTTGCACTTGTATTATCACCCAGTTCGCAAGCAGCTTCCGCAGCCATCAGTACGACATCCGAATAACGGATCAGACGAATATTCACCCAATACCCACTCTTCGTATACTTTTCACGCAAAGCCGGATCTGTATACACTTTCTTATTAAAGTACTTTGCTATCACATCGGCATTGGCAACCGGTTTTTCTCCATAAGGCTTATTTGCAGGAATGGTCGAAGGATCTTCTCCTGTTCTAATAAAATACAATAAAGTCTCATCCTTTCTCGGGTCACCTTCTTCGAATGCATCAGCCAATAATTGAGTAGGAGTATGTTGGCCCCAACCTAAATTCCATTCACCGGCCCCACGACAGCCCTGTACCTGAGCATACTGGCTACCAATTTCGTTGGACCCCGGAAGAGCAGCAGTAGCAGTACATTGAAGTTCCAGAACAGACTCACCGCAGTTTTCACCTTTCTCACGGAAAATATCTTCATAAGGTGTATTCAAATTATATAAACCGGAAGAAATAACGTCCTCTGCTGCCGCACGCATATTGTTCCAATCATTACGCATCATATAAGTACGGGCATGTAAGGCACGAGCCGCTCCCCAGCTAAGACGACCGACATATTGTGCTTCCCAAGTCCTCGGCAGGTAAGATTCTGCATTCGTCAGATCTTCATCAATCAAAGTATATATCTGAGCTACAGAAGATTTGGGAATATTGGCATCTGCTACACTCCCTACTTTAAAATCAATCAAGGGCACTTCGCCAAAAGCACGTACCAAATTGAAATAACAGAAAGCACGCATCAATAAAGCCTCTCCCTTATTAACTAAGTCACCGCCTGTCAATGAAGGATTCGACTTCATCTCCTCCAATACATCATTTGCTTTATGGATCAAGGTATAATTGGCATTCCAGTAACTTTTTACCATGCCATTACTTGCAGCATATTCAAAATCATCAAACATTTTTCCTGTTGCAGATCCGTCAGATAGTGTACTACCCTTTTCCGCATCTTCCGAACGCATACCATGAATAGCCAATGCCGTATTTCCGGAAACAATATGATAACCACGAAGCAAAGCATACATGTTAAAAATCTGTGTTTCGTAAGTACCACCAGTCAGGTCATCTTCAGTCAATACTCCTTGCGGTTTCTGATCTAACAGGTCACTGCATGACATCTGGGAACATCCCAATGCCAAAGCCATCACATAATAAAATATCTTTTTCATACTGATCGTTTTTCTTTTATTAGATTTCATGTTTAGAATGATAAGTTAAAGCCTAATGTATAAACTACAGGCATCGGATAACCTCCACCATCTACACCAAACGCTGTTGCACTACCACCAACTTCAGGAGTATATCCGGTATTGCGGCTCCATGTTTTAGGATTCTGCACATTACCATAGATACGTAAAGATTGCAGTTTGATGCGGTTCAACAAACGGGGATCAAAGGTATATCCCAGTTCTATGTTACGGATACGGAAGAAACTTCCGTCTTCTACATAGTAAGAAGAAGCTTCCAGGTTTACAGAACGGGATGGATCAAGAATCGGATCCCAGTTGGATGTTCCTTCACCATGCCAACGGTTCAAATGCCCTGTACGATAGTTGAATTGTGCATAAGCACTACTATCCCAGTTACGATAAACCTCATTTCCATAAACACCCATCATATCTACACTCAAATCAAAATTCTTGTAACCCAGATTTACGCTAAAACCATAAGTAAAATCCGGAGTAGGATTACCAATCATAGTACGGTCTTTCTCTGAGATAATACCGTCACCATTTACATCGGCAAACTTCAAATCGCCCGGCTTCACAGAAGCTACTTGGTTAGGTGCTGAAGTTTCGATATCAGTTTCATTCTGATAAACACCTGCCACTTTGTATCCATAGAAGTAGCCGATAGGATATCCTTCAGATACACGGGAAACGCCATTAATTATTGAATAATCCTTGCTTATCAATGATACAACTTCATTATCAATAGTCGTCAGATTGGCTGAAACACCATAACGCCAGTTTTCACCGATTTTATCGCTCCAGGATGCTGCCAACTCAAAACCACGGTTACGAATCTCTCCTGTATTCTGCAATGCAGGAACCGTACCTGAAAGACCGGGAACACTTGTCAGCAAGTCTTTGGTTGTCTTATTGTAATAAACAGGAGAAATCTGCATGCGACCATCCAACAGATGCATATCAAAACCAACTTCCCATGAATAGTTACGCTCCCAACCCAATGTCTGTGAAATCAATTTATCCGGTCCCTTACCTGCAATAACATTATCACCAAAGACAGCAGAACCTGAACTTGTAATATTAGGATAGGCCGGATAGCGGGAACCTCCTGTATTCTGGCTTCCCAAAACACCCCATGAACCTTTCAGCTTCAGATAATCGATTACGTTCTGTTTCTTCATGAATGCCTCTTCACTCATAACCCAACCGGCACCGAATGAATAGAAATTATCCCATGTATTTCCTGTTCTCTTAAATACGGAAGAACCGTCACGACGATAAGAAGCATTCAGCAAATAACGATTTTTATAGTTATACAATGCACGGAACAGATAGGACATTGTAAACCGTTTGTATTGGGATCCACCATTAGTAGCTGATGTAGCATCATCAATCATAGTAATCCACCACTTATCTATATCTTCGCCAATGGGAACACCATAACCCGGCAATTGGCTGCGACCACCCGATAAATCAGAATATTCATTATAATTCGTAGTAAGACCGGCAGTCAGAGTTAGACCATGATCACCAAACTGATTAATATAAGTCAATACATAATCGGACTGTGCAGCCATTGATGTAGACTTCGACTGACTGATACTTTCTTTATCCGTCAATCTTTCTTTACCACCTTCTACATCCGGGTTATACACATAAATAAGCGGAGAATAAGAACGTGACTGGCTGGAAGCATAATCCAGGGAGAAAGTAGCCTTAAAGGTTAGATTCTTCATTAAATCAAGTTCTCCGTAAATATTTCCTGCCATACGATAATTTGCAGATTTATTATGAGCACCTCTCAACACGGGTTCAATCATAGGATTCCAGACCTGAGCACGCTGAAAATCAGGAAGAGTATGTAAAAGTCCGCTTTCTGCATCATAAACAGGAGCAATCGGAGCTGCTTTCAAAGCAGAGCCTACACCTTTTGCATCAGGATATAATGCACGTACACCGTTCACCTGGAAACCAAAACGTAAGAAGTCGGTCACTTTATGTTCACTATGCAAATTCACAGTAAACTTATTCAGCTTTTCACTCTTGATGGAACCTTCTTCCATTACATATCCCAAGCCCAGATAAAACTTACTTCTATCTCCCGAAGCTGTAATGCTAACCGTATTGTTAGTAAGGAAACCTGTTTGGAACATCTCATCCTGCCAGTCAGTATCTGCATTCCATACAGTATAATCGTACGGATCGCCACCCTGATTCATGCGTTGTTCATTATAAAGCATTTTGAACTGCTCTGCATTAGTCAGGCTAACGCGGTCTGTAACCTTTTTCCAACCCACCGAACCATTAATACTGACCTGAGTCTTACCTTCTTTCGCCTTCTTAGTAGTAATGATAATAACACCATTAGCACCACGCACACCAAAGATAGCCAAGGAAGAAGGGTCTTTCAGGATTTCCATAGATTCAATATCCGCTGTATTCAGATAGTTGATGTTATCCGTAAACAGTCCGTCCACTACATACAAAGGAGTATAACCATTGATAGAGTTTGTACCGCGAACACGAATTTCCGGATCCTGCCCGGCACGGCCTGTATTGATAACCTGCACACCGGCAACCTTACCTTGAATAGAAGCCAAAGGATTGGTAGATGGTTTTGAAGCAATCTCGGCAGCTTTCACTGTTACAATAGAACCGGTCAAATCACGCTTCTTGGCGCTACCATAACCTACTACTACAACTTCTTCAATGAGCTGGCTATCCTCTTCCATCATAAGATTCACTGTAGAACGCCCATTAAGCGCCACTTCCTGTTCCTTCATACCAATATAGCTGAATATTAAAGTGGCATTCGCCGGTACGCCAGGAATCTGGTATTTTCCGTCGATATCCGTAATAGTTCCCATATTCTCCTGTCCTTTTACCCGAACAGAAGCACCTATAACAGTTTCGCCTGTCTTATCTGTAACGACACCCGAAACTGTAATCTTGTTCTGCGCCATCGAAACGACAGCAAACAGCAACATCACACATGTAATTAATAGATTTCTTTTCATTTTGTATTGATTTAAAATTACTCTGCAAACGTATAGCAATAATTGATTTAAGTCAAAAAACAGACTACCACAAGAGTACCACGCCTAAACATGGTACTACTTTATAACTACTACATACTCGCATAACTAATTAGTTATCAGACATTTATTTTTAATAAAGTTTCTGTATTCGTTCTTTATCTATCTACTACCAAGCAGATACTTATTGAAGCGAAAATAGGGCCTTATTCACATCACGGCTATCACCACCTATCATTACTTCAAAGTCGCCCGGTTCGCACACAAAATCCAGATTGTAATTGTAGAACTTCAACATATCAGCTGTTAACTTGAAAGACACTTGTTTGGATTCACCGACTTTCAAGAAGATTTTTTCAAAGCCTTTCAGTTCTTTCACCGGACGTGTTACACTGCCTATAAGATCGCGGATATATAGCTGCACTACTTCCGAACCGTCATACTTACCTGTATTGGTTACCGTTACAGTTGCCGTAATCTCTCCATTGATATTCATGGACGATTTATCCAATGTAATATCGCTATAAGAGAAAGTAGTATAGCTCAAGCCATATCCAAACGGATAGAGCGGTTCGTTATCTACATCCAGATAATTGCTACGGAACTTCTGGAACCAGGCCCCTTGAGGCAAAGGACGACCAGTATTCTTATGGTTATAGAACAAAGGAATCTGTCCTACACTCTTCGGGAAAGTAGCAGTAAGTTTACCACTCGGATTTACATTTCCAAACAGTACATCACCAATGGCAAGAGCAGCTTCACTACCACCAAACCACACATTCAGAATAGCAGGTACATTTTCCTGCTCCCAATTCAATACTAACGGACGACCGGTAAACAACACCAATACCACCGGTTTACCGGTTTTCAACAATTCCTGCAAAAGTGCACGTTGCGTATCTGGCATTTCAAGGTCTGTACGGCAACTGCTTTCACCGCTCATCTCGGAAGACTCACCCAAAGCAGCAACAATCACGTCAGACTTGGCAGCTACAGCAAGCGCCTCATCCAGCAGTTCCTTATCTGTACGATTGTCACGATGCAGAGTACGGCCAAACATAGTAGCACGCTCTTCGTATTCGGCATCACTCATCAGATTACTTCCTTTAGCCGTAAGAATTTTAGCCTTGCCTCCCACTACTTCTTTCAAGCCTTCAATCAAAGAAGGATATTTGTTCATCACAGCGGCCACACTCCACGTGCCCGGCATATTGCTACGGCTATCGGCCAAAGGACCTACTACAGCAATGGTACCTTTCTTTGCCAGAGGGAGTACACTATTCTCATTCTTCAAGAGAACAAAGCTTTCCGAAGCTGTCTTACGGGCTATAGCACGGTGTTCTTTCGTAAAGATTTGTTTTTTAGGACGGGTTATATCACAATATTTATAGGGATTATCAAAAAGCCCCAGCTTATACTTAGCTTCCAGAATACGGCGACAAGCAGCATCAACAGCCTTTACTGAAACTTTTCCTTCTTCCAGAGATTTTTTAAGTGTGCTTGTAAAAGCATCGCTCACCATATCCATATCGACACCTGCATTCAGAGCCAGGGCTGCAACTGTTTGTGTATCCCCCATACCATGATCGGTCATTTCAGTGATACCGGTATAGTCCGTCACAACGAACCCATCAAAATTCCACTGCTTACGAAGTACATCGGTCATCAGCCACTTATTTCCGGTAGCCGGTACACCATCCACTTCATTGAATGAAGCCATCACACTACCCACACCTTCTTCCACGGCTGCTTGATAAGGTAACATATATTCGTTGAACATACGTTGATGGCTCATATCCACTGTATTATAGTCGCGTCCGGCTTCTGATGCCCCATATAACGCAAAGTGCTTCACGCAAGCCATAATCTCGTCATTACTACTCATATCTTTCCCTTGATAACCACGTACCATAGCACGCGCAATCTCCGCTCCCAAAAAGGGATCTTCACCATTCCCTTCGGACACACGTCCCCAACGGGGATCACGGGAAACATCCACCATCGGACTGAATGTCCAGCAAATACCATCAGCACTGGCCTCGATAGCAGCAATACGTGCAGATTCTTCAATAGCTTTCATGTTCCAGGTACAGGATAATCCCAGAGGAATAGGGAATACCGTTTCGTATCCATGAATTACATCCATACCAAATAAAAGAGGAATACCCAGACGGCTTTCTTCTACTGCCTGCTTCTGAACGTCACGGATACGCTCCACGCCTTTCAAGTTAAAGAGTCCGCCCACTTCACCGGCACGGATACGCTTAGCCACATTACTACTCTTGGCTTGCCCGGTGGTTATTTCACCCGTAACAGGTAAGTTCAACTGGCCGATTTTCTCTTCCAGCGTCATCTTCTTCATCAGATCATCAATAAAGCGATCCATATCGACAGGAGATTTTTGTGCTTGCACATTGGCAGATACCAGCACCAATAAAATTAAAAACGATTGTACCTTAAGGATTAATTGTCTCATGCTTTTCATTCTTTATTATTTTTGGAGAAAAATGATTTCGCTGCAAATAAAGAGAAAGTCTCTCAAACTCCTATAATTCAAAACTACAACAAAAGTACCTTTGGTACAAAACACAAAAAAAGGAAGTACTATTTTAGTACTTCCTTTCACATTATCGCGTTAAGAATCAACTATTTAAAATTAATCATGAAATCTGTCAGGCTATCTTCCTGAGATAGATTGAATTTCTTACGCAAGCGATATCTTGCCGCATCTACACCCCTCACCGATATGTTCAGCAGCTTGGCAATCTCCTTTGTCGGCATATTCAGGCGTAGCAAAGCACAGAAACGTAAATCACCTGCCGTCAGATCCGGATACTGTTGTTTCAGATTTCGGAAGAAGTTCTCATGTATCCGGTCAAAATTCGCCTGAAACATGTTCCAGTTTTCCTCATCCGAAACGATACTCTGATTAATCAATACTAAGAGCTTATCCAGATTCTTCCGCGTATACTGCCCTGATAACTTCTGCTGTTGTATTTCTTCTTTCAACGAATTCAAAAACTCCTGATGGGCAATATTGGTCATCACAACTCCGGACAACTCTTTACTCTTAAAACGTAAATCAGCTTCCAATTGCTCTTTCTCCAATTCGATAATCTTCTTTTCCTGTATTTCTATCTCAGCTTGATGGGCAATGCGTTGCTGTTCAATCACCCTGTCCTTTTTCTTCTTCACAGACTGATAAACAATGTATTGCAACAACAATAGCAACAACAGCCCAATCAGAACATAACCGGTGATAGCCCAATATGATAGAAACCAAGGTCTCAAGACTTCAAAAGGTAGCGTTACCAATGCCAATACTTCATTCTCATTATAAATCTCAGCTTTAAAAACATACGACCCAAATGGCAAACGGGTATATTTCTTCTGCAGACTGCGGTCACCTTCCACCCACTGATCGGACAGTCCTTCCAATTTATACCTTACCTTGTAAGTATAGTCATTATAAACCGGATAGCATAAAGAGAAGCATACGGTATTCAAATCTGCATCAATCTTGTTCTCTTTTTGCACCGACAATCGTTTTACTTTTCCCGTCCACTCCGACTCAGTCGTTATAGCCGAGATCCACAAAGAGCGCCTAATAGAGGACTTGTACAAAAGAGAACTATCTGAATCAATCCGGGCAACAGCATTATTCAAACAGAGATAAGAACTGCCACTCGCCTTGTCATAAACCATCGCTGCTCTCTCCTCTATAGACAAACCATCAAACAAAGAAAACGGAATTCTATGTTCAATCCGGAAAACATTCATTTCACATTTCACCAAATATGCCATCTTACTGTTTACAAACCAGTACAAATTGCCTTTTGCATGACTCACACTATGTATTCCTTTCAAATCCGCCAATTGCTCATTCATCGATTCATAAGGAATAATAGAATCATTCATATCTTCGTAAGTGTAAAACATTTCCCCATTTGAAAAAACAACCCGTCCGTTGATCTTAAACAAAGAGAAGTCCCCATCTTTCACATCACCCAGTTCCATATAGGTTCTGACATCTTCTACCCGTTTCAGATCCGGATTAATCCGAAAACGGAATAATCCTTTCCGTAAATGCTTCACCCAGATATTCCCCTGGGGATCCATCTCGATCTCCCGCACCATGTGGGTGAACCCGCCTAACGACCGTAGAAACCTCCAGATGCCCGAAGACTCCTCATTGTATAAATTCAGAAACGTATAGGTACCTTGCAATAAGAACGAACGTCCTTCCAGATTGACTTCTTTCATGCACATCGCTCCTCTCACATCCGAAACCAGCGATGCCTGTAAGCCCGATATCTGAAAAGTTCCTTTATTATGTCCACATAAAATCTGTTTTCCCCATTCACCAACAAACCATGCCTGCTCTTCCAGTCCCGGAACAAGCTCTGGAGCCCTGTTCCTAATCCTATAAAGTCCTTGATTGGAAGCGATATAAGCCTCATCCTCTTTCACCAGCACATCATAGACCATTCCTATTTTCCGGTAAGGAGGCTCATAATAATACACCAGGGAGTTATTTTGTATATAGGCTATACCTTCATCCAAAGCTGCCCAAACATTGTTATCGGCATCACAGTACAGCCCTAATACGGTATTATTTTGTAAGCGGCTGTCCGTATTCTCTTTCCAAAGTAAACGTCCTTTTTTATCTATTGCATAAATCCCATTAGAAAGCGTACCGATAATATAGCAACTGTCTTTTGTCATTACAGCCCGGTTCACAGAGTACTTTTCAAGCTCGGCATCACATTCTGTATGCCACTTCAGTATCTTTCCACTTTGATAAACAAAACCGCCACCCTTTTGTGTCAAGAGTAAAACGCCATCATTATACGGAAGTCCTGCCACCACATCACTGTTGCCCAATGATTTTCGTTCAATCAGATTTTCCAGCCCATTCTTTGCAAGAATAAAAAGCCCTCCGTTTATCTGTTGAGAATAAACCGTATCACCTACCTGAAATAAATTCAAAGGAAGAGTTTTTGTACGAATCCCCTTCACGGTATGCCCGTCATAAAAGAACAGAGAACCGAAAGACTGAAATACGATCTCCCCATGTGCCGACGTAATCGTCCAAATTTCATCATTATGGAACTGGAAATCTTTCACTTCATCTTTTAAAGAGTGGTACACAAGGCTATCCAATGAACTACGTTCGAAATATCCGAACTCCTCAAAAGAGCCCACAAATATCTTGCCGTCTTTACCGATATATACAGAGCGTACTATATTCCTGGAAGGTAATTCATGAAGCTCCCAGCTATTTCCATCAAACTCCAACAGACCTTTGTTATTTCCAATATACATAACTCCCCTATCATCTTGAGCGATAGACCAATTCTGAATACCTGCATTATAATCTGATACGGAATAGCTCCTCACGATGGGAGAAAAAGGAATAGAGGAACCACGTGATAAGCTACTAAAAAGAGAAAATATACAAAATAGCAACAGAGATACTCTCATATATATTGATTTACAAGTAACCTGCCAGCAAAGGTAATTGTTTTCCACCAAAAAACCGGATAACTTTATGGATTATCTTTTCCGGAAAGGTAAAGATAGGCCGTAAAATTATCCGGTTACTTATTTTAAGAAGCTACAAACTATAACCTACACTACATAGTCAAAAATCATCAGACTGCTTTTTCGGTATGAATTAAAATTCACCAAGCTTGTTTCTTTCCCCTTCTCTTTTATGACCGTAGTTTCCGGTACGCTCAGCATTTTCTTATACTCCTCCGAATTGCCCAGTACCTTCGCTGCTTCATTCAGGTCATTATCATCCTTCAGCTGCTGGATGATACCGCCACGTTGGAAATAATAACGCTTAATGATATCTTGTGCTATCATGTTCTTGATATCTTTTGCAAAGTAATCCAGGTCACGGTCCAGATTATGGCTAAGTTTCTGCTCAAGAGCCTTGAATTCTTCGGAGGCATCTTTCATATAACCTTCAAATTCTGCCATTTCTTTCAGATTCTTCAGAATCTTCTCGCTCTGCTGGTCATATTTAAAGTCCGCCTTCTTCACCATTTCCTTAAACTCTGCATAATCAGCATCCGTCACTTCGAAATTCTCGGGAGAAGCAATTGTCGGGTGCTTCAGGCAATATTGAGTAGCATAATTAAAGATCAGATTATCATTTACCAGATAAAACAAAATATTAGGTAACTTTTCTTGTTCCACTGCAACGTCCGGCGTCACACCACCGCCATCACGCACTTCACGTCCGACAGCTGTATGGAATACTGTAGTCAAACTATCAGGAATACGCCCTACACTACCATCCGGGTTACGATGTTTGTAATCTATTGCCTGTACGCAACGACCACTGGGAATATAATACTTGGAAGTAGTCACCTTCATCGTACCACCATAAGGCAAAGTACGCGGAACCTGCACCAAACCTTTTCCAAACGTGCGATTGCCTACAATCACTGCACGGTCATAATCCTGCAATGCACCCGCCAGGATTTCCGAAGCGGAAGCAGTACCGCTATTTACCAATACAGCAATAGGAATATCCGTATCCAACGGTTCGCGCAATGTCTTATACGTATTGCTGGCTTGTTTTATCTTACCTTTCGTGGTTACAATCGTCTTGCCACGGGGCAAAAAGTAATTGGCTATCTCTACAGCTTCTTCCAACAAACCACCGCCATTATTACGTAAATCGATCACCAATGAAGTGATACCTTGTTTCTTTAAATCAAGGAAAGCCTTCTTAAACTCTTTGGACGGATTTCCGGAAAAAGTACTCAGGTTGATATAACCGATATTGTTATCCAGTTTGCTGTAATAAGGAATAAGCGGCAACTGGATGTTCTTACGGACAATTGTAAAATCTAATGGCTTTGCCTCACCGGGACGCTCAACCTTCAGTTGGAAACTGGTCCCCACCTGCCCACGAAGCATTTTGCTCACATCCGTATTTCCGGTCAAATCCTTTCCATCTATTTCAAGCAAGATATCGCCAGCTTTCAATCCTACTTCCGCAGCAGGCATATTTTCGTAAGGTTCTACAATCACCGTACGCTTCAGTTTCGGCTCATATCGGATGATAGAACCTATACCTCCATAAGAAGCCTTAAGCATTTGTTCCAGTTCACTACGATCCTCCTCCGGATAAAACTCCGTATAGGGGTCCAGCGAATACAGCATCGCATCAATACCCTCACGTATCGTCTTATTCGGATCCAACGTATCTACATAGAACATATCCAGTTCCTTCACAATGGAGTTGAATACATCCAGGTTCTTTGCAATCTGGAAACTGCGGCTATCACCACTCTTGAAACTAAAAAAGACAACTGCACCTACTACTAACAGTAAGGTAGCTATCCAGCGTACTTTCAGTATTTTCTTCATATCCTGTTTATTATAGTTCACTGATTCTCGTTTTGATATCTTCCCACCACTCGGCAGGCATTTCTGCACCGATCACCCGGATGATACTTCCTGAAAGGATGGAACCTATCTTACCACATTTCTCCAGAGAATATCCGCAAGTCAGTCCATATAAGAAACCAGCAGCGAAATAATCACCTGCACCGGTCGTATCTATTACCCTGTCCACAGTGACAGCATGCACATACACTTCCTCTGTCCCTTTACGAATGAGTGATCCTCTGGCACCCAACTTCACAATGGCGATGCTGCACATTTTAGCAATCACATCCAATGCTTCTTCCGGTTCTTTACCCGTAAATGCTTTTGCTTCCTCCTCATTGGCAAACACAATATCCACATACTTGTTTATCAATAAAGAGAAGAAATCATGGTCTTGCTCCACAATATTATAGCTTGCCATATCCAGGCAGATTTGCAATCCGGCTTCTTTTGCCAGTTCAATGGCACGAAGTATCATATCATGATCCTGCACCAGATAACCTTCTATGAACAAATAAGTATACCCCTTAAACATCTCCCGTGAAAGGTCTTCAGCCTTTAATGTAGCGGCGGCCCCCAAATAAGTACCAAAAGTACGTTCCCCGTCAGGTGATATAAAAGTGGAAGCCACCCCCGAAGGTAACTCAGAAGAAACTAATAAATTTGCTTCCGTTCCCCGTTCCAACAAACTTTGCCGATAAAACTTTCCATAAGCATCATTGCCAACCTTACCAATGAATCCTGTTCCTGCTCCGAGGCATGCCATACCACGAATTGCATTTCCTGCAGAGCCCCCGGTGGCCAGTTCTGTTTCCATTTCACTGAAACACTCATTGATTATCAGCAGTTTCGTTTCATCAATCAGAGTCATGCTCCCCTTGGGAAGTTCCATTTCGTTTAGAATTTGGTCGTCGTTGAGAGTAGCAAGAACATCAACAAGGGCGTTGCCCATTCCAATTATTTTGTCCATTTCGATATTTTTTTTGCAAAGATATTGCATATTTCAAAATATCCTATTACTTTTGCAGCGCATTTGAGAAAAAACAACATTCTTCCTTAGCTCAGTCGGTTAGAGCATCTGACTGTTAATCAGAGGGTCCTTGGTTCAAGTCCAAGAGGAAGAGCAAAAAGGTTCGTCATTATGGCGAACCTTTTTTGTTTTCATTATTTAGTTATCTTCATCAAGCTTCCGCAACCGCCAATGTCAATACACTGATACGTATCCCTCCTATCTCACGAAATACATCAGCACAGGCAGTAGTTGTAGCTCCTGTAGTCAAAACATCATCCACAATCAGAATATGCTTCCCTACTAATCGTTCCGGATGGCGGAGTTTAAAAATACCTTCCACATTCTCCCATCTCTCATAAATCGATTTACGGGTCTGTGTATTGGTATGTTTCTCGCGGATCACGGAAGAAGTATCTACAGGTATCCCTGTCACTTGAAACACGCCACGGGCAATCCACTCACTTTGATTATATCCACGAGCTCTCTGTTTACGGGGATGCAAAGGTACGGGAATGACAACATCTACATCTTCAAAAAAGCCGGTCGGCAGTAATTCCGCCGCCATGCAACGTCCCATCACCGCTCCCAGTTCTTTCTTTCCACCATACTTCAATTGATGTAGGATCCTGCGGAAATCACTTCCTTTCCGATAAAAGAAATAAGAGGTGGCACGTTCCAGAGGAAACTTTCCCCAAAACATACGCTCTACAGGATTATCCTTCATTTTATGGTAATTCGTACGCGGCATATCTATATTGCAACGAGTACAAATAGTATCCTCACCCTCTATAAGTGATGCTCCGCAAACTGCGCAGCAGCGTGGAAAAAAAAGATGGAACAAAGGACCGAACCAATATTTCACAGTATTTTTCATCAGGCTGTTTCTTTATGTCACATCCCCAACGGAGGGACTTCTTGTATCAGTTGTTGCAATATAGGATGCAGATATCCATTCGTGGCAATAATATGATGCCCTTC
>OGOZ01000548.1_pt1 | contig 25062 bp, 38 predicted proteins | sample 1552801 | NCBI WGS metagenome assembly OGOZ01 (sample SAMEA2580196, study PRJEB22360) | human gut metagenome | biome: human gut; feature: human-associated habitat; material: faeces | place: Denmark | collected 2008/2010 | reverse complement strand
CGATTACGGATATTATTGCTCCGTCTGACCCATTCCATTGGGTCAGTTGCTTTGAGATTTTCAGTAACATTTTCTTCTTCGGACAGTCGCATTACAATGTCATTGAACAGTGTTTGTGCCTGCGATTCAATCTCTGCCAGATAACCGTTCAGCGTTCCGGCAGTGAGCAAATTGTAATAGCGCACACGGTGATGCTCTTTCAAGTACCGCTGATGTCGCTGTCCCCATACGCCGATCAGCACCTCGTCCTGTTTTTCAATCTTAAGATTGGGCAAGAAGTAGTCTCCCTCCTGGTATGTGCATCCCTTTTTTTCAAATTCCGTCATAGTCATTACCTCCTGCTATACCGTATATATAACCTTGAATTTTTTGACCTTGGCATTTACGAATTTGAGCAGCAACTCATCAAATGCATCGGTATACCGCCCTGCTACAATAAGTTTGCTCCGCAGGTCGTTCAGGCTTCCGATGATAAGCCTCCGTTCTGCCATATCAAGCGCAAGATAATAGCTTTGCTTCATCTGCCGTTCCTCCTTTGATTCTTTGCAATTATTATATCGAAGAAGGCAGCCTAAATCGAATGTGCGGGTCAGTAAGTGAATATGTGTGCCGACTCCGGTTTTGCTGTTTTACGAAATCCCTTATGAACATCCGTACCAAACACCAGAAAACCACCCCACAGGGGTGGTTTTCTTTGGTTAGGGGAAGAATGGTTACATATTCTTCTCGTAGGACTCGATCATCTTCTTGACCATCTGGCCGCCGACGGAGCCCGCCTCGCGGCTGGTCAGGTGACCGTTGTAGCCGTCCTTCAGGTTCACGCCGACCTCAGAGGCGGCCTCCATCTTAAACTTATCCATAGCGGCCTTCGCCTCGGGGATATTCAGCTTGTTGCTGTTCTTGGTAGACATTGTTGTGATCTCCTTTCGTGTTGTGGGGCAAATGCCCTTGTTGGGTATCGCAACGGTAGTTTTGCCGTCCTGCGGCGCGATATGCGTAAAAAACGGCGGGAAATGTTGGGACTTTTCGTGAAATGCGCTGGACATTTTCAAAATGTGTGGTATAATAGCGTCAATATAATGACTGGGGGTCTCGATAGGGGAACGTACAGGGAGGAAGAGAAAAAGCGCGGTGGTCACCGCGCTTTTTCCCATTTTAGGGGGCGAAATGAACCGCAAAAGGCGCGCTCCTGCGTGCGGGCAAAGAAAAGAAGAGACACGCTATGCGTGTCTCTTCTTTATGTCATGCCGTATCAGAATCGATTCAGCGTGAGAACGTTCTTCCCTCCGAATGCGCCAAGACGTACAAGATGAAGATGGATGCATCAAGCGGCAGGGTACGCGGACAGATCTGACTTCGCCGAAAATTTCAGCGAAGTCCCGCAGCGATGACGAAATCGGACAAAAAGTCGGTGTGAGCGGCGACACCATTCGCAACTACATCGCCCTGACGCAGTTAGTCCCGGAGCTTCAGCAGGTGCCGCAGAAATTAGGAAATGCACAGATGCTGATCACTTCTGCTACGGTGACTTCATTGCTCAAGTCACACCGATTCTTCAACAGACACAGCCGCAGTAAGGTCTCCAGCGGATAGGGATTATTGTCGCACTCTCCTTTGTTATGGCACAGCTGAATCAGGGATAGTCATTCCTTCCCCAGGATAATCCGTCCGATTTGAGTCAGAAACCCTTTTTTATCCGTACCTGCGCCAACTCAGCACTGAATGCAGAAGCTGTCATCTGCGTATCCGTGTGTCTATTATATCACGTTTGGCTGCATTTTACTTCTTCTGTGCGGTGTTGCCTTTGAAGTTGACAACCCAGGCCAAGCGAAAATCATTGTGCAATGTTACCACATATTAGTGGAATTTTTCTCACTTTCGCCGCATTGACTTTTCATAAATGGCATGATAATCTTACATCAATCACAAATGACGTCCCAGCGATAGGCATTGCGTTTGATAAAAATCACAGCAAAATAGACGGGCATGTTGAAATCCGAAAAAAAGCATACGATTAAATGTGTAAAACTATGAGATATTCCATCGGTTTGTATTTGACGGGGACTCATCAAACCCGTTAAAGAATAAAAACAAATGACGGAGGATGAAAAAGATGAAGAAAATCTTTGCACTATTGCTTACGCTGGTTATGGCACTCAGTCTGGTCGCCTGCGGCGAAAAAGACAGTGACGCAAACCCGACCGGAGGCTCTGGTTCCACAGGCGACACCATCAAGCTTGGTTGGTACGGTCCGCTGTCCGGGTCTGCTGCATCTGTCGGCACTTCCGGTGAGACTGCTGCCAAGCTGGCTGTTAAGCAAATCAACGAAAGCGGTGGTATCCTGGGCAAGCAGATCGAACTGATCAAGTACGATGACGAAGGCAACTACGAAACTTCTGTGAAGTGCGCCACCCGCTTGGTGGAACAGGATCACGTTGTTGGTATTGTTGGTTCTCATCTGTCTTCTTCCGTTCTGGCCACTTCTGATGTCACAGAAGAAGCCAAGGTCGTTCAGTTCGGTACCGGTACTTCCGAGATTTGGACAAACATTGGTCTGTCCTATACATTCCGTCCTACTGTGTGTTCCGCCCTGTTCAATAACGACTGCTACAAGTCCATGGAAACGCTGGGTGCCACCAAGATCGCCACTCTGTCCGCTGAGACTGAATATGCCCAGTTGGCAACCGAGACCGTTGTGGGTCTGATCAAGGACGGCGGCAAAATGGAAGTTGTTGCTCAGGAAGGTTACACCTCCGGTGATACGGATTTCTCCGGTCAGATCACCAAGATGTTGGCAGCCAACCCCGATGGCGTACTGCTCAATGGCGGCGGCGAGGATCTGGGCAAGATTGTGAAGCAGCTGCGGATGCAGGGCTATGAAGGCTATATCTACGGCATTGAGTCTCTGGCTGACCAGCAGACCTTGGAAATTGCCGGTGACTATGCTGACGGCGTCGTGTTCTCCTGCTGCTATTTCGTGCCCAAGACTGTGGAGGATGCACAGACGGATGCCGAGCGTGCTTTCCTGGAAGCTTATCAAGCTGAATACGGCAACCTGCCTGTCTCCGAAGTCGCCTATCGCGCCTATGATGGCATGAACATCCTGTGCCAGGCGATCGAACTGGCTGGCAGCACCGATGGCGATATGATCCGTGAAGCCATTCTGAGTAACAAGTTCACTGGCATTGCCGGCGAATTTGATTTCTCCGACGGCTCCGGCGAGGGCATTGTCAGCGGAACTACTTACTACATTGACCACGGTAAGATCGTTACGCTGGACAGCTATTTGGCGAACAGGTAAAGAATATCCTCGCATTTAATCTGACATAACAGCCGAAGGGGGACGTTACACATCGCTGCGGTAAATGTCCCCCTTCGGCTGTTTTCAAGAATGTTTATCCTACCGACACCAGCAAATTCCGAGAGTAGATACTGAAAAGGAGGACTGTTTATGCTTTTATCACTAACCATCAATGCGTTGGTTATCGGAAGCGTTTATGGTTTGATTGCACTGGGCTATAGCTTGATTTATTCCGCCTCTGGTCTGATGACCTTCTGTCAGGGGGAACTGCTGATGTTTGGTGCTTTTATCGGCCTGACGTTTTACAGATACCTGCATTGGCCTTTTACCCTGGCACTGATTGCCACGATGGTGATTATGTTCCTGATCGGTATGATCATCGAACGCTTTTTGATCCGCCCTATCCTCAGCAAAAATGCAAAGGACATTTATATTGTTCTGGGTACCATCGCGCTGGGCATTGTGTTGGCCAACACCGCACAGCATATCTGGGGCACCACCGCTGTGCAGTTCCCTGCCATTTTCAGCAAGGACGTGATCGTAATCCTCGGCACTCGTGTCCAGCCTGAGGCTTTCGTTTGCATCTTTGTTGCCGTGGTCGCCATGCTGGTGATCCACCTCTTTATGAACAAATCAACTTTCGGCACCAGTATGCGTGCCGCCGCTATGAATCCATTGGCATCCCGCTCTGTGGGCATCAACGTAGATCTGACCACTGGCGTTACTTGGGGTCTGTCCTGCGCGTTGGCCAGTGTTGCCGGCATTTTGTTGGGACCGGTTCAGGGTGTCAGCGTTACAATGGGCAGTAGCATCGGCACGAAGGCATTTGCTTCCGCCGTGATCGGTGGTTACGGCAATATGTACGGTGCCATTATTGGCGGTATCATAATCGGCTTCACAGAAACGTTTTCTGCCGCCTATATTACTTCTGACTATAAAGACTTCATTACCTTTGGCATATTGGCACTGTGCATGGTATTCATGCCCCGCGGCATCCTAAAGGGTGACGTCTATGATCGCTAACACCGGGAAAAGGAGGTATTGCATTTCATGAAAGCTTTGAAAAAAGTGCCCCTTGCCGCATGGGCGTTCCTGGCCGGTGTCATTTTGCTGCTGGTGATTAGGGGCAGCGTTTACTATCAGACGATTTTTGTCTTGTGCGCAATTTATTCCATTGCCGTTTCTGGTCTGGATCTGCTGTTTGGTTATTCTGGGCAAATTTCTCTTGGCAACGCGATGTTCTATGCTACCGGTGCGTATACATCCGCTATCCTCAGTGTGAATTACGGTGTAAATCCTTGGCTGGCCATGCTTGCTGGTATCGTGCTGACTGTGATTCTAAGCGTGATCGTGGCAATTCCAGCATCCAAGCTGGTGCACCAGTTCCTGGCACTACTGACCATTGCCGCTGGCAACATGATGTATGTATTCCTGTGCAAGGCGACCAATATCACCAACGCTATGAAGGGCATCCGCAAGATCCCGGATCTGAGCGTTTTCGGATATGAACTGCATTCCAAGTACAGCTTTGCAATCTTCAGCTTTATCATGCTGGCACTGTTCCTGTTCATCAAACAGCGTATCGTTCACTCTTCCACAGGCCGTGCGTTTATGGCGATTCGTGAGAATACCGTGGCGGCAGGCGGTATGGGCATCAATGTTCGCCGATATAAGATCCTTGCCTTTGTGATTAGCGCAGTATTTGCTTCGGTTGCCGGTTCCATGTATGCGCACTTCATCGGCTTTATCAGCCCCGAGACCTTCAACAGTGCCCAGTCCAACCTTCAAATGACCATGTTGTTGTTCGGCGGTATGGGCAACCCGGTAGGTCCGATCTTCGGTGCATCGGTCATTGCGATCCTGAATGAATCTCTGCAGAGCTTCAGTACATATAAGACCCTGATCTACGGCGTACTGGTGCTGATTGCAGTGCTGTTCATGCCGCGTGGCTGCTTCGGCCTCGGCCAGGATCTGGTAAACAAAATCAGAAAACGCGGTGGAAAGGCGGGAATGAAGAATGCTGAAAATTGACCAGGCCACAATTAAGTTCGGCGGATTGACCGCTGTTGACCATGTCAGCTTTGAGATTGAAGACAATGCGATCTTTGGCGTGATTGGACCCAATGGGGCCGGAAAGACGACACTTTTTAACGTCATCAGCGGTGTATATGCCCCCACCAGCGGCAAGATTTATTTGCAGGATGAGGACATCACCGGCTTACAGCCCTATGAAATCTGCTGTAAGGGCATTGCCAGAACCTATCAGAACATCAACCTGTTCCATTCAATGACAGTGATGGAAAATGTAAAGATCGGCTGCCATCATACCATCCGTTCCAATCTAGCTACCAACATCATCCGAACCCCGAAGCAGCGGATTGAAGAGAAGGCGATCCATGAAAAATGCATGGAACTGCTGGAATTTGTGGGTCTGACCGATAAGGCGGAGTACCAGTCAAAGAATTTGCCCTATGGTGAACAGCGCAAGCTGGAAATCGCTCGCGCCATGGCAACAAACCCCAAACTGCTGTTGTTGGATGAGCCTGCCGCCGGTATGAATTCACGAGAAAAGGTAGATCTGGCAGAACTGATCCGCAAGATCAATGAACGCGGAATGACGATTCTGCTGGTAGAGCACGATATGAAGCTGGTCATGAACATCACGCACCAGATCAGTGTTTTAAACTTTGGCAAGAAGATCGCACAGGGTACACCCAAGGATATTCAGGAAAATCCCGACGTGATCGAAGCCTATTTGGGAGGTGGCCTCATTGGCGAATAAGATTCTTGAAGTCAATCAATTTTCCTACTCCTACGGTCATATTAAAGCGGTTGATGGTATTTCCTTCCATGTGGATGAGGGCGAAATCGTTACCTTGATCGGCGGCAACGGTGCAGGAAAGACCACCACGCTGCGGGCAATTTCAGGACTGATCCGCGGCGGGCAGAAGGGCTCTATCCTGTTTGAAGGAAAAGAGATCCTTGGCTTGAGTGCCCATAAGATCACAGGCATGGGCATCGCTCAGTGCCTGGAGGGACGCCAGGTCTTTTCGCACCTTACTGTCCGGGAGAATTTGCAGATGGGTGCTTTTCTACGGAAGGATACGGACAAAATCAAGCAGGACTATGAGTATGTATACAACCTGTTCCCCCGGCTGAAAGAGAGAAATTCTCAGCTGGCAGGCACACTATCCGGCGGTGAGCAGCAAATGTTGGCCGTAGGTCGTGGCCTGATGATGAATCCCAAGATTTTGATGATGGACGAGCCGTCTTTGGGTCTGGCTCCTATTGTGGTCAATGAGATATTTGAGATCATCAAACAGATCAACGCAGACGGAAAAACTATTCTTTTGGTAGAGCAGAACTCCAATGCAGCCCTGACGGTAGCACACCGCGGTTATGTGGTGGAGACAGGTCATATTGTTATGAGCGATACGGCGGAGAACCTGCGGCAGAGCGAAGAAGTTAAAAAGGCATATCTAGGTCTGTGATCATGGGTCAATGCAGCACCTTTCCTGTATAACAGAGTAAAAACTCGCGGAGGCTTTGAAAGATATATGCGTAACTGGAAATATGGCATTTCGTTTGCAGAGGTCTCTCCCCTGACGGCACCTCTGCCTCTGGCAGGCGACCTGTATGAGAACATGGAGACGGCCGCAGCTTATGGATATGACGCGGTAGAGTTTCACACATTGCCGTCGTTTCACTTTGAATGGGACCGTATCGAGCATATGCGTCAACAGAAAAAGGGAGATATATGTATGCTGGTCACAGGACGTCTTTATACGCAACTGCATTACTGCCTGATCAGCGACGATCCAGAGAACGTCAAAAGTGCCGTTTCGGGCTTGAAGGAGTATATCGATCAGGCGCAGAAGCTGGGTGTGGATATTGTGTTGGGATGGGTCAAGGGTTCCGTCCCCCAAGGCGGAGATCGCGATATTTATATGGCACGCTTGGCCAACGGTCTGTCTCAGCTGAATGACTATGCGCGGCCGCGGAACGTGCGGATAATGATTGAAGTCATCAATCATTATGAGACAAACATCTTTAATACAGCACAGGAAACTCTGGACTTTATCTGTACTCATGCACTGGATCAGTGCTATGTCCACCTGGATACCTATCACATGGGACTGGAAGAGATGGATCCCTATGAAGCGATTCACCTGTGCGGCAAAAAGCTAGGTTACTTTCATGTGGCAGACAATTCTCGACGTTACCCCGGCAGTGGTCAGTTTGATTTTGGCAGACTTATGCAGGCTCTTGCCGACATAGGGTATGACGGGTATGTGACAGTGGAATGTCTTCCGGAACCGGATCGCGACACAGCGGCAAAAAAAGCAATCGACTACCTGAAAATCTGCGAGCCGAAATCGTGCTGACTATTTGACTACAAGGAGGAAATGCTGTGGAAAAACGCAAGATGCTGACCTTTGAATTAGGAAGCCGATTGATGATCGAGATGCTTGCCAGCGTTGTGCTGTTGGGTATCGCCCTGTATCTGTCTTTTGGGATCTTTAATGGAGACCAGAGCAAAACCGGCGTGTATGGCTTGGCTTTTTTCACACTTCTGTTTGCCGTGGGCGGCGGATTCGGCCTTATCCGTACCGTTTTACGGTATCGCAAGGCGAAGAAAAGCCGCGAACTACGTTGAGCCTACTCGATGGAGAACCGGGCATGAAAGGACTGATGTGACATTGGATAAACAAAAAATATTGGCAGAATGCACCAAAGCAGGGTACCTGCCGACCGAGGCATCCTGGTGCGAGAGCGAAAGCAGTGCGTTTTTGCTAGCACATCGCCAAGAATTTCTTGCGATGCTGATATTTGGCGAAAGACCTCCGTCGTTTGAGGGGGATGTCATTTGGGTAGGAGAAGCATGTGCTCTGAAATGCCCCCTGACCCACGGCAATCTTCTAGCATTGCAGCAGTACTTTCCGGAATTGAAACCCGTGAGCTTGGAGGGTCACGATGTGACCATGGGTCTGGGCGACCGACTTGGGCTGGTATCCGGTGCCCACATCGCGGCACTCTCCGGCACCCGTGTGTTTCCGGTGCTGGCTCAGCAGTCCAAGCGGGAGCTGACCTTGACGGGCCGCAGCTATCGCCGGATGCTGGACGACGTGGCATGGCAGGTGTTCGAGGTAGGCTATCACGGCGGCTACGCCGCCGACGGTGACCACCTGAAGACCCTGGAGGAGGTTCAGGCGGCCATTCGGGACGGTGCCACCATGATCACCTTGGACTGCTCGGAGCACATCGACCCCGACGCCTACCGCATGGATGCCGATGCCGCGTGGGAGTGCTGCCGCCAAAAATTTCCCCAGGCGCAAATGGACAGTTGGACGCAGACCTATGGCGGTCAGACCTTCCCCCTGCCGGAGGGTAAGAGTGTCACCTTTTCCCCGGACAACTTCCCCCAGCTGCTGCTGACCTACGGAGCGGCATTGGATTTTATGGACACGGTATATAGGAGAGCCATTGCCGCCGCGCCCCATGCCGTTTCATTTGAGATTTCCGTCGATGAAACAGAGGTTCCCACTGCGACGGAGGCTCACTATTTTATTGCTCGCGAGCTGGCAGCACGACAAGTCAGGGTCGGCAGTATGGCTCCCCGGTTCTGCGGCGAGTTCCAGAAGGGCGTAGACTACCGAGGCGACACGGATCAGTTCCAGCAGGAATTCGCCGTTCACGCCGCCATCGCCGAGGCTTTCGGATACCGGATCAGCGTCCACTCCGGTAGCGACAAATTCAGCATCTTCCCCTACGTGGGCAAACTCACCGGTGGAAGATTCCATCTAAAGACCTCCGGAACCAGCTGGGTGGAGGCGGTGCGGGTCATCGCCATGTGCGACCCGGCCTTGTTCCGCCGCATGGCGGCCTTCAGCCGCCTGCACTTTGAGGAGGCACGGGCCTATTACCACGTCTCCGCCTCTCTGAACCGGATGCCGGATATAGACAGCATCCCCGACAAAGACCTGCCCAACCTGCTGGACATAGAGGACACCCGCCAACTGATGCACATCACCTACGGCTTCCTGTTGCAAGCCAAAGACGAACAGGGTACTTCCCTCTTCCGGAACGATATCTACCGGACGCTGCGAGCCAACAAGGCACTGCTGGACAGCGTGATCCGGGATCACATCCGGCGGCATATGAAGCTACTGGGTGTGACCGGTCAATAAGAAAGGACACACAATGGACAAGAAAAAAATTGAGACTCTGGCGGCTCAGATTCGGCTGGAGACGCTGAAGGTCATCCATTCCCGCGGCTTCGGTCATGTGGGCGGCTCTATGGATCTGGCCGATCTGATGGCCGTGCTGTACGGCGAGGTCATGCATTTTGACCCCAAGAAACCCCGCGATCCCGACCGTGACTGGCTGGTACTCAGCAAGGGCCATGCAGGCCCGGTGGCCTATGCCACCTTTGGGCTGATGGGCTTCTATCCCATGGAGGAGGCCTACACCCTGAACCAGCCCCACACCAAATTTCCCAGTCATACGGACCGGAAGCTGACCCCCGGTGTGGATCTGACCACCGGCTCGCTGGGGCAGGGCGCGTCCACCGCTGCCGGCGCGGCGCTGGGCAACAGGATCGACGGGCGCAACAACCACGTGTTCTGTGTCATCGGTGATGGTGAGGCCGATGAGGGTCAGGTGTGGGAGGCGTTCCACTTCGCCTATGCCCACAAGCTGGACAATCTCATCTACATCATCGACAACAACGGCTACCAACTGGACGGCAAGACAGCCGACATTCTTGACCACGGCGACATCGCCAAAAAGGCGGCGGGCTTCGGCCTGTACACCCAGGAGATCGACGGCCACGACGTGGAGGCCATCTATCAGGCCATCCAGAACGCCTATGACAAGAAGGGTGTGCCCTCCTGCATCGTACTGGACACCATCAAGGGCAAGCAATTCGAATACCCCGTCTATTATGACGTGGAGGACAACCCCACAATGGGCAGGCTTTCCAGGCAGGACCTGACCAATGTCATTAAGGCGTTCTGCTCAGAAGTGGAAAAGGCCGGGTATTATGTAGGTGTTTACGCCTCCCTTAACTGGCTGGACAACAAATTCTATCCAGACCAGCTCCCCTATGAAATCTGGGTGGCTCAATACTATTCCAAATGCCAATACACCGGAGAATACGGCATGTGGCAGTATTCCAGCTCTGGAAATGTCCCGGGAATCCAGGGGGGCATTGACATGAACGAATGCTACCAGGATTATCCTAAGACCATTAAGGGCAACGGCCTGAACGGTTTTTCCGCGCCAACCCCCGGGCCTACGCCTACACCGGAGCCGGTAAAAATGGTAGACGTATACTACCGGGTAAGGACCAAGGCGGACGGCTGGCTTCCCGAGGTAAAAAACCTTGAGGATTACGCGGGATTTACCGGAGCCGTTACTGACGCGGCGATCCGGGTGTCCGCCGGTTCCATTAAGTACAGAGTACATATTAAGGGCGGCAAATGGCTGCCTTACGTCACCGGCTGCAATATCAACGACGGGACAAATGGATACGCAGGAAACGGTTTGGAGATCGACGCAATCGAAGTATATTATTATACCCCGGATAACATCAGGCCGTACAAGAAGGCCAAATACCGGGTTGCCCCCGTGGGAGGCAGCTATTACCCCTGGCAGTACGACAATGAGACCGGGAACGGACAGGACGGCTACGCGGGCGCTTTCGGAAATGCCATCGGCAAGCTGCAGATTGTAATCGAGTAAGGCGGTGCGGCAATTGGAATGGATCGCGCAATACTGGCTGGAGGCTGTTTTCAGCGTGCTCATTACGATTATGGGAATCGGCTGGAAGAAGCTTTCCGGCAGGGTAAAAAAGCAGGACGCGGTGGGGTTTGGGGTCCAAGCCCTGCTGCGGGACCGTATCATTCAGGCGTATAACCACTATACTGAGAAAGGGTACTGCCCCATTTATGGTTTGGAAAATGTGGAGGAAATGTACCGCCAGTACCACGCCCTGGGCGGCAACGGCACCATAACCGAATTGGTGGAACGGGTTAAGGAGCTGCCCACCCAGCCGAAAGGAGAGAAAAGCATATGAAAATCAACTGGAAAGTCCGCTTTAAAAACCCGGTGTTCTGGTTCAACCTGGCAGCGGCTGTTTTCTTGCCCATGCTGGCCTGTTTAGGCTTCCATTGGGAGGATATGACTAGCTGGCAGGCCATCGGGAACGTGCTCTTACAGGCCGTCCAGAACCCCGTTATTGTGGTTTCGGTTTTAGTATCTGTATGGAACCTTATCAATGACCCCACCACCGCGACGCTCTCTGACAGCACCCAGGCCCTAACCTATACCCAGCCTAAGAAAAGCCAATAACGAAAAGATGGCCCCCGGGAGTGATTCCTGGGGGCTTATGTTATTAATTATGGCTTTTTTGTGATGTTAACCGTTTGTATCCATTAAAAGACATCAAAAATGGCCTTTTTTGTAATATTAACCTCTTATATCCATTAAATGGCCTTAAAAACAGCCTTTTTGTTACCCTTTTCGCCCTGTATGGCTAAAACCTCACAGCCGAATTTTCGGCCGCCAAATACGCTCGCCCTAAATGGCTCAAACGGTTTATAAAAGATATTCTCTCCATGCTTCTGGAAAACCCATTAATTCCTTTTTTGTTGCTGGATATTTTTCTAATAATGATTCCACAGTGTTCACAAATTCTTCCCAATGGCGATCACGAGGAATAAGGTGCTTGAGACACAATAAAGTTGAAAAAACACGAATATTTCCTATGTTATCTTCGGAATACTGCTTATATAAAATTGGTGTAATGGTAAACTTCGCATTATACAATCTTCCATAATGAGCACAAATATTTCTTACATATGCAATATTTTCGATCCAGCTTTGTAAATATGTATAGCCTACATGAAATGAACTTGCTATAATCTTTTTATCTTCATTTTTCATGTTTTTATAAAACTTAGAAAGCGTTCCAAAACTAAAAAGTTCAATTAATGCATAAAATGGAATTTCTCCATTTTCATAATTAGTTTGAAAGTTTTTAACAAAGGGCGATCGCTTATTTCGAGAGATTTCTTTTTCGATGTCATCTTTAAATTCTTTATAATACTCCAAGTTAACAAAATTTTCAGAGGATTTATAACCCAATACACCGTATTTATAAGAAAAATAATTAGCAATGCGACATCTCAGATTTACTTCTACCTTTTCAATTTGCGGAAATAATATTTGTCGGAAATTAGAATTAAATAAATAAAGTTGTTTTAAATTTTCAAACGATACGCCCTCATAATAGGCCCCATTTTTTGTTTTTAAATTAAGACTGTACGCTTTAATAAAACGGAAATATGACACATCGTTTAAAAAGCATTTGGCCTCTTCTTCATCAGAGATAATTAATCCAATAGACTTAAGATTATTAATTTGTTCCTCTACTGTTAATGGGGGTTGATGTTGTTTGTTTTTCATGTCAACACCGCCTAAAAATTAAATGACCCGACGTGGTACGCATCGTTGAGAGGCGTGTCGGGTTCTGTTACCATTAGTATATTCCGATGAGAGGGAAAAGTCAACATCGAAAATATGAACACATATAAATGTTTTGTTAATATTGCCACTCCTGTTTTGAATTTGAGCACAATATATTGTGCGATATTACAACGATAGTATGTAAAATTATACTATATATTGAAAAATAGGGTTATTTGAAATACTAAGCGTTAAAAGCGCAACCTGAAACTATTATTTCTGTTAAGTGGACTCTTTTTCATTATATAACACCGCCCTCCTTGCCGCTTTGGCTTGGAGGGCTTTTTTTACTTTTCTATAGAAGCCGTTTCAATAATAACGTTCTGATCTTTCTCCAACTTATCCATAATAGCAGCTAAAAGAAAATAGAACCTTTCTTGATTCACAATCACTGAATTCAAATTTTCGTTAATAGATTCCAATAAAATGACTTTTCTTTTTTTGTTCTTCATTAGAGCCAAATCCTTTCATTAATTATAGATTAGCCTAACAAACACATTTTTTGATACACATCTTGATACACATATATAGGGTTTTATGTGTATCAAAATGCCTTCTTGACGCTAAAATGGCAAATAAAAAACCGCATAGAAAAGCTCAAAAACGGCTTAACCATGCGGTTTTTCATTGGCCCGCCCGGAGGGATTCGAACCCCCGGCCTTCAGAATCGGAATCTAATATATCTTCCGATTATATCTAGCATTTTTAACATTAGATACACATTTTGATGCATATGTTAAGCTGTTACATATAATACATCATTGAATCAAAAAAGTCAATATCAAGCCTTATTTTGCAAGTATTCGTCCAATTTGCAAATATTTTTCTTTTTGTATTGCTGATCCAAATGAGTATATATTTCAAGCGTAGTTTTGATATCACTATGACCTAATTGATCCCTTGCGGTTAGCACATCAACCCCGGAAAGATAAAGCATCGTGGCAAAAGTATGCCTCAGCCAGTGGGCAGTTATATTGGGAATCGTCAAAACGATTCCGTTACTATTATATTTTGATTTTGCTCTCTTGCCTTTTTTGTCAATGTTATTCCCATACTTAAAATTGAGATCGATTAGATATGATTCCCACAGCCGGCGCCATGCATTTTCAGTCATCATCTTACCAGACACTGATGGACATACAAGTACTGGAACAGTACCTTTTTCTTTTTCCTTTTTCAATTCTTCTTTTAGATAATCAACTAATATAATAGGAATATTAACTGTTCTATTTCCAGCTTGTGTTTTTGCGCCAGACTTAAGAACAGAGCAGCCATTTACCATCTCAACTGATTTATTTACACGTATTGTTCGCTCTTTAAAATCGATGTCTCCCCAAGTTAATGGGATCAGCTCTCCCCTTCGCAACCCGGAATACATCATAATCATAGCTGCTCTCTTTGCCCTATGAGGGGTATTTAAAATCCACTGTTGCTCTACTTCTGTCAATGCCCTACGTTGCTCTTTAGGCTGCCCGGCTGGGAGCTTAACCGCTTTAGCAGGATTATAGTCCATTATCCTATTATCAATCGCCAACTGCAAAATTTGTTCAGCGGTATCTCTATACCCTTTTAATGTTCTTCTTGAAGTAGGTTTATGAGTTTTTGGGTTTTTTCTCGCTCTTTCCAACAGCAACGATTGAATATCTGCTGCTTTTATTTTTTTTACTTCTAAATTATTTAAAGCGGATAATCCATCAACATAGCCCTCTAAATTTTTATACCATCTCTCAGATACTTCGGTTTCTTTAATTTTTAACCATTCTTTTGCCCAATGTTCAAATGTGTCATTTTGCGCTGCAAGATTTAATCCCCGATGCAAAGCCTCTTTAACTTCTTGCGCTTTTCTTTCGGCTTCTCTCTGCGTTTTTCCATAGCAGGCTTTATATTTTGGTTTTCCATCTACTCTGCCCAGATAAATGCGGACGCAGACACGTCCATTATATTTTGCATTGCTTTTTGCCATAATAAAAACCACCTCCAAAGTATGACTTGAAAGCCTACCCTGAAAGTGGTATAATTTCGTTGTTCGGACGCATTATCCACTTTGGGTAAGCTGTTCTATTTTATCCCCTGCCGGTTGCAGCCGGTGGGGGATTTTTTATTTTAACCCGGTCGATTTCGACTCCTTTAAAACAGACCAATTTCACCATTTGGAGAAAATGGTTGTTTCGTTTCTACTGGACAAATAAAAAGCCAAATGCTATAATTCACAGCGTAAGGTGTTATCGCAACGGTAGGCGGTTAGTCCCTTTCTCTTTAGGAGGGACGTTATACTTTCTTTTTCCCTCCTGGAAAGGAGGGTGGTGCTTATGGTTACATATGCGGAACTGTTTCAGTATTCGCTTGTGGTAATCGGCATTATAAGCCTTGTTTTGGCAATAAAAAAGAAGTAACCGCCCAGCCTCGAAACTAGCGGTTACTTCAACTGCAAAATGTGGGCTAACCGTCTCAACGATAGCACCTTACACTTTTATTGTAACCGCTTCTTTTCTATTTGTCAATGATTCAGCCGCTTTCATGCGGCTATTTTTTATCCGAGACGCATTAGGCCGGTGGGGGATTTTTTTATTTAACGCAGTGAGCATCGTTCACTAGTTCAACATATTACCAGTATTTACCTGTATACTTCACCCCTGGAAAAATCTACACTTTTTCTTAGGAGGTGTTGTTATATGAATTATAACGACTATAAAAAAGCAAGAGATTTGTCATGGTTAGTTTTGATGGAAATGAAAATCAAAGAACTTCCCGTTGTTGTGTCACGCATTTGTAAAGCGTATGGAATCAGACTACTTTCCTATGAAAGCGGAATTGATATCATAAGATTACTTAAACATGAAAAAATTCGCATAATCTCTGATGGATTTACCGCTTGTCACAATTCCCAAATATTTATTTTTTATAACGGAAATGCAACACCGGAAAGAAACCGTTTTACAGTGGCTCATGAATTAGGGCATATCTTTTTAGGGCACATTAAAAGGCGAGACGGCGAATTTACCACTATTAATAGGGAACCTTCATCAAACGATAATCCTTTAGAACAACAGGCCAATGTATTCGCCTCTAGGTTATTAGCACCCGCATGTGTGCTTCATGAACTTAATATTACTACGCCAAATGATATTTCAAAACTCTGTCATATAAGTCTTACATCTGCCAAATATCGCTCTGAACGGATACAACTATTAAATGAACGGGAAAAAGATTTTAAAAATAGTCGCGGCAAATCAAATTATGGCCTATCCCCTCTAGAGCGTCAAGTTTTTGAACAATTCAAAGACTACATAGATAAAAATAAATTATAGATCACACTCTTTATCTTTTAACTTTTCGTCCAATTCCGCGGTTAATCTCTCTAATTCCTTTTCTTCCTCTGCTGTGAGGTAAGTGGTTTCCGTATATCCAGATCGCGCTATGGCTCGGACTTCACTGAGCCCCGATCGGTATTTTGGAATTTGGGCAAGCTCGCTTACTCTTTTAACAGCCTCTGCCCTTCCGATGTCATTTAGCTTATTGTATTCTTCTAATAGTTTTAATTCATTGTAATCGGCCTCACGCTTCGGCGCGGGGCTTTTATTATCGTCAAAATCATCAAGTCTGCACCCTAAAACTCTGCATATAGCTTGTAATGTATCCAATTTAGGATTTGTATTTATTCCAGCGGTAATTTTATCTAATGTACTCACCGTTATTCCGGCTTTTTTTGCTATTTGAGAATTTGTAATACCTTTTTCTTTTTTTAATTTATTTATAATCTCAAAGCCCATTTTCGTCACCTTCTTTGTTCCCATTATAACAAAATGCAAGCATATGTCAAGAAAAAAACTTCAATAAATTGAAGAAAATTTCCCAAAAAATGGTTGACAACATCATTTTATTGATGTATATTATAGTTGCAACATCATTTAAATGCTGTTTTCGTTTGAAGGAGGTGTATTAAATTGAACTGCTCGAAAAGAACATATCCTGTCTTAGAAAGACTTATTTTTGAAAATGATATTAAGAAGAAAAAAATTGCGAATTCTTTAGGCGTATCACCCAGGACTTTTACAAGTAAGCTTCACGGAATCTCAAAATTCACGTGGAATGAAACATGTATTATTCAAAAAGAGTTTTTTCCAGATATGGATAAGGATACATTATTTTCCACAATAGACGAAAAGGAGGCGGGGTGAAACTATGGAAGCAAACAATCCATTTCAGCGGCTAGACGAAAGGAAAAAAAGGAAGTACCTTAGACAAGCGAAAAGACTTCCTTATATTAGGACATTACAGTGGATAGCAGAAAAATTTTTTGAATTGGCAGTTAAAATTCTATTTCTCGTTGCGCTTTTTCTTTTTGTTGTAATGCTTTTTAAAATACTTATCTGATTTTCTGTACTTGGAATCGAAACGCATCATTTCATCTTGTAACAGTGTCATTAACATGAATTTTGAATCTTTAAAGTCGGAAAACAATTCTTTAGGCACTTCTCCCCTGTTTTCAGCTTCGATGTAATCACAATAAACGGCACAAAAATGGTTTATCACTTCCGCGACTCTTTGTGTCGACACTAACATGGCTGAATGTGAGGCTTCAATAAATTCTCTCATGTACACCTGTTCACAGGATACCCCTAAGTTTGCGATGGATCTACATAAGTTTTGATAGGCAGCAAGTTGAGCACTGAAATACAGTTCATTTAGTTTGGTTTTCTTATTACTATAAGTTTGATATATCGTTCCAAAAATAGCTAGCATCGATACTAAAGTTGACAAGATTAATGGAATATAATTTTCCATTTAAATCACCTCAAATACATTATAGCAAAAACTTACTGGCCAAGCCACTACAAACGAAAAGGAAGCGGGGTGAGGAAATGTTAAAAGATGTATCCACAAAAGAATTAGTTGAGGAGCTTAAAACTCGAGAAGGCGTCTCTGCTAAAATAGCGGAACCCTACCAAGACTTATCAGTCAAAGTAAATGGTCCCGCTATTGTGATGGTTATTATTGATTAACCTATCCGTAAATATGAATATGAGTTTTTTATATATGCGTGAAAGTATTTACCATGTGAACTTGCTGACATCAAGCCATGATAAACCGATTCCGGAACATTAGAATATTTATACAGTCCTCCGGAATTAAAACGTATGTATAGTGTACCATTTTCGTATCCGACACTTGCGATATCGGAAGAACTTACTGGGATCATATCCATAATCTCACCTCCTCCCTATTGACATTTTACCACTCGTTGGGAGGACAGGCAACCAAACTAAAATAAATCGCCGCCCTCAGGCGGCGGAAAGGAGAAACAAATGAAAATCTATCGTGATTGGTGTGACGTCCCCATCGTCTTAACCACAGAAATTGCCGCAGATATCACCGGTGAATATATAAAAACCGTATCACGTCTTTGCCGGGAGGGAAAAATCAAGGCCGTTAGACGCGGGAAAAGATGGTTTATTCCTAAAGAATCATTAATGGAATATTGCGGCGTTAATGGTTCTGTGTGGAATGGGCCACAAACAATAAATTCCTAATAAAGGCGGACAAGCGCATGAACGCAGACAACAGAGAAAGAGTTCGGAAAATAGTGGATCAGGGCGGCTGGAACATCATTTGGATCGGCGCAAAAATGCCATGTGAGTTTCTTGATGAGGAGGTTGAACTTCTCTATGAGGATATGGACGGCCAGCCTTGTATTTGCCACGCGATTTATACCGCTGACAAAAACAGATTTTACCATAGCACATATTTTCAGAGAAAATCCGACGGCGCAAGAATGGTTCGATGCATTGCATGGCGTAAATCTCTTAAAAAAGAGTGAAACCAATTGAAAGGAGGACAAGCGCATGACACCTCAAGCGTGGATATTGTTAATCGCGCTGGTCTTAGTAATCTGCGGCTGCTACAGTTTAGAGCGTGAAAACCGGAAACTAAGGGCCGCTTTAAAGAAGAAAAGGAGCCGGTATGCAGCATATCATTATCAGCAGATTCGTTAAACCTTCCCCCTGCCGGGATTGTTCAGAACGGACGCCATTTTGTCACGGGATAGGCCAATGCGAACCTTACACGGCCTGGAAAGCCCAAAAAGAAGCTTTTGACCAGGCGGAACAAGCAAAACGCAGAGGCCGCCAAACAGCCAGCGACCAGCGCTCAGAGCAGGTTTACCGGCAGTTTAAAAAAGATCATTTACCGGGGAGATCAAAAGGTTGGAGATAACTAAAAAAGAGGTGGTACATAGATGAAACTAAAAATTGATCCGGAGTTCAGAGATAAAATTCCGCCGCTGACAGAATCCGAGTTTAAGCAATTAGAAGAAAACATCGTTAGTGACGGAATAGTTAGAGAGCCGCTCATCACATGGAACAACACAATTATTGATGGCCATCATCGTTGGAGGATCATTCAAAATCACCCTGAGATTCCATACAAGGTGACAAGAATGACTTTCCCGGATAAATGGGCCGCTATTGTTTGGATGTGCAAAAATCAGCTAGGCAAACGAAACCTAACTGATGAGCAGAAATCATATTTGATTGGCAAAGAATATGAAGCCATGAAAAAAAGCATCGGTGAACATAAAGGCAACCAACATACAAATTTGGAATGTGGTCAAAGTGACGCCATTCCAAATCGAACACGTGACATTGTCGCACAAAATCATAGTATTGGAGCGAAAACTGTTGAGCGCGCCGCACAGTTTACCAAGGGCCTAGACGCCGCCGAAACCGTCTCCCCCGGCTTCAAAGATTCCATTCTTTCCGGCGCCGTTAAGGCTCCAAAGTCTACAATCGCTCAGATTGCCAAACTGGACGAACCGGAGCAGAAGAAAGCGGTAGAAGCCATTCAACGCGGCGAAAAAATCAAAGTCACCCAAAAGCCTCAGGTTCTCGATGTACAAGTCGTCACAGATAACGAATACAATTTCGACGATCTGAAAATGGAATTGGATTGTGTCGTTGGAGTGTTTGAGCGTAACTTCAAATCCACGCTAACAGTTCACAGCACGATGATAGCCGATGAAAGGGGCAAAGAAAAAGTAATTGCCGCCCTGTCGGAAGCAGAAGCGGCAATCAACAAATTGAAAGGATTAATACTATGAATAAGTATAACACAGAATTCGAGTATAAGCAACTCTCCACAAAGGAAATTGTTGTTGATGAAAAAGGTCAGCGTGATGTGAATCGTCGCGACGCACAATTCCGTAAAATCATGCGGGAGTTCAATCCACTGCTGGTAAACGACATTAAAGTCGCGTTGATCGACGGCAAGTATTATTGCTTCGACGGACAAATGACCATGAAGGTATTAAAGGCCAGAAACAAAGGCCAAGACCTTATGGTCAATTGCAAAGTGTATTACGGGAAAACCAAGTTGGACGCTGCCAATCTTTTCGTAAAGCAAAACGGAACTGTATCTCAGGTCATTGCCTATGATAAGCTTCGCGTCTTGTATAACTACGGCGACGAGAACGTAGTTAACTTTGTAAGGCTTACTGAAATGAATCACGTGATTATTGAATGGAATGGTGCCGGAGGCAAAAATAAAGTGGTAGCCGTCAGTACACTGTATAAGATTTTTAACGATTTTAACGACCCTTGCGAATACTCTACCTTCTTAAAAGTGTTATGCGAGGCATGGGGAGGAGAACGGGACAGTTTCAGAAATGAAATCATGAGCGGCCTTCATTTGTTTATGAAAACATACAAAGGACAATATAGTCCTAAATTGCTCATTAGAAAACTAAAAGATGCATCTCCTAAAACAATCATTCGAGAAGCGCGCGTATCCACCGCTGCGGGAGCCAGAAAATATGCGTTACAGTTTTTTAACGCATATAACAAAAATTCCAGTAAAAACCGGTTGCCAGATTTACTTTAAGGAGGTTTGTCAAATGGACATACTAGGTTTTTTTGAGGAAGTAAAAAATATCATTATTGATCATAACCGCAATGGATTGAAAGAAGCTGGATATCGAAAAAACCCGGATAAATATGAAAATGCCGTGGCAATGCGGTTTGAGTTGGACGGGAAGCCATATTTTCTACAGGTATCGTTAGATGAACAAGCGTAACATTGACAACGGCCTATCCCGCGCGGAATGGGAGTACATAACCCCGCCGGATAATGAGGAGCCGGAAACCGGTCAAAGCCCAGAATACGAGGCCCTGGAGTGGCTTAAGGAGGTATGTTATGCCTACGAAAAACGGCGTTGAGTTTTACGCGAAAGGTTCTTTAAAGGAGCCGGTATATTTTCCTAACGGCGTCTTATGCTGCAACTCCTGCTGGCTCAAAAAAAGCAAAACCACAAATAAGCACCTGCGAATTATCTGCACTAATACTTTAGAATCCTTAAACGATATTGATATTTACACACAGAGGGGAACCGACTGTCCCCTAGAAATCGAAGAGGAACTAACTGACGGAATTGAAAAATAAAAGGAGCTGTTAAACTATGGCAATTATCGCGAGAGAAAAAGGGACCGCTATTGAACCGATCACCGAGGGCGTGCATACCGCCGTCTGCATCATGGTAATCGACCTCGGAGAACAGTGGAGCGAAGCTTTTCAAAAAACAAATCACAAGGTCATGATCACATGGGAGGTTACGGACGAATCCACCACGATAGACGGCGAGGAAAAGCCAAGAGTGATCAGCAAGGAATATACTCTTTCTCTTTCCCAAAAGGCTACCTTGCGAAACCATCTGGAAGCTTGGAGGAATAAGAAATTTACCGACCAGGAATTAGACTGTTTTGACATGGTGAATATTCTTGGCACCAACTGCCAGCTTCAAATTTTACATAACGACAAGGGTTACGCTAACGTGGCGGCGATCATGGCCATGCCGAGGAACATGCCAAAAATGAAACCTCAGTCCGAAACGGTGTACTTTGATTTGTCCACACCGGAATGCCTGGCCTTAATGGATAAACTGCCGGAGTGGGTGCAGGATAAGATCAAAAAATCAGAGGATTACAAAAACCTAATTAAAGATAATCCGCAAGCTGAGGAAGATTTTGAAGACGAAAGCTTTCCTTTTTGAGGTGCGCTATGGACATTTTAGAATATATCCCGTTTCGGGGTAATCCGCCAGTTACCAGAAAAGAGCTGGAGAAAAGAACCGGCCTGGACGACAGAACCAACCGTGCTTTCATTGAAAAGGAGCGAACCAGCGAAACCATCAATCCTATCGGTGTGATTCTGTCCTCCAGCCACGGCAAAGGCTATTGGGTCAGCGATTACGAACCGGAAATCAAGGAATTTAATCAGGAGCTAATCAGCAGAATCAAAAAGCTGCAAAAAACCCTGATTCATAACGAGCAGTTTCTGCTTTTAAAGAACCGCGCGGACGGGCGGTGAACTAATGTCAAAAAAATATTTTTGCGCTTATTACAGTTACCTGGATTCAATGGAAACCTTGACGGACGAGGAACGCGGCAGGCTTTTCACCGCATGCCTGATATATGGTGAGACAGGACAGATCCCAGAGCTTCCGGGCCATGAAAAACATGTATTTCCCTCGTTCAAGTCTCAGATAGACAGGGATAACAAAGAATATGATTCCTATTGCGAATCACAAAAAGAAAGAGCAAAAAAAAGATGGAATACCAGGGCATGCCAGGGCATGCAAACGGATGCTAATGAGAAGGAGAAGGAAAAGGAGAAAGAAAATATTACATCCCCCCTTACCCCCCAAGGGGAAGCGGAACAGAGCGAGAGCCTAAAGGTTGAAAAGGCCAAAGGAACAGAAAAGACTGTGAACCACTCCAAGACCTCTGAGCAGAACCGCTTTCAAAGCTTTTGGGAAGCCTATCCGAAAAAGAAGGCCAAGGGCGACGCTTTAAAAGCCTTTCACAAGCTAAATCCAGACGACGGCCTGATGAAGAAAATGCTGTCCGCACTGGAATGGCAGAAAAAAAGCTTTGATTGGACAAAAGACGGAGGGCAGTATATTCCTCTCCCCGCTTCCTGGATTCGGGGTATGCGCTGGGAGGACGAGCCGGAAAACACCGAGAAAAAGGAGGGCCGCCAATGGAAGATTTTAGATTAATCTATGACTTTCAGGCGGAACGCTCCCTGATCGGCGCGATGCTGATCGCCCCCGAAAAGGTGATCCCGGAGGCCGCTTTGTCCTTGTCCCCTAACTGCTTTTACCACGGCTTATGCCGCCAGGTATATTCCACCTGCATAGAATATTTTAAGCTGGGAAAGCCTGTTGACCCCATCACCGTATCGGCAGAAAGCGGGGGGTTCGACCGTCAGGAATGCCGGGATTTCTGCCTTGCCTGCGCCTGCGATACCCCGGCAGTTTCCCATTATCTGGAATATATCAGGATTCTAAAAGAAACCCGTATAAAAAACGACGCGCTGGCGGCGGCGGAAGCCTTGATTGACGAAATCCAAAAGGGAGAAGATGTTGAACGCTGCCAGTCAACAGCCTCCGGCCTGTTAAAATGCTTTGACCAAAGCGTTAAGGCCGAGGGGTTAACCGCGAAAGAAGGCTATTTGAGCTTTTCTGCGGACATCGAGGAGCATAAGGAGTACATACAAACTGGTATTTCCTGGATTGACCGGAACATCTTTATTAGCCCAGGGGATTACATCGTAATCGGCGGCGGACCGTCCTCCGGCAAAACGGCGCTGACGCTTCAAATGATGCTGAACATGGCGAAAAAGTACCAATGCGTGTACTTTTCCCTGGAAACCTCACCGGCGAAAATCTTCGAGCGGCTGGCTACATGCTACGCAAAGCTTGACTTTTCAAAGGTAAAGCGCCGGGAGGTTGACGACGCGGACGCCGCTAAAATCACGGAAAAATACGAGAGCTTTCAGGCTCTAAAGCTGGAGGTCGTTTCGGCTGCGGGCTGGACAGCGGAGCAGATCAAGTCAAAGGCGGTGCAGGCCCGGGCGGAGGTAATTTTTGTTGACTACCTGACCCTGATGAAAGCATCTGGAAAAACGCCTTATGAACGGGCTACTCAGATTTCAATGGATCTGCACACCTTGGCCCAGCAGATGGAGATCGCGGTCATTGCCTTGGCGCAGCTCAACCGGGCGGGAAAAGGCGACCCGGACATGACCAGCCTGAGGGAATCCGGGCAGATCGAACAGGACGCGGACGCGATATTGCTGATTCATTGGCCCGACCAGGAGGACAGCACCAGGGAATTGATTATCGCGAAAAACAAGGAAGGCGAAACAGGGAAAAACTTTCTCAGATTTGACGGGAAGCACCAGACCTTCTCTGAGTTTAATTTACGCCAGCCGGAATTTTAGGAGGAACAATGAAACTATCTATTGTTATCCCCGGCAATCCTCAAGGAAAGGCCAGGGCCAGGACATGTAAAACAGGGTACAGCTACACGCCGGAAAACACGGTGCTGTATGAAAACTTGATTAAAATGTCATTTCTGGGAAAGTATGGCGCCCGGGGAAAAATTAAAAGCCAGGGAAAACAAAAAATAGCGCTGAAGCTGGAGATTTACGCGGGGTTTCAGATTCCAAAATCATTTTCCAACAAGGACAGGATCGCGGCGTTAAGCGGTGACCTCCTCCCTACAAAAAAGCCGGATTCCGATAACATCGCGAAGGTGGTTGCGGACGCTTTAAACGGGATCGCTTATGACGACGACGCGCAGATCACCGATTTAACGGTTATCAAGAGATACACAGAAACTCCTTGCGTAAAGGTAACGATTGAGGAAATCAGCCATGACCTTTGATGAACTTTGCGCTCTCGCCGGGAATAGCCGGCCTCTTCCACGTTCCGCGCTTCCTTTGGAACGTATTACATACCACGGGCTTACCTGGCTGTACCGTGCTTACCGGCGCGGGGCCTTTTCCAGGGACGAAGCCGCAGAGGAAAAAGAAACCCTCAGGAGAGAGTACGAGGACGCGCGGAGAAAAGATAATGACGCCTTAAAATCCCACAAATACATCAATCAAATCCGCGTGGCGTTCGGCGGGCAGTTCAAGGCTGTGAAAGAAAGCGGCTGCTCTGTATGCAGGCGGCTGGCGGAGATATTGGACGGGAGGGATGAAAATTCTTGAATTAAATCATTTATACAACATGGATTGTATGCAGGGAATGAAAGAGTTTCCGGACGGCTTCTTCGACATTGCGATCGTTGATCCGCCTTACGGGATCGGAGTTGACGGACAGAAAAAGCGCGTTTGCAGTAATCCGAAGCATAACCGGAAAGAGCATATCCGGAAAAGCTGGGACAAGGCTATTC
>OGOZ01000547.1_pt1 | contig 25112 bp, 20 predicted proteins | sample 1552801 | NCBI WGS metagenome assembly OGOZ01 (sample SAMEA2580196, study PRJEB22360) | human gut metagenome | biome: human gut; feature: human-associated habitat; material: faeces | place: Denmark | collected 2008/2010 | reverse complement strand
TTAACAACCACGGTTACACCGACGGAGTCAACATCACGATGGATTACAGCATACAGTTCGGTGCGCTGGGACCTGCGTTTACGGGCGGAACGGGCGACTTTGTGCCGCTGTTCGAGCCTGCAGCAAGTCAGCTTGTGACCGAAGGCAAGGGATACATCCTTTCGGCAATCGGTCTTGACAGCGGCGAAATCCCCTACACCTGCTACACCGCCACAACCGACTTCCTGAATAAGCACGGTGACAAGGCAACCAAGTTTCTGCAAGCCGTATGGAAAGGCACCGACTACGCGCTGACCCACGACGCTGCAACGATTGCTAAACTTGTCGCACCGTACTTTGAGGGAACCACCCTTGAACTGCTGACAAAAGCCGTTGACAACTACAAGAAAGCCGACGTCTGGACGACTACACCGGTGACAAGTAAACCGGCGTTCGAGCGCATACAGGACATAATGCAAAACGCCAACCAACTTTCCAGGCGTGTGGATTACGACGTGATTTGCGACAACACCTACGCTAACGGCATAGGCAAGTAACCGGCAAAACCTGCACCGCTTAACCAATGATATGCCGACCGCACCGCAGATACAAGGAGAAACACAAATGACCGTAATGAGATTTGACAACGTAAGCAAGGTCTTTTACACCGCCGACAGTGAAACGGTGGCTGTAGACGACCTTAGTTTTGAAGTACACAAGGGCGAGTTTGTCGCAATTATCGGTCCGAGCGGATGCGGAAAGACAACTATACTCTCCCTTGTGTGCGGTCTGATGTCGCCGACCGAAGGTAAAATTACCCTTAGCGGCGACAAAAAAGTAGGCTACATGCTGCAACGTGACCAGTTGTTTGAATGGCGCACGATACAAAGCAACATACGGCTCGGATTGGAAGTACAACACGTCGATTCAAAAGTGAACAGAGATTACGCCGATGACCTTTTGAAGCGTTACGGACTGTGGGAATTCCGCAATCGTTACCCCAGGCAACTAAGCGGCGGCATGCGACAACGCGTGGCACTTATACGCACGCTTGCAACCGACCCCGACCTGTTGCTGCTGGACGAACCCTTTTCTGCGCTGGACTTTCAGACGCGGCTTGACGTTTGCGACGACGTGTACGACATCATAAAAAAGGAAAACAAAACGGCGTTGCTTGTAACCCACGACATCAGCGAAGCCATAAGCATGGCAGACAGAATAATTGTACTGACCAAACGCCCGGCACATGTACTTACCGTACACGAAACACACCTCGGGGACATCGGCACGCCGCTTAAACGGCGCGAATCACCGTCCTTCGCCAAACAGTTCGAAGTGCTTCATCGCTATCTAAACGGGGGCAATGCGGTATGAAAAAAACATATACGTATGGACAAATTTGTTACCTGCGCACCGAGCTGAAACGGAAAATCGCTGTCAACTGTGTGCGGGTAGGGCTACTTGTTTTGTTGCTTGTCGTGTGGGAAATTGCCGCCCGCGTCGGTTGGATTGACGCATTCATTATGTCCAGTCCGTCGCGCATAGCCGCAACCCTCGGCGAACTGCTGTCAAGCGGCACTCTGCTAAGACACGCATGGGTCAGCACCTTCGAAACGTTGTGCGGATTTGCAATAGGCACCGCAGTCGGGTACATTGCCGCCGTACTTATGTGGTGGAACAACTTTGTAAAGGACGTGTTCGAGCCTTACATCGTCGTACTCAACAGCCTGCCGAAAATCGCCCTCGGTCCAATTCTCATCATATGGATGGGGACGGGCAAAGCCTCGATTATTGCCATGGCTGTGCTGATTTCCGTTGTAATAACCACCATTACAATAATGAACGGCTTTTGCAGCACGGACAAAGACAAGGTGCTTTTGTTGCGTTCCATGGGCGCAACGCGCCTGCAAATTTTCGCAAAACTTGTCGCGCCCGCCAACGTACCGACGCTGATGAGTACGCTGAAAATAAACGTCGGTATGGCATGGATAGGAAGCATCATGGGAGAGTACCTTGTTTCCAAAGAGGGACTCGGGTACCTGCTTGTGTACGGCAGTCAGGTGTTCCGCCTTGACCTCGTGATGACCTGCACTATTGTGCTTTGTGCCCTCGCCGGCATTATGTACGCCGTCGTCGCTTTACTGGAAAAAATCGTTTGTAAAAGATTTTTATAAGTGTTGGAATTTTATGGGGAAAGGGAACTTTTTACAAAAAGTTCCCTTTCCCCATACCCCTATCCTTCAAAAACTTTGAGGATAGAGGTATGGGAAGATCATCTTTTTTTGAATAATCTGTGACATACCGAAAGAGGTATTGTTGCTGCGGTAGGTATAGGAAGATTATCGTTTTCGAATAATCTATGACCGTTTACTGACAATATTCCTCAATAATTTTCCACGATTAGATTTAATTAAACACCGATAGCTATATTAGAAATATAATTGATAAAAAGTATTGTCATTAAATACAACCTGTATTATTAAACAAAAAGGCAGTTTGTCATACTACGTGGGTTGACGGCGTACTCAATGAAGACTACGAGCTGCTACCCGCTGCTTGCCCAAATGAATATACGGACGAGGAAGAATTGAGCCGGCACTTGTACAACTGTTGGGACGATACCAATTTCTACACAATAGATTTACTAATTTGCATGATTCGTCGCGTTAGATCAAACCGTTTTTTATTGCAATTTTATCCACCTCGTTGCGGTATGGCATGGACGGGATTGCGCCATGCTTTTGCACCTGCAAGCCGCCTACTATCGTACTCAGGCGCATCGAAGTAAGCACGTCCTTGCCCTCATCGGTAAATGCCGCCAACGATCCGGTAAATGAGTCGCCGGCTCCTACGGTGTCGACTGCCTTTACTTTCATTGCCGATACAAATGTTGTTTGCTCGTTGTTTACCAGCAAACTTCCTCGGCTCCCCAGCGTTACCACTACGTTTTGAACGCCCCTACTCAACAATTCCCTTGCGGCTTCAATGTACTCTTTATCCGAAATCAGTTGTTTGCCCACTATCACGCCCAGCTCCGTTTCGTTTGGAGAAATAACATAGCATGCCGACAACGTTTCGTCGCAAAACGTCCTTGCAGGAGCAGGATTCAATACAAACTTTTTACTGTGTTTTTTGCACAGTTTTGCCAACTCGTCCACTATTTCTGGTGACATTTCGCACTGCGTCACGACGACTTCGGCTTGTTTTATTAGCGGTTCTATACTTTTCAAGTCTTCTATTGTGTAAAGCAAATTTGCTCCCGGCGTCATACAAATACGGTTTTGTCCGCTTGTTTCCAACGTTACAAGACTACAACCCGTACGCGCCTTGTCGGTACGTACAATGTACTGCGTAGACATTCCTTCCTCTACAAACGTTTTGACAAAGTCATCTCCGAATATGTCGCAACCCACACAGCCGACCATAGTGACGTCGGCGCCCATACGCTTTGCGGCAACTGCTTGATTTGCACCTTTTCCGCCTAAATATATATTAAACGACCTTCCTGTAAGCGTTTCTCCCGCTTCGGGTGCGCGGTCGCACAACGCCACAAGGTCCACAACAAAACTGCCTACTACAAGTACGCTCATTTGTTTTCCTCCAACATTTTTCCCAACGCTCCGCCGGGGTGGAATTTGTGAAAATCTTCGCGAGTGAACCCTTTTAACGCAGACAAAGTCAAGCCTATTGCGTCGCCTAACACCAATTGTACAGTGGTACTGCTGCTCGGTGCAACTCCTAAGCGATCAGCCTCTTTTTCAAACGGATACGTCATACATAAATCACACAGCTTTGCCAACTCGCTTTCCGAACTTTTGCAAAACGCTATTGTCGTACATCCTATCGCCTTTAACGTAGGTACAGCCGAAGTTGTCTCGTTCGTCGTTCCGCTGTGAGAAAGCAAAATTACTACGTCCTGAGGTTGGATCATTCCGAAGTCACCGTGTCGCGCCTCCGCCGCATGTACAAACATACTCGGAGTGCCTGTACTTGCAAACGTTGCAGCAAGTTTTTCCCCTATATGTCCGCTTTTGCCTATGCCGAAAAATACCACCTTGCCTTGACAAGCGAGCAACACGTCTATTACTTTGTCGTATTGCGCGCCCGTTTGTTCTATTAGTTTGTCTACGGCGTCAAGCTCCGCCGTCATAATTTTTTTTAATAAATCCGCGTACATAATTTTTCCTTTGATTAGTGCTTGCGATATTTTTTAATATGCGACACTTTAACACATTAAATCACAACAAGTGTACTTGTACACCATTTTAAGTTGTTGTTACAAAGTTACCATTCGACTTTATTCCGACACTGTAATTAACTACGACAAAACGTATTCATACGCACTGCATATCTTAAAAAATTGCCTTTTCGCTGTAAGGATCAAACAAACGGATATACCGCAAATCCATACGCAAAGGCACGCTTTCGCCCACAGCAAAATTTTTGTCTACGTTAATTTTTGCAATAAAATCGTCCTTTCCCATATAAAAATGCACGTAGCATTCGTGTCCGAGCAATTCCGACACCGAAACGCTTGCGACAAACTTGTCGGAAACCGACGAACAAGCACCACCGTCACGATACATCTCTTCGGGACGAATACCGAACTTCAACATATACTTTGAACCTGCCACAACATTTCTAAAGTATTCCAACCCTTGACGAAGGTTTTCCAAATCCGCATTGTAAATGGTAAGATAGTCGTCCGTTTCCAACAGTGTCTGGTAGTTTTTCGGCACAATCTCGGCAAAATCGCCGACAGTTGCAACGCTTTCAAAGTTTTCCGTAAGTTTAACAAAAGCCTCTCTACAATGTTGTATTTCCTCTTGCAATCGGACGATTGTTTCCTGCCTTTCCGATTGTTTCGCGCGATGAAGTTTGTCGGTAAGTCGGGTAATTTTTGCCGAAAGTTTGCTACGTTGCCTTTCAAAATCAAGCACTGCTTTTACATAATCGGGGTGCGTCAACTCGTACTTTCTATCGGCAATTTCCTTTTCTATTTGGGAGATTTTGTTTGTGTACTCAACAATAGCACTATCGTAAAAATCCAAAATCGCCTGCTTTTGCATCTTGTTTAGCGGTATTTCCAATCCGTTCGGCAACAAGATCTTGTCCCCTTCCACCACGCAGTCGACCACGTTCATTGCCGGACTTCCGATAAACTTTGAAACAAACACGTTTGACGGTTTGTTGTAAATTTCTTCGGGAGTACCTATTTGTTGCACTACGCCATCCTTCATCACAACAATACGCGAAGCCATCGTCATTGCTTCTGTTTGATCGTGCGTTACATAAATGGTTGTAGCACCGACAGAATTGTGCAATTTGACAATTTCGCTGCGCATTTGCACGCGTAGTTTTGCGTCGAGGTTACTCAGAGGCTCGTCCATCAGGAAGACCTTGGGATTACGCACGATTGCTCGTCCTAATGCGACGCGCTGACGTTGACCACCGGACAAATTGGCAGGTTTAACATCAAGATAATCGGCAATTTCCAAAATTTCGGCGGCATGCCTGACTCGACGGTCGATTTCCTCCTTGTCAAAACGCCTTGCCGCAAGGGAAAAAGCCATATTGTCGTACACTGTCATATTAGGGTACAACGCATAGTTTTGAAACACCATTGCAACGTCGCGTTCCTTTGGCATAAGATCATTGGCAAACTTACCGTCAATATACAAATCGCCGTAAGTAATATCTTCCAACCCTGCCAACATGCGCAATGTCGTAGATTTTCCGCAACCCGACGGCCCGACAAACACGATAAACTCTTTTTCCTTTATGTCCAAGTTAAAGTCAAATACGGCTTGCTTGTGGTTGGGGTAAATCTTGTTGATATGTTGAAAGGAAATACACACTCCGTCAGGCGCAGTTTTTACCAAACGACGATTTATCAACTGATTTTCCGCCATTTCGATGTGCCGCTTTTCCGCCTTTTTAAGTTGAATTTTCTTTGTTTTATCCTGTGTCATAAAATCTCCGTAATATGGGTTGCGACACCTGACGACCAATGCGTCGCAACCCGATAAATTCAGTCAACCGTCAAGCAACAAACTCTACTTTTGTGGAATTATCCGCAGCCCAATGGATGGACGTAGACGGATTGTTGATGTCGCATGCCCAACCCGTCGCAACAAATTGCTGTGTTGCTCCTTCGTAAAACGGGCATGTCCACGCGGGTGCGGTTTGCCCGTACCACTCGCCGAAAGCCAAACCGACAGTCGCTGTTTTGTCAATGCCAAGCACTTCATAAGTCACTTCCGCATGCACGCGACATCCGTTTTCGTCGTTAGTTACGCTGAATACAATCCCCGGCCAAGGAAGAAAATCTCTTGTTCCGTTTCTCCAACCTGCCCAATCGCCGTCGCCGCGCAGCCGTTTTTCGACTATTGTCAATTCCCTAAGCCCGTCCGACGTCTTCACTTTTTGCGTCAAATCGGTTACAAAATATATTTGCAGTTCGTTTTCCTTAGCGGTGTCCAAGCCGTCTATATCTTTGTTGCCGTACCAGTTTTTGTCACTTACGAGGTCTACGATCAACTTGGTTTCGTCACGGTCGATTGTTACATTCCAATCGTATTTACCAAACTTGCCGAGATTGCGCGCTTGGTTTGTCATGTAAATTTCCACATTCGCTTCACCGACAGAAACAGTTTTCTCCGTCGTTTTGTAGCCCTCTTTTGTAACCACCAAAGTGTAGCTTGTCGCACCGTTCAATTCTATTGCCAACGAAGAAAGGTCGTAATTTCCGTTTTCGTCTGTGGTAACGGTACCTTCAAAACCTTTAACACCAACCGTAGCTCCCTTCAAGCCTCCGCCATAGTAAGTGATTTTTCCCGTTTCGGTAAGTATTTCGGGCGTTTTTTCCATATCCACGACGATTGTGGCATCGCCGTCATGGAACAAACTTCTATATGCCGTAATTCTTTGCGTAATGTAGCCGTCAACGGAAACTTCGAAGGTTGCTTCCTTGTTGAAATACAATCCGTCAAGCACGTATGTGTACGTATTATTGTCGCAAGGTAATATCGTCTCCGTAGGATACAATGCTTTAACTTGACCTTGAAGATCGTTTCCGTCACTGTTTTTCACCAGGATATTTACGGTGTACTTGCCATACGCAACGTAGTTGTTGTCGGCTGCCTCGTAAATAACGTTTTCCGGAGCAAGACGAACATAGTCCTGCGGAGTTTCGGGATTAACCCAAGCCGCGCCGTCAATGCCGCAAAGGTCAGTTCTGTCCCAACCGCATGCGCCCTCTGCGCCTAAGCTTCTGTCAAAGAACGTGATACCCATCACCGATTCCTTCGTAACGGCAAACTCGTCGCCGACCTTTTTGAAGGTATCGTAAGATATAAAGGCATGGATTTTAGCTCCGTTTTCGTCGTTAATCAATTTGTACGAAGCCTCGCTACCCCACAATATTTCCACGTCATCGGTAACCGAATGTCCCTTTTGCAGGTTCCACAACAGACAAATCGCCCCGTCGGGATTGTTGTTGCCGAGTAAAGCAAATTCCAATACGGTAGTTCCCGCAAGCGTTTTACCCGATTCATTTACGTCGATGTAAATACACATTTTGTCGCCGTCGACAAATTGTTGCGCGCTATTCATGTAAAAATGTATTCCGTTTCCGTCACGAACAACATAGGTTTGATATGCCTTGTTGCTCGGAGAAACAACGCCGAGTTCAATCAGGGTGGACACCAATTCCGTTTTTATTGCCGTCTCTTTTTCGCTGACGGTCAATTGAGCCGTTTGGTAGCCGTCCTTGCGTAACGTCAATATATACGGCAACTCCACGTCGACAATATTGTCCAATGTAAACTTGCCCTGTTCATCCGTCGTTGTCGCATATTCCGTACCGTCGACAAAAACTTTGACGTCAGCTAAACTTCCGTAAAAATAATGCTCGACGTTGCCGCTTACCGACAATACGGTTTTTTGCATTTGCGTATTGACGGTGAGTTCGGACTGTTCGAATTTGTCAACATTTTCTTGTACCGTATCAAAAAATTGCTTACCAAAACTAATTGTAAACTGTTCTAACGGACGTCCGATAACAAGTTCATACTTTCCCTCTGCGTCGGTAAATGCGGTTGTTTTGTCGCATGACACGCTCACTTCCACGCCCGTCAAAGGCTTTTCTCCGTCAGTCACAGTGCCGCGAACGGTAATGTTTTCACTGAAAACTTTCACCTCGACAGTTGCCGTGTTATCGACAAAATCCGCCGATTTTATAGTAAGCGTACCGTCCAGGTATCCTTGTTTTTTGACAACCAACGTGTACGAGTCCTTAGCGCTGTCCTGTTCCGCAAGTTGTATCGTAAACTTTCCTTGGCTGTCGGTCGTAGCATTGTAATCCATGGAACGCAACGCAACTTCCGCTTCTTGACAAGGTTTACCGTCGGCAAAAACCGTTCCGCAAATACTACGGGATTTACCTTCCGACGGTTCGGGGGTTTCCACACAAGCCGTCAAAACAAACATCGAAACAAACACTAATGCCGCCAACAACACAATTTTTGTTTTCCTCATCGCTGTTTCTCCTTTCATTTTTTATTATTTAGTTACATCGGTAACTTTTTTCAGATAAACAAACGCCACTGTCGTAATTTCCGGGGATAACGGACGATAATGTTGGAGTCCAGTTTCCCACCCGATTGCTTGCACTTCCACGCGCAAGTCTTTTGCAAAGTATACGGGATCGGTAATATGCCAACGGTACATGGAAAAACGCTGATCGGAGACATAAATACTGTCTTCGGGAATTATGTCCACCAGCCCTTGATACGCCGTAGAGAAGTAACGATATTTACCTATCGGCTGTTCAAAATTCCATGCGCCGCCAAAGTAGTCTTCCGTACCCGTTCCGCATATTGTCGGAAATTTGTCATCCCCGTCGATAAAGAATTTAAACTCACCTTCTCCCCACCAAGTGTTGAAGTCGGTTTTGAAGGTCATAAAAGTACCCGCATACATGCCTTTCCCGTGTATCTTTTTAAGTACAATATGATTCTTTTTCACTTCTAAAGGCAGCGATTCGTTGTAAAAAGCATGGAAATAACACGTTGACAACGGAATACGTTTAAGTTGATAATCAACTTGATAGTAAATTACTATATCTTCATCCGTGGTGTTTTTAAGCAGTATTTTCAAACCTTTTCTAAACGGAATCGGCCAATATAAATTCATGCCGCCGGCAGGATTAACGGTAACCATAAGTGAATTTACAATGCTTTTTTGATCGTATCCGACGGCAAAGAGTTTACCTAACGGCAAACTAACCGACGGAAAACTTGCCCCGTCGTAGTAAAACTCAATCGTGAAACCGTCAAATCCCGTCGGTGCGCATGTCATCCAGATATGGTTGACTTCCCCGCTACCGTGGATGTCGCAAATCGTAAATGAGCTTTGCTTTGCCACGCATACGCAAGGCGATATTTTGAAAGTTTGCCCCAAGTCGCCCGAAGGAACTTTTCCCATACCTTCCGTCGCCATTCCCCCGCGTCCTTTTTCGCCGTTGAAATTTTCCGCGGTAACGGAGCGTGACTGAATTTTTTGATACTTCGTAAAGTCGAATTTCATGTTTTCCTCTTGCTTATTTCAATTCTATCAATATCGATGTTATGCCCAATTCGTCCATGTCAGGTAACAAAATTTCACTACCGTTGTAAGAAATTTTGTCACCGCTAAACATTTCGACCGCCGAAACGATCTTTTTGTCGCCAAGTCCCAGACGTGCCAAATCAATTGTTACTTTTGCGCCGAATGCTTTTTCCGAGTCGTAGTTGTATGCACTAAGCACAATCTTTTTGTTGTCGTTTGACACCGTCAAACCGAAGATTATGTTTTCCGCAGTACAACTTGCGCCTTCCATGTCCACGTAACGTCCCGTAAGGTAGGTGGAGTCTTGCGCGTAAATACTCGTCAAAGTACCCACCGACGGCTTGTAAGGATCTGCCAAAAACGGATCGGACATTACAAACGCTCTTGCAAATTCGTCTGCGTCGCCGGAGTTTGTACCCGCGCCTTCTATCCCTAAAAACTTAGCAGGTATGGTAAACCGAGTAAGTTCGGGGGACATATTTTTTCCGTCGGTATCCCTTGCACCGAGTTTTCTTCCCCACATGTAACCACAAACATCGACATACTCGACATATGCGTCGCAAACGCCCTCTGCGGCAAATATGTAATCGCCGCTTTTCTTTGCCATTGCTTTTTCTATTTCGGCAAACATTTGTTTGTAGCCCTCTCCGTATGCCGTAGCGGGAGTTTGATGACCGTGCGAAGCGTCAAAGCAAAGATTTGCAGGCATTTCCATCAATTGGTCGAACCAAATACCATCGATACCGTTGTTGCGCAACCGCTCTACGGCGTCAACTATTGCCTTTCTAAACTCGGCACTGTCGGGACACATGGCGTAGTAGTATGTACCCGTACCGTAACTTTCACTAATCATGTAATCGATGTAATCTTCCTTTGTCGCGGCGGAGGAAAAGCCCTTGGTTTTGATTGCGGCTTGTTCCATATTCGTTACACCGTTACTCGGATTGTAGACCGTATTGCTCCACTTGGAATTTTTGTCGGCAATGTGAGCATTGATGTATGCCAAGAAAGTATTGCCGTTGGCGTGTCCCGTTTTCATTGCCGAAGCAAACGCTTCTTCTCCGAAGCCGACGCCCGTTTGAAACTCGTAATCGGGATACATTGCGTCAAATCCGCCCTTGTGCCATCCGATCAGAGTCGTACTCGTCACTCCGTAGCGGTTGGTCCGCTCCGCCCAGTTCGTGTAAGTGTCCTTAAACCCTTCGGCTTGTGTGTAACTTGCAAATTGCTTATCGCCGTATTGAGTGCCAATAAGCACCGAAAAGCCCGTCCATTCCGCGGTTAATGCGTTAGCTTGTCTTGTCATTCCCGCCTGTTGCAAAAAAGCGCGATATTTGTTGCTTCCGTCATACCAATCGCCGTGGTCGGAAACGCCCGCTATCGTCGTCATCGTCTTTGATTGTCCGTAAGAAACAAACGGATAACGACTGCACGACAACGAAACCTTGTCGGCAACCTGCACTCCTTGAAAGTCATACTGACCTTTGTTTATAAAGGCGCCGAAGTTAAATTCCTTGTACTCCCGCTCGGAATCGGCAACAAAGTAATACATAGATTGTTTGTCGTTGTACAGCTGTACAAGTTGCATAGACATGGGCAACGGATAAGCCGCCACCATTCTTGCAGAATCATCCTTTGCCGTTTTGACCATTTTGACCGCTTCTTGGTAGATTTTGCCTTCCTTGTACGGCCAAAACAGGTTGTAGTCGCCCTTTTCGTTTTTGATTCCCGACAATTGAGCACCGACAAAAGTCGTAATCACTGTATTTTTCGTTTGGTTTTCCAATTCGTAGGAAATGGTTGCGTCGGATTGTCCGTTATTCAACGTCACCGTTTGTTTGACAATGATTTTGCCGCTTTTATCGTTACTGTCAACATTCACGTCGTAGGAAAAAACCAACGAAATGCCGTTTTCGGTTTCCTGCTTTGTGACTTCGGCTTTTTGCTTGCGCGAAGTGACAACGATTGTTCCGTTACCTGTCGGATTGCTTTGGAAAGCATTATCCGTCGTGGTATCCAAAAACAACGCCCAGTTTCCGCCCGTCGAACCTTCGATAAAGTCGGTCTTCGTTACGTTGTTTTTGAAGGAATACATCGAGCCGTTTTCCTTTACGAAAGACATTGACAAGCGTCCGTTTTCCAAGGTGACGGAATCTTGCGTTTCCGTGATTTTGACCGTGCCGTCTATCAAATCCTCATCGCTTTTGGGAACACATCCAAACAGAATACCGACGCACAATGTCAATAAACATACAATACATATTACTTTTTTCATACATTCTCCATTAAACTTTGACCGACGGACAAACACTTCCGACGGAAGGCGCGCACTACTCCTTTATCGAGCCTACAACTGCGCCTTTGGTGAAATATTTTTGCAAAAAGGGATAAACTACCATTATCGGGAAGGTGATTACCACCACAAAAGCCATTTGCAACGTTTGTGCGGTAGTAGTAATTGCCGCGCCTCCCGTCGCGCTGGCGTTGGATAAATTGCCTAACGCTTCGGAAAGCATCTCCTGCAAGATGGTTGCGGCAGGCTTCATCCAATCGGTAGAAATGTAGTAACTGCCGGCGAACCAATCGTTCCAATGAAATACCGCCGTAAACAACGCAACCGTAGCGAGTACGGGTTTATTTAGCGGCATGTACACTTTCCAAAAGATTTTCCACTCGCTAACGCCGTCCATCAGTGCCGCTTCCCGCAGTGCGACGGGAGTAGCCTCGAAAGATGTGCGTATCAACAGCATATTGTAAAATGAGTAGATTGCAGGCAACACATAAACAAGCGGATTGTCTAACAGTTGCAGCCGATTAAGCAAACTTATCGTCGGAATCATGCCGCCGCTGAAGATGGTCGTGAAAAAGAAAAACTTATTCAACGCTCGCCTGCCCGGCAAGTCTTTTTGATAAAGTGCATATGCCATCATTGCAATCAATATTACCGACACCGCCGTTCCCACAACCGTACGTACCACCGATACGACAAACGCCGTAAGCAACTGCTTGTTTGCAAAAACCTGCTTGTAGTTGTCCAGCGTAAACACTCGCGGGAACAGCCAAATTCCGCCCTTTAACGCGTCTACGCCGTCGCTGAAAGACAACACCACGATATAGTACATCGGATACACCATCGTAATTGCAAGCCCTACAAGCAAAATTATGTTAATTACTTCAAAGGTTTTTTCTCCGGGGGAAAGCTTACGTTTGAAAGAGGGAAGTTTTTTATGTTTTTTTGTAAGTATGCGAGAGTTTACCACAGCGAAGCACCTCCCGTTTTCTTGGTAACGGTATTACCTATAACTATAAAAATCAACCCTATTACACCTTGAAAGAGTCCCGCGACAGCCGCAATCGCATATTTGCCTTGTTCTATACCGTACTTAACCACCAACACGTCCAAAACGTTGCTGTAATCGTAGTTGGCGGGCGACTGCAAAAAGTAGATTTGCTCGAACCCTGCCGACATTATCGAGCCCAATGCCATTACAAACAACAATGTGATTGGCGTTTTAAGGTGCGGAAGAATTACTTTGCGGATGACACGCATACGACTGCAACCGTCGATTTCCGCCGCTTCGAACAAAGAAGGATCTATGTTGGAAATTGCCGCAAGGTACACTATCGAATTCCAACCGATTGTCTTCCACAAGTAGGTAATTACGACCAACGGGTAGAAGTATGGCTTATCTATCATATAGTAACGTACTTGATCGCTACCGGACAGCAATTGCAACATGTGATACAGCGGACCGCCGCTACCGTATGGCGTCAATAGTTGTTCCAGCATCGAAGTAACGATAACCCACGAAATGAAAAACGGAAAATAGGATATCGTCTGTACTATTTTTTTGAAAACGGGGTTGCGTACCTCGTTAAGCATAATTGCCAATATTATCGGCGCAGGAAACAAAGCCAAACGCAACAAGGCAATCACGACAGTGTTCTTCACCATGTTCTTCAATTCAGGCATGTTGAAAAACAATTGGAAGTTTTTATACCAAGGCTCTTCCCACGGTGAAGCAAGTATTCCTTTGACAAAGGAATAATCCTTTGCCACCATTATCAGACCGCCCATAGGAATGTAACAAAACACGAAAAACCACACTACCGCCGGTAATAAAAACAGGTACAACACCTTGTATCGCTTTATCGTGCGCCATGTCTGCCCTAATTTTGCGGACAATCCTACTTTTTTAATTCTCGAAGTATTTATCATAATTTTCAATACAAAATATCGGTACGATTACCTATTTTGGCAAAAAGCCATTCAAGATATTTTTGCAGGTAACCCTTGGTATTGATAGCCTGTCGGTAATCTTCCAGTTTTTTCAATGCTTCCGCTTGGGTATCGGCACAGTATGCGCTTTGCATGGTCAAGGTGTAATCTACCGTTTCCAAAATGCCATGCAAGTAATCTATATCGGCAAACTCTTCGTCCCATGCGCTTGCACGAGTACCTTTTACTTCCTTTACAGGGTACATAGCCTTAACCGCGGCATAAGTTTTATCGGGGGTTTCCTCGCGAGCCGCATCAAAGGTGTTGAAAGGCACACGAGACACGCCGAAAGTAAAGTAGGTGTCTATCCCTTGATTGTAAGCATAGTTCGGATCGGCTTTTTCCTTGGCAAAGAAATCCGCCGTCATACAATACTCTCCGTTGTCGCTCACAGTATAATCCACACCCTCTTCGCCGAGGTAAGCCAAAAGTTTTCCTTCGTCGCTGTTGATAAAATTGAGGTATTTCATCAACGCTTCACGCTTTTCCGGTTTACAATCCTTAGTGATTGTCAATACGGCAAAACCGTAGTATCCGCCTTCCTCGTACAAGGTATTGGGCATATATCTATTGCCGTTTGCGTCGAGGATAGGTCCGAGCGGCACATATTCCATTTCTGGATTGGTAGCATACAAAGTATTTTTCAGGTTCTTTTTCAAATAAGGATATTGAGTTGCGGTAAGTCCGACGCCGCCTGTAACATGCTTAGATAATGCCGTGGTTTCGTTGTGCGAAAATGCCGTTTTGTCAAACAACCCCTCACTAACCATTTTTTGCATAAATTTAACTTCGTCGTCTACATTGGATTGAAATGCCGACCACTCGTAATGATCGCCCTTGTTCACCACTTCGGTAAAGCCACGCGTTTTGAACGAATTCATGTAGCACTCTGCACCGTAACCGTATGCCCAACAAGATGCGGGAATGATTGCGTTGCCGTTAATGTCGACAAAGCCGCCCTCGTTTATTTTTTTTGCAAGCTCGTACACCTTTTCCGACGTATTAACTTGACTTGCGTCGACATTCAAAGTTTCCAAAATATCCTTTCGGGCATAAACCGTATATCCCCAGTTTTGGTACTCGTCTATGTTTTTAGGCGTATGCATGGGAAGTATATATTTTTTGCCGTCAAATTCGGGTTGAGATAGCTCATTTTGAACAAAGTTCTTGGCTACGCCCTCGGTAAATGCGCCTGTAAGGTTAGGTGCGTAATCGGCAATCAAGTCGTCAAGCGGCAGCAACAAGCCGTCCTTTGCGGCCTTACGTATCGTATCGCTACAAGAATCGCCGCCACCCCAATATGGCGACATAATTACGTCGGGCATATTCCTTCCGGTGCTAAAAATACGTACCAGTTGCTCGTTTTCCGTTCCGTTTACCCACTTGATATCGATTTTTACACCTGTTTTTTGGCGTATAATCTTTGCAATGCGATTGTCGTTGTCCGTAGGTTTCATCGAGGAAAGCCCGTTCCATACCACTGACATTTTTATCGTAGTTACGCCTTCCTCTTCTGCCGAATCACATCCGACAAAAACAAATAAAGTAGACAAAGCCAATAATAAACAAATAATAAATGACATTGACTTTTTCATGCCAAACCTCCAAGATGAAGTCTTTGACATAATTTTACCATCAATGTCATTGTAAACAAATAGTAAAAATTGTTAAACTATTTAGGAAAAATTGCTATTTTCGTTTTTCTCTGTACTCCGACGGAGCAATTCCGACGTTCTTTTTGAACCAAATCGAAAAGGTTTGCACCGAGTCAAAATTCATCTTTTCGGCTATATCGCCAAGAGACAAAGAGCTATCGTATATAATAAGCTCCTTTGCGCGTTCTGTACGCAAACGGGTTATAAATTTATGCGGCGTAGTCCCGAAGTACTCGGTAAACGCACGTATAAAGTGATACTTACTCAGATATGCAAACTCGGCAAGTTCCGCAACAGTCACGTTGCGGTCTATGTTGTCAAGGATATAACGCTGAACATTGTCGAAAGCAATAATATGTTCGTGTCGCAATTCCGTTTTGGCAGCGGCATAACTACGTTGCACGGATACCAACATTTCCGTCATCAACGCGGACATAAACGTTTCTCGCATAGGCAAATTAAGACGATATTCGTCTATTATGCGATACAAAATATTGCGTATAGGGACAGGATCGTACAAATGCAGTATTGTAGGAAAGTCCATGCCGAGATTAACAAGGTCGTCACGACGGAAATATGTTTTTTCCGTATCGGTCATGTCACACTTGTTTTTCAGCGAAACGGGTATGACAGCGGACAAATCGTCCTTAAAAAAGTCAAAATGCACATGCGGTTGACGCGTCACCTCGCTTCCGCTACTTAATATGTGCGGCACGTCGGGACGTAAAAAAACTATATCGCCGACGTTGGCAATACTTTGCGTTCCGTCACATTGCACCACCATGGAACCCTCCGCGATGTAAATCAACTCGTAATCCCAAATAGAACGAGAAACGTTCCACTTACGGTCGACAGTGTCTTGCATGCAAAATCTGACGTACGGTTGTATCATATTACGTCGCATCCTCCTTGTATTAACTAAGCGATTTTTTGTTCTTAAAATTATATGTCGACATAATAAACGCCGCATTGTCTAACAAACTTTTATACGCAAAGTGAACAATACTTAAAAAGCGTTTCCCCTTTGCAAACATCAATCCCTTTCATCGTTTGTAGTTTAGCCAAAACCAACCAAACCACCTACAACGCATTTCTGAAATCGGCGCAATTACAATATACAATAAAATCAGACAAATTGCAATGGTAAAAATGTTAACCAAGCAAACCGTTTATAGCGATTTGAGCGTCCTTGATTTTGTTCGATACAACCGAATATCTTGTTTGGATATTCGGTTACAAATAAAAACCCTCGACAAACTATTGTAGCAGGAACCTCAAAGAACGGCAGAGTTTTCAGGTACTACCGATGTTCACATTGCTTCACCTGTACAAGCAAAGAAAATCTTGAACTACTTGTTCGTCATGCGCTTTGTCAGGTTATATGCACGGAAGAAAAGAGAAGATTTCTTGCCAACAAGTGTTACGAAATTTACACAGCCAACAACAAACAACATGACAAAAAACTTGTGTTGACAAAAGAATTAGCGCAAACGGAAAAAGCCATTGCCAACTTGATAAAAGCGTCAGAAGCAGGCATCTTCAGCGATACCACTAAGGCTCGCTTGGACGAGCCGGAAGACAGAAAAACTTTGCTTGAGTTACAACTACAAAACACTGTATTGCAAGACAAAATTGCCATTACCGAAAAGAAGATTTTACAATACATAAATCAAGCCCAGAACTTAAATCCAAATCTCCTGGTACCACTACCGGTAAAAAATATTCTTGTAACAAAGGAGCGTGTTGACATCGAATTAAACTACACTCAAGTCGACAAAGAAGCCGACGCTAAAAACAGAAAAACGTATAACACAACTAAATAAAACCCCCGACGGAATTGACAATCCCGATCGGGGGTTTTTGCTATCTTGAGATACCTGCGGCAACCTTAATTTCATACAACATCTTGCATTCCATGCATATAAACACACGAAAAAGGCTAATGGCAATAACGGTCAGAATCTATATAAAATAGCCACTTTTGACCCGTTTTTGGGCCTTTTGACCAAAAAAAAACACCCAATTTCTCCCTAAAAAGGTGTTCAAGCCCGTCAAAGTCCCCTTCCCCTACAGACTTTTGGAAAAGGGGTACGGGGAAAAACCCTTTTCATAGAAAAGGTTTTTCCCCGTAAAAAAAATACTTTATTGCTTACTCAAAATTTTGTCGATGTATTCGTCGATAGACTTCTGCACTACATCTATGGCAACTTCGTGGTCGTCAACTTCCGAAACGCTGGTCGGCTTGTTTTCCAATTCCTTGTACACGCGGAAGAAATGTTGCATTTCCTCAAAAATGTGTCCGGGCAACTCGGTGATGGACTTGTAGTTGTTGTACGTCGGGTCGTTGAAAGGTATGGCGATAATTTTTTCGTCGCGCTTGCCGTTGTCCACCATGGTGATTACGCCAATCGGGTAGCAACGCACAAGGCTCATGGGCAACAGAGGTTCGCTGCTGAGCACCAACACGTCCATCGGGTCGCCGTCGTCGGCAAGCGTGCGCGGAATAAACCCGTAGTTGGCAGGGTAATGCGTGCTTGTATACAAAATTCTGTCCAGCACAAGCAAGCCCGTTTCCTTGTCGAGTTCGTACTTCATTTTACTGCCCTTGGTAATTTCCACCACGGCATAAAAATCGTTTGCGTTAATTCTGTTTCGCGCAATGTTGTGCCAGATATTCATTTGTAATACACTCCTTTTGGTTATTTCAGGTCAGTCGAGTTTCAACTGTTTTGCAAACTGAATAAAGTTTTCCGAGTCGGAATACAAACTGCCGTTCTTCGTCCAAATCAGGGCAATTTGCTGATAAATGGGGTTTTCCAGCGGTATGCACACAAGGTCGTTGTCCATTTCCGCAACCTGACGGTACAAAAACGCCCCCGCAGTGCCGTAACCGAGAAACTTCTTGATTGTGTACAACTGCGAAGAATACAACTGAATGTTTGGTTCTACGCCGGCGTCGGAAAATGCTTTTTTGATGAAGATGTTCTGGTAACTGTCCGCCTTGAACAGTATAATATGTTCGTTGGCAAGTTCCTTGAAGGAAATCTGTTTGCGATCCGCCATGTGGTGCGTGCGGCTTACGCAAAATACAAGTTCCGTCGAAACAAGCGGCAACTCGTTGTAGGTGTCTTCCACCATTTCGTCAAGAATGGTAATGCCGAGGTCAACCGAACTTGCGTCTACCAGTTTGCGCACCTGCAACGAGCCTGTTTCCAGCATTTCCAGTTCCACGTCGGGGTACAGTTTGTTGTATTCGTTGAAGATTTTCGGACACAAAAAAGTGCTTATCATGGCAGGCACGGCAACTTTTACATGATTGCGGTTGTTGCCCATGTTTTTCATCTGCACGGCAAGCGCGTCCACGGACTGCAAAATGTAGTTTACCTTATCCAGAAAATACGACCCTTCGACGGTGAGTTGCAGGCGATTGTGTCTGCGGTGAAACAGGCGCACGCCAAACTCGTTTTCAAGTTCCTTTATGCAAAAGGAAATTGTCGGCTGACTGACAAACATTTCTTCTGCCGCCTTGGTAATGCTTCCGTAGCGACATACCGTCTGAAAATACTTCATTTGCAACAACTTCATTTGTTACTCCTTCCGTCGCGACTTGCCGCCGCGCGGTCTTTCCTTCACCAAACCTGCAAAATTCAAGGTTCCACAAGTTTTATCTATAGTATTATAGCAAAACCTTAATTATTTTTCAACCGATTTTGCACCATGAAAACAAAAAAAGGTCGAAATAACGCTTTCGACCCTTCTTTATTATAAATTTTGTTTTGCTCTCGCTGCGAAAAAGTACTTACACAGTCACCCGCACGTGAAAAATATTTTTCAATGTCGCCATAGATAAACTTTTCGTTCCGACACGTTTCGCGTTAACGTCGGCGGCAATATGCGGGCATCAATTGCCATTGTCAGCGTGTGATCTTTTCCCAGACGGATTTTGCCCCTACGCCGATGTCAAGTTGTTCGCGGATGGTGTCGGCAATAACGTCAAAGCCCTTGATTGTGCCGAGGTTTGTGGGTACCACTTCCGTTCCGTACACAAGAAGCGGCGTGTATTCACGCGTGTGGTCGGTGTGCGCCTTATGTGTCGGGTCGCAACCGTGGTCGCCCGTGATGTACACTACGTCGTCGTACTTCAGATACTTAATCAGTTCCGCAACTTTGCCGTCGATTTCTTCCAACGCCTCTGCGTAGCCGAACACGTCTCTGCGGTGACCGTATTTCATGTCGGTATCCACAAGGTTTACAAACACAAGTCCGTCAAAGTTTTCCTTGGCGATGTCGATGGTTACGTTGAGCCCCTCAAGGTTGCTGTGCGTGTGAATACTGCGCGTAATTCCGCGACCGTTGAAGATGTACTCGATTTTGCCGACAGCCACGCTTTGCAGACCTGCCGCCTTAACCTCGTCGAGAATGGTTACGCCCGTCGGGTCAAGAGAAAAGTCCTTGCGGTCGGCTGTACGCGTAAAGGGATATTCGCCTGTAAACGGCCGTGCGATAACGCGCCCCACCGCATATTTGCCGGTACACAACGCGCGAGCCTTTTCGCACATGTCGTACAACTGTTCCAGCGTGTAGCGATCGCTGTGAGTTGCAATCTGCAGTACGCTGTCCGCCGAAGTGTAAATAATCGGGTAACCCGTAGCAAGGTGTTCCTCACCATAATCTTTGATTACTTCCGTGCCGCTGTAAGGCTTGTTGCACAAAAACTTGGTGCCGCATTCCTTTTCGAGACGAGCCATAAACTCTTTCGGGAAGCCGTTGGGGAAGGTGGGGAAAGGCTTTTCGGTAATTACGCCTGCCATTTCCCAGTGACCGACCGTCGTATCCTTGCCCTTGCTGAGTTCCTCAAGGCGCGCGTAAGCGGCACTCGGCTGACGGTCCTCGTTGTAAGTGCCGTCAATGTTGTACAATCCCATGTCAGCCAAAGTCGGCAAATTAAGGTCGTAGGCATTGCGAATGTTTTTGAGCGTGTTGGCACCGTAATCCCCAAACAATTTACAGTCGGGCATTGCGCCGATACCAAATCCGTCAATTACAAGAATAAATGCTCTCATTGTTTACCTCGCTTGTCCCACTCGATGTTGCAAATCCTCTTTGCACAAATGGTACGTGCTTCTAAGTGCCTATATTATACCAAACATCGGCGGTTTTAACAATCAAATTAACCCGATAATTGTACGCAAAACGACAAAAATAAGTACAATCTTCGCCAAAAACAGCACAAAGTATGCACAAAGTACAGGTTTGGCGCACCACATTGCCGATTTCGGATCGAAGCCGCAGGGTTGTTCGTCAACGCACCACACAAACAAAACCAGGCAACAGACAATCTCTTCCGCCGCCCACAACAGCGCGTACAGAAGGCAGGTGACGACGGAGATCTGAGCGATTGCGCAAATTGCCGCGCTGACGTAAAGTCCGCAAAGAAATGTCGCAACATACCACAAGGCGCGAAACCATCTGCCGAAAAGCCCCACAACGGCAATAGCGCACAGAAGCGCAGATGGCAACAGTAAGGCAAACAGCAAGGCAACGAAACCGCCGTAAAGCAGTTTTTCCGCAAAGGCGTACCGATTGCACTGCCACCATAAAGCCGACGGCATACGATACAGCACTACGCCGACCACAACGCCTGCCACTGCCAGCGCGGCAAGCAGTACGGTTGCGAAGCCGTTACGACGCGCGCGTGCAAACAGTTCCTCGCAAAAGTACAAAACAGACTTTTTCATACCGCATTATATGCAGAAAAAGTCCGTTTAAGTACACGTCGAATTGTAACATTGCAGGCACATGGGCAGACGATTACATTCGTCAGTTGGTCAACATCCACTTTGCATAAATGCCGTAGCCGCTTGCAGGCTTGCTTACAAACACGTGCGTTACCGCCGCGACAAGTTTGCCGTTTTGCACTATGGGGCTACCGCTCATACCCTGCACTATACCGCCCGTTCGGGCAAGCAAATCCTTGTCCGTTACGCGGAACACTATCCCTTTGTCGTCGCACGAAGTCTGACGGTTGGCTTTGATTATTTCTATGTCGAATTTCTCACGCTTGCCGCCGTCCAGAGTGCAGTAAATGTTGGCATACCCCGGCGTAACTTCCGAAGGGTCGGCAACTTCTATCGCGGTGTTGGCGAAGTCGGGCAAACGGTCGAAACTGCCGTAAACGCCGTACTTATTGTTGGCGTAAATGCTGCCAAGACGTTTGTCGTAGCCTATTGTGCCGCGAAGTTCGCCTGCCGCGCCCGCACGTCCGGGTTCGACACCATTGATGTCACAGACAAAAACACCGCCGTTTTTGCAGACTACGACGTTGCCGCGGTTGTCGGTAATGGGATGTCCGAGGCAGCCGAAATTAAGATTTTTGCGAATGTAGGTAAGGGTGCCTATCCCGCAGGACGAGTCCCTTGTCCACAGACCGATGCGGTAATTGCCTGCCGTAAGATCGCGCTTGGGTACAATTTGCGCCGTGTGCTTTTCGCCGTCGCGCGAGTAAACCACGTCCATTGTTTTGCCGTCCGAAGCAAGCACGATGTCGGACAACTTCGCCGAGCCGTAAATCGTCCGTCCGTCAAGTTGCAGAATAACGTCGTTTATCTGCAGACCTGCGTTCAGCGCGGGACAACACAGGGTGCCGTTTTCGTCAAAAAATTCGTTAAGTCCAATCACCGTAACGCCGTTGCCGTCAATTGTCAGCCCCAATGGGACGCCGCCAAGATACACTTCTTCGCCGGGCGTGACAGGCTTTGTTCCGACAACGAGATTGCCGAGATCGTCTATTATGTCGCTTGCCGCAATGGGCAATTCGTTGTCGGCTTTGTCCGCAGCAACGGCGGCAAAACAAACACTGTCGCCGCCCGAAACAAACACCCCTACATTTGCGACAACAACCGCAACAAGTACCGACAACATCAACAACCGCGCAATGTTTTGTTTGTTCATTGTTTCCTCACATCTTTTTTCGCTATGGCTTCCATTTTCGTCACCGACAGTTTTGCGTGCGTGACGGCGAATGTAAAACCTATGCCTGTAGTTTGTGCGTAACGACAACTATTATACCGATAAACAAATTGTATCTTACAAATGCAACCAATTGTTTTGTAGACAAACTCCGATCGGACAAGCGAAGAAAATAATAGTTCGTGACACTCCATACACCGCAAAACAGCATAAAAATAGACTACTATGCGTGTAATAGTAGTCTACGAAATGAGATTTTTTGATACAATTCGGCAGTTTTAAGGCAAAATCATTTAATTTTTCGCTTGTATGCGTCACACTCTGCAACAAGTTCTTTTGCGGCGGCTACGCTTGCGGCACCGCTTCCGCCCATCAGACGAGCCACTTCCTGTACACGCTCATTGTCCGTTGTACGCGACACTACAGTGTGAGTGCGGTCGTTTTCCACCACTTTGGAAATTACCATATTGTCGTCAGCCATAGCGGCAATCTGCGGAAGGTGGGTAATTACTATGCATTGGTAACCGAAGTTTTTGTCCGCGGCAACGTTGGCAAGTTTGTTTGCCACCATCTGCGCCATTTTGCCACTGATACCCGTGTCGATTTCGTCAAATACCATTGTGGGTATGTGTTCGGCACGCGCGGTAATATTTTTGACAGCCAGCATGAAACGCGACATTTCGCCGCCGCTGATTACCTTGGCAAGCGGTTTAAGCGGCTCGCCCGGGTTTGCGCTCATAAGGAAACGCACCTTGTCAAACGATGCAACAGACGGAGACTTTGCAAATGTCTCTATCGTCGGACACTCGGCAAACTCCACTACGAATTTTGTGTTTTTCATGCCAAGGTCGGTAAGTTCCTTCATTACGTCGGAGGCAAGGCGTGCGGCACACTTTTTGCGCAGTTCGGACACGGCAAAGCACAGTTTGTACAGCTTTCCGACAATTTCCGCACGCTGCGCCGTAAGTTCTGCAAGGCGTTCCTCCGAGTGGGTAATTTTGTCAAAACGTTCAACCGCTTCGTCGTAAAACGCCAGCACCGCCTCAACGCTTCCGCCGTACTTTCGTTTAAGATTTTTAATCAGTTCCAGCCTGTCCTCGGTTTTGTCGGCGTCCGCTTCAGAAAAGTCCATTTCTCCGAGCAGCGTTTCGCATGTATCGGCAATATCGGCAATCTCTGGCAAAACGGCGTTTATACGCTGTTCCAGTTCCGCCACCCTTTGTTCGCTGACGGCAATGCCGCGCAGTGCGTCGCGCGCTTCGGCAAGAGTGTTTGTCGCGCCGCAGTCACCGCCGATATTCTGCACCACCGTATTTAATGCCTGTGTAATCTTTTCGGCATTCATCATACGCTTACGCAACGCAATCAGCTCGCCTTCTTCCTCTACCGACAGGTTTGCCGACGCTATTTCGTTTATCTGGTAGCGCAAAAAATCCAGCGTACGTTCGCGTTCCTCGTCGTTTCCGCCAAACTCGGCAATTTCTTTGTCAACGGCGTTAATTTCCTTTTTAAGTTCGGTAATCTTGTCCTGCAAGTCACCGAAGTCGCAAAACGCGTCCAGCACGGACAGTTGCTTGTTTTCGTCAAGCAGCGCAAGATGTTCGCCCTGTCCGAAGATATCCACCAGTTCCCCTGCGACGTCGCGTAGAATGGCAAGCGTGCTTGGTTTTCCCTGCACGCGAATTTCGTTTTTGCCCGTCAACGACATTTTTCTCGACAACAGCAACAATCCGTCGTCCGCAGTGTAGCCGTATTCGGCAAGTTTGGCGCACACGTTGTCGTTTTCGTCCAGTTCAAACAATGCGGTCACTTCGGCGTGATCCGTCCCGTACTTAATCAGCGACTTGTCCGCGCGGTCACCCAGCACAAAACTGAGACTGTCGATAATGATTGACTTGCCGCTGCCCGTTTCTCCGGAAAGCACAGTCAGTCCGCCGTCAAACTGCAAATCGAGGCTGTCGATCAGCGCAATGTTGTTGATAGAAAGATTTTTTAACATATCGCCACCTGTAAATTACATCAAACCGTTTATTTTCGTAGCTACGTTGTCGGCGTCGCGCGCCGAGGCGCACACCACAAGCACGGTGCTTCGGTCGGCAACAATGCCCAGCACCTCAGAGAAATTGCACTGTCCAAGGGCAGCCGACACAGGGTACGCGCTGTCTCCGACCGTCTTGACAACGATAAGGTTTTCCGCCGCAACTACAGACACTACCGCATCGCGAAAAACGTTGAGCAGTCGTCCTTCCGGCAGCACGCCAACCTCACGTTTGGTTGCGTAGCGGTAACTGCCGTCGGCAGTCTGCACTTTGATAAGTCCCAGTTCCTTGATGTCGCGGCTTACGGTTGCCTGCGTTACGACAAAGCCGTCGTTGCGCAAAAGGTTGCAAAGTTCTTCCTGCGTGTCGATGGCATTTGCGCCGATAAGTGACAGAATTTTTGATTGTCGGGCGGATCTCGTCATAATTTATTAGTACCTTTTTTGTGTGCTTTCGCTTGAAAATGTTTGTGTAAAATACGTTATTTTAGTATGTGAGCAGCCGATTTAAATTTCAGGCTGTGGGTTCTGTCGATGAATTGTCACACGTGCGAACGCGTGCTCGCTCGCTTCACTTCGGGCA
>OGOZ01000544.1_pt1 | contig 25194 bp, 25 predicted proteins | sample 1552801 | NCBI WGS metagenome assembly OGOZ01 (sample SAMEA2580196, study PRJEB22360) | human gut metagenome | biome: human gut; feature: human-associated habitat; material: faeces | place: Denmark | collected 2008/2010 | reverse complement strand
GGGCAGCTCAAGCGGCCGGGAAAAGCCGTGTGGTTTTTGCGGGGCCTGTCTGTGTCCACGCAGTTCTATCAGATGTGTTTAGAAAACTAATCATATTCATGATTCTCTCGCTCCGCGACAAAACGCACGAGATAATTGTTGTCAGATCTCCCTTTATTGACGATTTGTTTCACATAAGCATCGTCATCAGCTTGTATCTGCCGAAGCCTAGTTAAGATTGCAATCTTTTCTGCCTGAGATCCTGTGTTCATTATTTGTGATAAGTGAATCAGGGCAAGATGTTTCGTGCATTTAAAACAAGTCAATTCAATTAGACACTTTGTTGCGTGATATTTGATATCTCGTTCCTTGTGTTTTGACATCAGTATGCTGTAGTACAAAAAGGCGGTAAGAAGATTATCATCCCCAATCTGAGTTCTGGCGTCGTCGAGAAAAACTACAATGATCCGCAAAAACTGGATAATAGTGTAAGAATCATTAGCGCCTATCGAATAGAGCGTTTCAACTAACAAGTCGCGTTTTGATTCAAAGAAAACACCAAGGAATAGATTGTATTGGAACGACAGAACAATATCTGTATCTTTAGAGAAAAAGCCCATTTCGCTTCCAACAGAGAATGTAGAAATGTTTTCTGCCATTTGGTCGCTTACAACATCCCAATCTTTTTTCTGTCCACAATTAGAAAAGTATAGCAGTTGTAAGAGTCTAACCGCTGAAAGTTTTGCACTGATAGTTTGTTTTTCTGCTGCCAGTGTTTCTATCGCCACATTCACTATGCTATCGAGCAACTCTGTATCGGGGAAAACCTTACCATTCTTAATAATATTGTAGACTACATCAAGGCTTTCATAGGCATATCCAGAATATGTTCCATTCGCTCCCTGCGTTTTGCTGCGTGCCTTTGCTTCCTCCAAATACGACTTGATGTGCTCAGAAAAGTCTTGATCTCGTTGTGCTGACATTTCCAACATGAATGTATGCTTATAAAAACTAGGATACTTTTCCGCTATTACTGCCTCAAGGTCTTCGTATGACACCTCAGCAGTTTTGCAAAACCGGATAACTGCCGAAGAATAGTATTGATCGAAGAGTTGTTCGTTTTCTGTCGATGTAACATCAAGTAGTATTTGTTTTATCTTGAACTGATCCTCTTGGGCAAATTTTTCAAAATCAATACTACTAAGCACCTTAAAACAATCCATATAAAAGCGCTTCAACCCATAATGAAACACCTCACATATAAAGGCAACGATATCCTTGCCATCTATACGGTGAGTGTTTTGCCGGAAAAAATCAAAAATATAAACATTGGTATTGTAAACACGTTTATCGTCTTGAACCCACTTCATGGCGTATTCTATCAATTCGCTATAAACAGCGGAATACGCTGTATCGCTCATATAATATCCAAGCCGGCTGGTCAGAAGATATTTAGCCATCATTTGATGAACAGAGTCAGACATATTATTGATATAATCTAAAATAGCATCAATGTCCTGCCCATTTAAAATATCTATTGATTGATTATATGTCCTGATTACAGCATCAAGTTTCTTTACATCTCGGTTGGTAATAAGATATGTAATGTATTCGACAAGTAAATCATGATCTTCATAAAGAGTACAGAGCATCGAGTAAATTGAAATGAGCCTGTCGCGAGTTATCTCTGTTTGGACAATAGATCCGTGTGTTTCTGCAATACAAAAAGCATTTGCGAGCGGAGAAAAAATCTGATCCAATCCGCCATAATTTGTGGTGTAGGGAGAAATGCTTAGTTGAGAATAATACTTTTTGGCTATCTCCTCCTGCATGTTTTCGACTTGTCTATCTAAGTATGGGAAATAAACCGGCTCGCCACTCGTATCAATCAGTTTTTGCCCCGGATTTTCAAGAGTAATTGTGCTATTTCTTTCGTCAATGCGTCCTTGGACATGTCTGATATCGATTGCGATGTCGTTTGCAATCCACGTTGGAATACTTTGCTTCTCCATCGCAGAAGAAACAGATTGCTGAAGCAACGCAAGGCATTCATCATACTTAGTGAGATAGTAGCATTTTTGAGCCTGATAGCGCAGTTGCAAAACTTCGCATATTTCCCCGTTATTCTCTTTGAGCACTTCGTTGCATATGCTATCGATAATAGTCTCATCAAAGGGCTTTTGAAAAATTACGATTTGTAGATGCTCGGACAGTAATCTTTCGAGCGATGTTTCTTCATCCTCTTTCTTAAGCGGGTTCATCGGAAGAATATTATTTGTGAGCACACGTGCAACATGCGGGTATTTTGAAAAACTCGTGGCCGGCAGCGAATATGTCTCAGTGTTTAGTGCTTTAGTATTTATGGGATCGACTTCGCTCTTTTCGGTTGAAAATAGTTCTTCCTTCTTCTTATATACCGCAATAACATCCTGCATCACACTATCGTATGCTTTGGAAACGATATCAGAAAACTCGTGTACAACAAAATACTTTTGTGAGAGCAATTTTCTGACTTCTTCCTGCATGGGAGTTGGCTCTTTCTTGTTCTCATCACAAAAAAGATAGAGCAATCTTAAGCGCTTGTCTTTTGCCCTTTTTTCTTCACTTAAGACGGCAGGAGGAACCCCATCCTCGTTGTCGACAAGAAAGATACAAAGATTTGAATTGTCAACATACTCCAAATAAGCGCTCTGCGTATCTTCGCTACTGGCTGGATCTGTTTCAAAAACATATGTTTCTACCAAGCCCGTTACTTCTAACAGCTTCTGCAGCGATTTCCTTGCAATTGTGTATTTTCCGCCGCATTTTGAGCTGATAAATACTCTCAGCTTGTGTTCAATGCCAGAATAACTCATAATAAACCTCTTTCTCTCATGTGATGCCAGGCCGATACCTTCTCACTCAAACTCCATAAGTGTATTATCATGCAAATACTTCATACAGCTCTCATCAATTAGATCAATGTTTCTCTTGAAAAATGCAGTTACAAACGGAGCGACCCAGTACTGAGATCCATCTGGCGGAGTCATGTTGCAATCAAGGCAGTCCACATAGTCTGTTGACATGATGGATAGTGGCGCACAAAGGGTAAGCAGAAACAGAAACGTGATCGTAATAGAACGCATATCCGTCATTAACGACTGTAATTGCTTTTGCAGGGTTTTCCCTTGATAAGTGTTAACATTCCGATTATAGAAAGCTAACCCATTGCTATGTACATAGTCGTTTAACCTTTTGTTGAGAGTGTCGAAATAAGACTTCAACTTGTATTTCTGCACAGCATTTCTTACTCGGGAGGATTGACCTATAGCCTGCAGGACAGTCCCAATATGCAAGTCATTAAGGTCGTTTTTGATCCACCGCTCAATATTTGCCTCCATTTGATCAGTCTCTGGCAATTTGCCATCTAGCTTATTGCACGAATCGTAAAGCACAATATACAGATAGAAGAACAAATCATCTCGATACTTTCGCATCAATGAGTAGGCGTCCGCTATGCAACCAGATTCACAACAGGAGATTATGCTACCCGTCGTGAGCTCAAAGGCAGTTGAAATCAATTGCAGGGAAAACGTGTATTTACCGCAAAGAACAAAATCGCGGCCAAAAGACAGAAAGCTAAAATCACTCAGGAATTTTTCGACAGCGTGCATTTCAGCAATTATCTTTTGGCATTCCAAATCCTGAGCTATCATCTTCTGATTCAGTTGGCGAATTGAGCTTCCGTCATATTCATGGAAATCCATAACCAGTTACTCCTGTGGCTTGATTGTAGATTCAATAAATGCTGCTTCTTCAGTCGATAGCTGTTCCTGTGTTTTTATGCCCTTTTGAAGCAATATGGAGATTCCCTTCAGCCGCAGAAAGGTTTCGGCGTTCAAATATGCTTGCTGCACGGTAGTGGGCATGGAGGGATGACCGGCGTTCCAAGCGAGCGTTTCAATAAGGTATTTACCGGTCAGTTCATTGATGTGCTGCTGCATTTTGTCATACTGTTGAGTGCGATAGTATTCCCGCAGCTTTTTGACTTCGTCGATCAGATCGGCGATTACCTTGACGTCTTTATACTGTTCAAATGTGGTCAGGTAATCATTCATTTCCTTTTACTCCATCGGCTTTATTGTTGCTTCGATAAAAGCGATCTCGTCGGCAGTCAGATTATACTTCGCATACAGCTCCGTGTCCGTCCACGGTTTTGAGAAATCTTGGATGGGAACGAATCTGTATGTTTTGTTTGGCAAGTCTTGTGAAATCCTACATGCTAAAACCAGTATCCTAAATATCTTTGTCTTCAGATAGGTTATAAAATTATGAGCCTCATTTTTATTCTCAAACGGAGCATAAAGATATGTCTGTGAACAAACAGAGTTTTTTTCTGCAAACTCAGGCTGCCCGACTACCTGATGAGGAAAGTCTTCTCCTGCTCCATACGCCTTTGGTATAAGAACTTTATACTTTTCGATATCTTGGACATTTTTTATAATGTCAGATTTGCGCATGAATGCGGTTTTCCTTACGGCTCTATCAAGATAATACAGTTTTACATTGTGATCCGCTGTCTTCCTATCAAAAATCGAAAACGGATTCTTTTTACTTGTTGCTGGATTCGTTGGGATTCCAAACGGAGTATCACTGGAAATAATATCGGCAACACTTCCAGTACCGGGCTCGACTTGATCAGAAATCTTTCTAACGAGATCTGCCAAACGGGAGTTCTGAATAAGGATATCATACTCGTCCAGCTTGCGCATAGTCGTGTGTTCCTGTCCGCTTTGGATCAGCGTATAGGCGCAATCGCCTGAATATGCGTTATCCACCAAATTATTCTGTTTGTTGCAGATCCAGGAGGGCGTAAAAACTTCCGCCTTTTGCTTGATTCGGTCAATCTGTTCCTTCTTTGACTTCTCTACACGCGGCTTTACAACATTTCCGTGATATCCTGTTATTGATGAAATCTCAATATGGTCATGCCGCTGAAAGCCCGCCCCTCTATGGGCATAATTATCCGTTGCCCAAATAATGTTTTTGCCCGATGAGTGGTCTTTAAGCATAATTGTAAGCAATTCCCAATCGAGGCGATAGAGGTAATTCTCTTTTATATCGATTTGTTTCTTATCCATTATTTTCCCTTTATCCTTAGTAGCTGAACGAATAGTCCATCATCATGTGGTTGCTCCCACATCATGTGCGATCCTTTAGCAGCCAATCGGCCACATCTACGATCTGGACGCCCTCGTATTGGTATACCTCCTGGCGTGTGCGAGCGAGGATCATTTTCGGATAAGCATCCTTGATCTTCAGAAGTGGATCGACTTCACGCTGGAAAGTGTCGGGATCATCGACACTGCTTGCTACTTGGATATATAGTTTTTCATTGCGCTTGATGGCAACGAAGTCGATCTCCTTCTTATATAGTACACCGGCATACAACTCATAGCCCCGGCGCAGCAGCTCAATTGCCACGATGTTTTCGATCATTCTGCCGTAGTCAGCATTTTTTGTGCCAAGCTTGGCATACTTGAAGGAATGATCGCTGAGATAATATTTGTCGTTGGAGGCAAGATAGCGTTTCCCTTGAATATCGTACCTTCTGACCTTATAGAACGCGAAGGCGTTGCAAAGGTACTTGATATAGGCGCTGATCGTGCGGTCGTTTGTTTTGACCTGTTCACTGGTAAAAGCCGCTGCCACGCTGCGGGTGGAGGTCAAATTGGAAATGTTGTCGATCAGGAAATCGCAGAGGCGCTCCATCAGCGGCATATTGCGGATTTTATACTTCTTTTGGATATCCCGGACGATCAACGTGTTGAATACGTCAGAAATATAATCATATTTTGCTTCCGGCGTTTTATAGAGATAGGATCCGGACATGCCGCCCTCTTGAATAAAGCGGGTAAAAGCGGCGTACTGGTCCGTCAACTCATAGTACTGCATGAACTCGCCGAACGAGAAAGGATAGACCTCAATTTCGAATGTGCGCCCGGTAAATAACGTTGCCAGATCGCTGCTCAGCAGGAAAGCGTTGGAGCCGGTGATATAGATATCATATTTTTCAGAGGCGTGAAGGCTGTTGATTGCTTTCTCAAAGCCAGCGCACATCTGCACTTCATCTATCAAAACGAAGTTGTTTTTTCCAACGATATATGCGCTCTCAATGTAGCTGTTCAACGCATGATACTCCGTCAGGTTTTCATATGCATTCAGATTAAAATTGATATGGATGATATTTGCGTTTGAATCATTCTCCTGCACATAGCTTAAAAATGATTCCAGCAATTTGGATTTGCCGCTGCGTCGGACCCCTGTAATGACTTTGATATCGGGGGTACCCATAACATCCTTCAGCTTGTTCAAATAAAAGATTCGTTCAATCAGTCGCACGGTTTATCACCTCACTGGCATTATACCACATCTGTTTCGCGATATCAATCATTATTCAAAAACGCGAAATAGCACGCGACTGTTCAGTCGCAATATTAAAGGGAATTTTAGGGTTCACCTATCAAGTGAATTGTGCCTCCACAATTCGTTGCTTGCTAAGACATAGCTGGGAGTGAAGCGGTTACCTATGTCAAGTCTGCATATCTGATTTTTGCACATTGGACTCTGGGGCGGCGCGGGGCTATCATGTACGCGAAGGGAAACCTAAAACGATGCGTATATGAAGGAGGCACAGTATGGAAAACAGATTTGCAGCGGCGCGCAGGAGGTATCTGTGCACACACATGGACGGGATCTACACAGGGATGCTGCTGACGGGGACCCTGGAGCCGCATCTTGCCGAGATCGGCGAGTCGGCACAGGCAATGTTCGACCGGATCGTGGAGCAAATGAAGAAGGCCGAAGGCGTCACAGAGCAACTCAAGGCCGCCGATCAGATGGGATGGGTCGGACGGATGAACAACATCTGGCAGCGCGCCGAGGAGGTCGTTCTGTCCGAGTTGATCTACTGTTGAGGTGCGTCCATGTTCGGACGAAGGAAAAGAGACCTGGTCCTGGTGCTCTGCGCCGACGAGCGCCGGCTGCTGACCTACGTGTTGCTGGCCTTCCGGAACAAGCTTCTGGTCGGCGACAAGCCCACGGAGGACGTAAACGAGCTGCTGTTCCGGCTGATGAAGTAAAACTGAATAATACCTAAAGAGCGTCTGCTTCTGAAAAGAGGCAGGCGCTCTTTTTGCGCTTTGAGCCGTGAAATCCCACTAATTTGTGAATTTTCTGAGAACTTTCAAAAATTGATGTCGTTTTTCGGTCTCCGATGTTGCGGTAAGAGAGTAGAGGGACTTTTTGAAAAAGCTGCAATTCGATGTCGTTTTTGAGGCCTCTCATGTGGCTGTTAAGTAGTAGAGGAAAAAGTTTCGATGCGGTGTTTACTTTTTCGCTCTGGATGTTGCGGTACAGGAGTAGGGAGAAAAGTTTCAGCGCGGCGTTTACTTTTTTCTTCAAAACCGCGCGGTACAGGAGTAAAGAAATGTTTTCAAAAAGTTAGAAAAAGGATGTCGTTTTTTGACCCTCTATGTTGCTGTAAGGGAATGGAGAGGCCAAGCAAATTCAGGCTCCATTTACCGGCAAATAGGACGCTCCAAAATGGTTTCAATAAATTTTGAAAATAAATGTCGTTTTGGAGGCTCAAAGGTTGCGGTAAAGGAGTGAGAGGAGTTTTTATCATCGAAATTGGCCCCGTTTTGGCGCCAGATACGAAATAGCGCTGGTGTTTGGCTCCGTTTTGGCGCAAAAAAGCAAATACAAAAGCGGTTTTCAGCCGCATGGCATCAATTTTGATGCCACATTCTGAAGCCGAAACGAAGCATGGCATCGATTTTGATGCCACAGAAAACTTTTTCTTTCGAACACCCATAAAAGCAGGGCTTCTTATTCCTTGCTTAGTGATAGGCTTCAAAAATTTTCTTCCGGAAGACTTAATTTTTCGCCTTTCTCGTGATCTACCACTTGAGGGAGAAATTATTCCTCTGCGGCACCCATAAAATCGGTCCTTCCCAATCCTCCCTTATTGAGGGGATATATCGAAACCGGCCGATCACAAAAGAATTTTCCAGGTACCCTGAAAAAAGCTCTCTCAAATGGCTTAACAAGTGGAGGGGTTCCTCAGGAGTATCCGATTCCTTCACCCGACAAGGAGGTGATAACCATCCAACAACTGAATAGCCGTCACCGAAACAGATATGATCGCGCGAGGATATGAGCGCGGCGACGCTGCGGGGCAGCCGAAAGGTCCCGGGGCAGGCATAGAAAAACCCCGGGTTTCGGAAGGACGGCGCTCCATCCCAATAAGTAATTAAGTAAGTAATTACTTTTCTACCAGCTCAAAGGAAGAAGTACCTACTGATAGAAGGAGTGCGGCAGGAACAATTTCCCTCCCTTTGAGCCGGTAATACATAGGCGGGCGATCCCGCCCGCCTAAATTAAACAGAAAGGAGAAAACCGAAATGAAAGAAATCAAGAAAGAGATCGTGCGGCACATCGGCGTGATCTCGGAATCCACCAGGGGCTGGCAGTTGGAGCTGAACATGGTCCGCTGGGACGACGGTGAGCCCAAGCTGGACCTCCACGTCTGGTCCCCCGACCACGAGAAGTGCAGCACGCGCGGGACCTTCACCCGCGAGGAAGCCAAGGCGCTGCTGCGGCTTCTGAAGAAGGAGGTGTGAGCGTGAAGGACGACGTTTACACCCAGAACGATCTGCGGCGGTACAACATCCTCACCATGGATTACGTGCTGAACCTGGAGCCGGGAGACTTCTACGCCGTGCTGGATCTGAAGGCGGAGGCCCGCCGCTGTTTGCGGGCCTTCTTCACCTTCGACGACGGGCGGCGGATCATGTCCACCGTCCACTGGTGGCAGCGTTATCTGGGGCTCTACGAGATCCCCTGCAAGTCCAGAGTGAAGCTTCACTACGACGCCAACAGCCGCGGTGAGGTGTATCTCACGGCAGTGGAGAGACTGTGATGACACTGTCTTACCAAGCAACGAATCGTGGGGCCACGATTCACTTGTCAGGGTAGTAGTTCCCCTGAAACCCCAACAAAAGAAAAGGAGAATCATTATGAGAAAAAGAACAAACAGAATCGCCGTTCGGCTCAGCGATGCGGAGCTGAAACGGCTGAATGACATGGCAACGAAAACGGTGCTCAGCCGGGAGCAATTCATCCGTCCCATGCTGGCGGGTTCCACGATCCGGGAGGCGCCGCCTGCGCCGCTGATTGAAACGATCCGCCTGCTGCGGAGCGCGGCAGGCAATATGAACAGTTTGGCCGACCATTCCAGATTCCGGGAGGTATCTGACCGGGATCTGCTTTTGCAGACCGTCGGCGAGATATGCACCTGCGTAAACGCTATTTCGGAGCGATGTATGCCGGTGTACAAGGAGGGAAAGCGAAATGAAAAACGAAACGACTGATCTGGGCCTGACCGGGTATGACGATCTCTTTCTGACCAGCGAGGAGCGGACCGACAACAAGAAACCGAAGGTGGAGGAAATCTCCCTCTCCATGCTGACGCCCTTTAAAGACCATCCGTTTCAGGTGAAGGACGACGAGGAGATGGAATGCCTCAAGGACAGCATCCGGGAATCCGGGGTGCTGGTGCCGGCTCTGGCGAGGATGACCGAGGAGGGCTACGAGCTGATCTCCGGACACCGGCGTATGGCGGCATGTGTTGCGCTGGGGATGGAGACCATGCCGGTCATCGTCCGCAATATCAGCAATGCAGAGGCCGTCATCACCATGGTGGACAGCAACCTCCAGCGGGAGCACATCCTGCCCTCTGAAAAGGCCTTTGCTTACAAGATGAAGATGGACGCCCTGAAAAGTCAGGGCAAACGAACAGACCTGACTTCGACACAACTTGGGTCGAAGTTGAGAAGCAATGAGATCGTCGGTGCTGCAAGCGGTGACAGCCGTGAGCAGGTTCGGCGCTATATCCGCCTCACTAACCTGATCCCCGGCATCCTCAAGTTGGTGGACGACGGCAGGATCGCCCTCACACCGGCGGTGGAGCTCTCCTACCTCAATACCCACGAGCAGGAGGTGCTCTGCCAGATCATGGAGCGGGACGAGGTCACGCCTTCGCTGTCCCAGGCACAGCGGATTCGGAAACTCAGCCAGGAATATATGCTGACGGACACGGGCATTGCGCAGATCATGGCGGAGGAAAAGCCTAACCAGAAGGAGCAAATCCGCCTGCGGCGGGATGAGTTCAGCAAGTATTTCCCCTCCAGCTACAGTCCGAATCAAATCAAGGCCGACATTATCGCCGGGCTGGACCTACTGAAACGCCAGCGGGAGCGCAGCCGCGACCGTGATTCACGATAGGAGGTGCGCAAATGACAGAGAACAATGTGCAGACAGTGAGCGTAATTACAGCGGATTTGTTTCCCGACGAGGAGCGGTTTGAAATGCACCTTGGCGGCACCACCTACGAAATCAGCACCCATTTCAACCCGGACGGACGGGAAAGCGTATTGGGGCAGTTTCTCTCCCTCATCCAAAAGGAAGACCTCGTCCCGCACATTTGACTATGGCAACCGGTAAATCTATCATGGTATCAGCCTTTGCAATGCCCGGTTGTCAGGAAAGGAGACAACAGAACATGACAACAGCATCAAAAATCGGGCAGGAAGAAAAGATTACAGCCCTGTACGCCCGCCTCAGTGACGACGATCCGGAGGAGGAAAAGAAGAAGGGCAAAAGCAAGCCGGAAGACAAGGAGTCGAACTCCATCCAAAATCAGCGCACCATCCTGTATGACTACGCCCGCCGGAACGGGCATCTCCACCCGAAATTTTTCTATGACGACGGCGTCAGCGGCACCACCTTTGAGCGCCCAGGCTTCAAGGAAATGGAGGAACTGGTAGAAGCGGGGAAGGTCTCCACGATCATCGTGAAGGACCTCTCCCGCTTCGGGCGGAATTATCTGGAGGTGGGCAACTACCTGGAGGTGGTCTATCCCACCCTGGGTGTGAAGTTTATCGCCATTCAAGAGAACGTAGACACGCTGGTGGGCACCGGCACGGAGATGATGCCCTTCCACAATATCTTCAACGAGTGGTACGCCTCCCAGACCAGCAAGAAGATCAAGGCGGTATGGGCGATGAAAGCTGCAAACGGCAAGCGTATCAGCTCGGCCGTGCCCTATGGATATGTAAAGGACCCCACGGATCACGACAAGTGGTATGTGGACGAGCCCGCTGCGGAGGTGGTGCGCAGGATATTTGCGCTCTGTATCGGCGGTTTCGGCCCCTTTCAGATCGCTAAACAGCTGGAGAGCGAGCGTGTCCTGACCCCGACAGCGTATTACCGATCCATTGGTCGTTCCACCTCCAACAAGGCACCGACAGACCCGTACCACTGGTCCGACAGTTCTATCGAAAACATCCTGGCCAACCGGCAGTACACGGGCTGCACGGTGAATTTCATGACCACCACGGTCAGCTACAAGGTCCACAAGACCGTCTACAAGCCGGAGGAAGACTGGCAGATCATTCCGAATACGCAGGAGGCCATCATCGACGAAAACACCTGGCTGCGGGTCCAGGAGCTGCGGCAGAACAAGCGCCGCCCTACAGCCACAGGACGCAAGAGGCTGTTTTCCGGGCTGGTGTTCTGCCCGGACTGTGGAGCAAAGCTGCATTTCAGCACGGCAAAAAGTCTGGGACGCAATCAGGAGCACTTCCGCTGTGCCAACTATAAATCCGGCCGCGGAAACTGCAAGATCCACTATATCCGGGATGTGGTGCTGGGAAAAATTGTGTTGGCAGCAATCAGTGAATTGGCGGATTTTGTCCGATGCTACGAATCCGTTTTCCTGTTCCTCCTGGCAAAGAAGAATGATTCGCTGCGGCAGAATAGTTTGCAGGAGACGAAGTCCAAGCTGGCGAGAAGCCAAAAACGTGTGGATGAGATCGACCGGATCATATCTCGCCTGTATGAGGACAACATCGTCGGCAAGCTGAGCGATGAGCGCTTTTCCAAGATGTCCGCCAACTACGAAACAGAGCAGAAGGAACTGGTGCAAACCATCGCGCTCTGTGAGCAGGAATTGCGGAAGGCGGACAAGGCGCAGGTTGATCTCCGTATGCTGCTGAAGGGACTGCGGGAGTTCACCGAGGTACGGGAACTGACGTCTACCATCGTGAACACGCTGATCCGCCGTATTGAGGTCCACAACAACGACAAGTACGACGGGCACTGCCATGTAAAAGTGGATATCTACTTTACAGCAGCTGGGATGATTACGCTTCCCACAGAAAAGGAACTGGAAAAGCTGATGGATGAGATTCGCCAGAACCCCCAACTGTATCGCATCACAGCATAAAAACAGGAATGGTGCAGTCCCGAAAGACTACACCATTCCATACATGTGAAAATACTTCCTTATGAGCCCGCGGCATTTGCCGCACACGGTTTTTATTTGGCGGGGATATATGGTTTTTACCGGCGGGATATGCTACAATGACTGCGGCGGCGCATGTACACGTCGCGGAAAACGCCGCTCGCCGACCGGCGGCCGTAAGGCGGCCTCAAAATAAATATAAAGGGGTACCGCGATCATGAGCTTTTTCCTCTCGGACAGCACCATCGGGATATCCATGTGGACCATCCTTCTCTCCCTGCTTGAATGCACGACGGTCACGCTCTTTTTTATCGGCTGCGTGTACTATGTCAGGGTCGCGAAAAAGAAGAGCAGCAGGCTCAGCGCCGCGCTTGCCTCGGTGTCGACGGCGCTCGCGTTCATCGGCGGTGGGGAGCTTCGCGACCGTGTGGCCGAACATCATCGCCCAGATAGTCAACAGTGCGGGCTATGCCGCCTTCATCATCGCCAACAAAAAGCTCCTTGAGAAAACGGCCTGAGCGCAAAAAATCAAACGCAACCGCCGGTTGACACATTTCAAGCCCCGTTTGGTGGCAGGCAACCGCCGCAAGCTGTACTATCGGTGCCATCAAGCACAGGAGGGAAAAACATGATATTAGCAGACAAGATAATCGAAGAGCGCAAGAAGCTCGGTCTTTCTCAGGAGGAGCTGGCCGATAAGCTGGCCGTTTCACGTCAGGCCGTGTCCAAATGGGAGAACGCGCAGTCCATCCCCGATCTGCAGAAGATCGTGGCAATGTCGCAGCTCTTCTCCGTCAGCACCGATTACCTTTTGAAGGATGAAATGGAGACCGCGGTCGTGACCGAATGCGGCGCGGACGAGGACAGAGAGGTCCGCCGCGTGAGCATGGAGGAGGCGAACGATTTCCTCTCCGCCATGGAGCAGCAGGGCAGGACGGTCGCCTTGGGCGTGATGCTGTGCATATTCTCCCTGGTGCTGATCGTATTCCTCGCCGGACTTTCACAGGCGAAGATAGCCGGTATCACCGAGACGACCGCCTGCGCCGTCGGCCTTGCCGCGTTGTTCCTTCTTATCGCCGCCGTTTACCTCTTCATCCAGAACGCGAGCCGGACGGAGCGCTTCAAGTACCTTGAAAAAGAGGTGTTTGAAACGGCCTACGGCGTCTCCGGACTCGTGAAGGAGAAAAAGGCCGCCTTTGAGCCGGTATACACGAGATACCTCTCGCTCGGCATAGTCCTCTGCCTGCTCTCCCCGCTGCCGCTGCTCGTGGGGGCCGTTATCTATGAAAAATCCGAGCTGCTGGCGGTCAGCCTGACGGCGCTGCTGCTGTGCATTGTCTCGCTCGGCGTGTACATGATCGTCCGCGTCTCGACAGTGAAGGAGAGCTTCCGTATACTTCTTCAGGAGGGCGAGTACAACAAGGCCGACAAGAAAAACCCCGTCGCCGGTACGGTCAACGCCATCTACTGGGGTCTTGCCCTGACTGTATACCTCGCGTGGAGCTTCATCACGATGGACTGGGGCTACACATGGATAGTCTGGCCCATCGCGGGCGTGCTGTGCGCGCCGGTGATCATGGCCGCCAGGCTCATCGGCAACAGGAACAGGTGACCGCGAATATACGGTCTGCGAGGTCGACCTCAAATGACTCCCGCGCGGAAAACTCGGCAGAAAAGTTTTCAAAATCGGGATTGTTTGGCCGGAAAAAGTATGCTATAATCCCTGTAACGAGTAAAACACCATACTTGTCAAGGAGGAAACATCATGGCCAGAGATTACCCCAAGGAATTTGAGCCGATCGTCGCCAAGGCAAGATCGCTGGGCAAGCCCATGCGCGTTGCCGTCGCGGCCGCCAATTCCGAAAACATACTCCGCGGAGTTTTCGCGGCGGAGGACGACGGGTTCGTAAAGCCCATTCTCGTCGGCAACGAGGATAAGATACGCGCCGTCGTTAACGCCATCGGCGAGGGCGGGCGCGAGCTTGACATCCACGGCGTGTTCGGCGGAGACAACCCCGTCCAGTACGCCATCGAGATGATAAATTCCGGCGACGCGGACACTCTCATGCGCGGCAACTGCCAGACCAGAGACTATCTTCTCCCCGTACTCAACAAGGCAAACCACCTCATCGAGGACGACGCTCTCGTCACCCATGTGGTGTTCCTGAAGGTCCCCGGCTATGAGAAGGTACTGGCGATCTCGGACGTCACGCTCCTCATAAATCCCGACCTTGCCGAGCGCAAGCAGGTGCTGCTGAACATGGTCGACGCGATGAAGATACTCGACATCGAGCACCCCAACATCGCGCTCCTGACGATGGTGGAGAAGCCCTGCTTCCACATGCGCGACACCGTCGAGGCGCAGACCCTCGTGGCAAAGCACAAGAAATACCCCATCGCCGACTGCAACATCGCCGGCCCCATCTCCTATGACCTCATCATGAGCAAGGAAGCGGCGCGGCTCAAGGAATACGACTGCCCCTACTGCGGCGAGTTCGACGGTATCGTCGTGCCGAACCTCATGGCGGGCAACCTGCTGGTCAAGGTGCTGATGAACAACGCGGGCGCGGTGGGCTTCGGCCTCCTCACCGGCGCAAAGATACCCATCGCCATCAGCGGCAGGAGCGACGCTCCCGAGCAGACCTATCTCTCCCTCGCCGCCTGCGCCGCAAAGCTGGTAAAGTAAATATACCGCGCGAAAGCGCATAAAAACAGGCACCCGCAAAGGGTGCCTGTTTTCGTGTCCCCACGGCCCCGGTGAGCGTCAGGCTCCGCCGGGGCCGCGTGTATTTCCGGTGCTGCGTTACAGCACATAGTCGGCGGCGTTGATGACCTTGGTGTCGAGCGCGCCCTTGAGGCCGCCCATAACGTCCTTCATCATCTCGCCGACGCCGTTCTCCGCGCCGCCTATGTGGCCGACGTCGCTGCATACCATGGCGACCGCGTCCTCAAGCTCCGCGCTGCACTTGACTATACCGCAGTCCTCGATGTACAGCCGCTCGGTGATAAGCTCCTTGGGGACGTCGGCGTCGATGGCCACCACGCCGCAGTCGATGACGTCGATACCCTGCGGCTGCTGCTCGAGCATCCATTTTGTGACCCTGACGAGCGGCTTATCCTCCATGACCGCCCCTCTGCGTCTCGCGGTCTTTATCTCCCCCGCGATATCGCTGAGCGTTGAGAGCAGCTTATCTTTGAACGCCTCCGGCACCTTCGCGTCCCCGCGGACGTTCAGGTACGCGAGCTTTTCGAGCGCGCCGCCGTCCTCGGGTACGGTCACGTCGCCGATAACGTACAGCTTGTCTCCGTAGCGGCGCAGGGCGTCGCCGTCGAGCGTGACGTCGTCCGTGACCACGGCGGTGCCGTCGGGGACGACGACGATGTCCGTCTTTTCGTCGATGAGAGCGATGAGCGCCTCCGCCTTGGACTCGGCGACGATCGCCTCTCTGGTGCTGAAGCTCACGCCCTTGGCCTTGAGCTTTTCCGCGTCAAGCGCGGGGTCGACCATTATCATGCGCTTGCCGGACCAGTAGAGGCCGCTCTTCGCGCGCAGCTCGAACAGGCGGTCAATGACGGCGTTGCGCTTGAGGACTATCGCGCCGTCCGGGTAGCAGGAGACGGTGCCGTTGACCTTCACGCCGCGCAGCTTCGCGTAGATGCTCTCGGGGCAGGTGAGAAGGCCGTTCACATACATGCCCGCACACTGCCCGAGCTGCTTTTCAGTGTCGGGGCCGATGGTGAGAGAGCCGTTGACGACCATGTAATACTTCGACCCGGGGACGGCGTCGCCGGCCTTTATCTCGGCCCCGCCGTTGACGGTGCGCAGCTCTGCGTCGTCCTCTGCTTCAAGAACGTCGGCGCAGTTGAGCGCGAGCGGCAGCCTGCTCATGACGGCCTTTGCGTTGGGGCCGGACAACACCGTGGCGCAGTTGACGGTGATCTGCTCGTAGTGGGAATAGTTTTCCTCGAGTATCTTTCTCGCGTCGCAGGTCGCGCAGTTGACGATCAATTTCTTAGCCATATTCGTTTCCTCCGTTATAGATCAAGATTTTTCAGGAATTTGCGGGTGCGTGACAGTTTTGAACGGACCGTTCCGGGCGGGAGATCAAGCATTCGGGATATCTCCTCGGCCGAGTAGCCGTCGAAGTACCTGAGCTGAAAGACGGCTCTGTCCTGCGGCGCGAGGTTCTGGAGCAGCATGGCGTTTTCGACCTCCTGCATGCCCTGATCCTCCGCGCACTCGCTCCGGCAGCTCTGCAGATATTCGCTCTCGAGCGCGGCGCGGCGGCAGCGGTCAAAAAACAGGTTCTTGAATGTGCGGAACAGCCATGCCCGCCGCTTGCTTCCGGACAGCTCCTCGACGGTCTGCGCGTTCATGAGCGCGCGTACGAAGGTCTCCTGCACAAGGTCCTCGGCAAGCTCCCGGCTCCCGCTCATGTGCGTGCCGAAGGCTACAAGCTCTTTGTAATGCTCCTCATAGAGTTCTTCCCACAAGGCTTTCGTCCCTCCCTTCTGCACAGATAACGAACGGCGGGCGGAAAATGCTGCACGTTGCGCAAAAATATTTTAAGAAAAATGCGGGAGATCACCGCTCCCGCATTTATATGGTCCCCTTTCCGGCCGCAAAGCGACCGGACTACACACGGATACAGGCGCCGTACCACTCGTGCGGCGGAAGCTCTGATCTGAACGCCGCTTCAAACATCGGATACAGCTCTCTGTAAGTTTTCCCTTCCGCCACGATCTTTTTCAGCTCGGCCGTCCTCAGCGGGATTATCTTCATCCCGGCCACGGACCTTGAATAGTCCTGCGGATCGTAAAACGGAGTTGTTTTCCTGCCGCGAAAGTCGGCGATAACGTTTATATCGAGATAGTTTGAGACGAAAACGCAGTAGGAATCCGCATTGCCGGTACGCAGCAGGTGTCTCCCCAGATGTCTCGAAACGGGTTCCATTTCCATCCTGCGCTGATTCGTGCTGTCGGCAAGCGTCGCTTCAAGCAGGAGCGTATGCTCCGGATAGCTCTCCGCCGCTTCGTATTCGTATACTATGTCGGCCTCTCCGCCGGCGGCGTGCGTTTTCGGCAGCAGGTCGGCGTCGAGCGAAAGCTTCATATAGTCGAGTATCCTTCCGCGTCTTTCGCTCACCTTGTACCACAGGATGCCCAGCACATATTCAAAGATGGTAGGTATATCGGCGTTATCGGTCACCATGGCTCTGATCTCGGCGTCGCTCCTGCGCTCGAAGCAGTCGAGCAGCGTCAGCAGCTCAGCGTCGGTAAATTTCGTGTCGATAAGGTGCTGCAGCCTCCTGTAGCGCACGTCCTCCAGCGCCTCCCGCGCGGAGCGCATGTCGGAGACGGCAACGCCGAGCTCCTCGCCGATCCCGGCGGCAACGACCTCATCGCTGACGGCAAGGGCGGCGGATATGTCCGAAATGGCACAGTCCTCGTACAGCAGCCCCGACGGAGTGAATGCCTCAGAATAAAGGCTTTGCATTGCCGGCTTGAAGAAATGCCGGGGTGCGATGTCGAGCCTGACGGTACCGTCCTCGAACAAAACGATGTCCGTCGTCCTGATGTACCGGCGGTTCAGGTCAAGGTAATCCGCCAGCGTGGCCTTTGCCTTGAAGAGGTGCATGGTATTGAAGAACTCCCTTTTGAAGCTCTCCTCGTCCGTGACATCGTCGAACACGCCGGGTCTCAGGTGCGCCGCGGGGTCCTTCCTGATCGCCGCGGCGGACGCGGTATCGAAAAGATAGCCGCGCCACCAGCTCCCGATGTTTATTTTCCCGGCGGCAAGATACACCGACGGTATGCATTCAGTCCTTTTATTTACGAACGTCTCGAACAGCGCGTTATAGAGCGCGCAGTACGGTCTGTCGTACCGCCTGCTCTTTCTGTTGAAGCCTATCTCGCATATAAGCTCCTCCGTCACCTCGTTTTCAAGGAGATATGTCAGCGCCGCTTTGTAGTTGGGCATATCCAGCAGTCGGCCCGTGATGATGTCGTCGACGGAGGTGTTCCCGGCGCGCAGCTCCCCGATGCCTCGGGCGATCTCCTCCGTTTCTCTTTCGCCGATACACAGCGGCAGCAGGTATGTATACTCGTCAAGCGTCAGATAGCCGAATCTGTCGAGCAGATGCAGCAGCACCAGAAACGGGCGGACGGTGTGTCCGTCCACGGTGTAGTATGTTTTCAGCAGCTGCTTTAGATAAATATAGCTGTCTCTGGCTATCCCGAGCCGGCCGTCGGGAGAGAAATCGCCCTCGGCGCTGATCCTCAGCAGGGCCTTCCCGGCATTGGTCAGTCTTCTGCCGCCGTCTATCAGCCCGATGTCGACCAGTCCGGAGGTCTTTTCGCGCCCGTCCTTGGGCTTGTTCCCGGCCTCTCCCTCGACAAAGCCCTTTGCGCGCATAAAGTCATAGTAGCGCATCTGCAGCGCTGCGTTTCCCGCCCATGTCTCGTTTCTGTTTTCACCGAGCGTCCAGAACTCGTCCAGCAGCGCGAGCTGTTCCTCGATCGTCTTATTGAAGTTCTTTGTCCGGAAGCTCGTCGTGCCGAGGCTCCAGCAATAGCTCCTGTACGCAAGTGCATTCGGCATGTCCGTATCCCTCTCAGTAATTTATTATCAGTACCTCTTCCGAGGAGGACGTTCTGTCCTTGGTTTGATAATTTGAGTTTGAATAGCTGTAGTCGAGCGGTACGGCCCTGTATCTGTCCGGGTTTTTCCCGAGCCACTCCAGCAGGATGCCGTTCTCCCTGCCCTTGCTCTTGAGTACGTTCGAGAGCGCGAAGCGGATGCTCCGGCCGTCCAGCTCATCCAAAAGCGCGTACAGGTCTCTTTCGTCGGTCTCGTCCCAGCCTCCCCGCTCGTTATACGCCGCGCAGGTTATCAGATAAGGGGGGTCCGCGTAGACAAAGTCCCGCGGCGTCAGCGCGGAGATGTCAAGCTCCCTGAAATCGCGGCAGGTGAAGGTGCAGCTCTGCTCCCGGAGCCTGTCGATAAAGGCGGCGAGCTTCCGCTCCATCGCCCTGTTGAAGTCCCTTTTCCCGACCGGGAGATTGAACTCGCCGCGGGAATTGAACCTGATCTGATTATTAAAGGCGTACACGATCAGCACATAAAGCATGAGATAGCCGTGTTCATCAAGGCCGCCGGCTCGCCGCCGGTTAAAGTCCGCGCGCAGTCTCAGGTACCCTTCCCTGTTATACCCGCCGAGTCCCCCGCCGCTCTCGCAGCCGTAAAACGCGTATCCGTTCCTGCTGCTGAGGGAGAGGCCGTAGCGCTCTATGATGGCGCAGACCTCGTCCATGACCGCCTCTCTGCCAAGCGTCCTGAAGGTCCCGTACAGGCCGATCAGCTCCTCGTTGAGGTCATTGTATATGACCCGGCCGCATTCGGCATTGATGCCGACATTGCATCCGCCGCAGAACAGATCCGCAAAAACGTCTATGTCCTTCGGGAACAGCGGCAATATCTGCGGCAGCAATTTATACTTGCCGCCGGTATAGTTGAGCGGTGAACATATCATTACGGTCTGCTCCCATCAAAGCAAGTGCAGAGAAAAAGTCTTTCGGCGTTTTCCGTTATGTCGGATCTTCCGGTGGTAAACGCCTTATAGCTCTCCTCAAAAACTTTTACGTTCCCCTTCCGGCTCAGTATCCTCATGATATCCTCGTCGGAGATCTTGGCATTGGAGCGGCTGTTGCCCTTCTCGGCCATATTGTTGTACGAAAGCAGGATGTATCCGGCCTTTATATCGTTTATCAGCGTCTCAAACGCCTTTGCCGCGCCGATGGTGCAGTATTTGCTTTTCAGCCCGCTTCTGTCCATTTTTTTCGCGACGCCGAAAACCTCGGGCTTTTCCCAGCGCGCAACGTTCTCGAGCAGATGATATGTATCGCAGTACTGCCTTGAGTTATACGGAGGATCGATATACACAAGGTCCGCCTCTATCCGCTTGACAAGGTTATTCGCATCCTCGTTGAAGCACAGGTTCCGCGGGTCGTTCCGCACCTCCGCCTCCGGGACGCAAAGCTCGAGCGAGCCTTCAAAGCCGGTGCCCTTTCTGTATGCATCGTAATGCCCGCAGGTCACGGCGATCTTGTCCATCGCGTACAGCAGCGACGTTATCAATATTGCCCTCTCGCGCTTGTTCAGTTTCCCCTTTTTATAGTTCTGCTCTATGTCCTCGCGGATAAAGCCGATCCTTGCGCAGTCCCTCCTGCTGAAATATGTATCCGCAAAATTGGCCGTCATGTAATTCTCGCCGCAGTCTGTCCGCGCGTTGTACCCGACGACATAGCCGATAATTTTCTGCCTGTCGTAGCCTTCCGCCCCGAACCACGCGTAATTGCAGATGTAGTTGCTGTACATAAGGTCGTTGGTGATGAGAGCCTTGTCCGTAAAGGCTGATGCGACGGCTCCGGTACCCGAAAAAATATCGGCTACCGTTTCGATCTCTCCGCATTCGGCATCCACGACGCCCCTGATGAACGAGGTCAACTTGTATTTATTGCCCAAATAGCGTCTGTTGTATATCAATGAGGTCTTATAGCTCATTTCATCTGCGCCCATCGCAAGTCCCCCGCCGATACTTCTTCTTTATTTTACACGGTGTTCTTCCCGATAAACCGGACCTGCCGATACACCGCCTTTATTTTATATTATACCTCGGCTTCGCAGCTTTTTCAACCGATCATGCCTGATAGCCGGCCCGCGAAATTTCCCGTTGACAAGCGGGGCGCGCCGTATTATAATACTTCAAAAATGAACAATCTATTTTTGAAAGAAGTGATACCGTGAACCTGATCGCCGCAACGACCAGAAAATTTCTGCTGGCGTACAACACCGTCTGCAAGCCCTTCTGCCGTGAGCTGGGGCTGCCGCAGACGTCGTTCGACATACTGATGTTCCTCGGGAACAACCCCGAACACAACACCGCCAGCGACATCGTCGAGATACGCAACATCAAGGCGAACCTCATCTCCGTGAACGTGGACCGGCTGGGCAGGGACGGCTATCTCACCCGCCATGCCGTGAAGGGCGACCGGCGCAAGGTGGAGCTGCTGTGTACCGAAAAGGCCCAGCCCATCATCGCCGAGGGGCGGAAGATACAAAAGGCCTTTGCCGACAGGCTGTTTGCCAACATGGACGGCGACGTCCGCAGGGCGTTTTCGGCGGCAATGGGCATTATCGAGAAAAATCTGGACGAGATACTTGAGTCGGAGGAAAAGTCATGAGTACGCTGACGGTGATGCTTGTCGCCTTTTTCGCGGGCATGGGCGCGGGTCTCGGCACCGGCTTTGCCGGGATGAGCGCGGCGGCGGTCATCAGCCCGATGCTCATCACCTTTTTGGGGGTCGACCCCTACATGGCGGTGGGCATAGCGCTGTCGTCGGACGTGCTGGCCAGCGCGGTCTCCGCCTACACCTACCACAGGAACAAGAACCTCGACATTAAAAACGGCCTTATCATGATGGTGAGCGTGCTGGTATTTACCGTCGTGGGCAGCTATGCGGCAAGCCGCGTCCCCCCGTCGACGATGGGCGGCTTTTCCGTGTTCATGACGTTCCTTCTGGGCGTCAAGTTCATCGTGCGCCCCGTCATGACCACCAAGGAGGCGATGGCCCAGGTCTCCGCCAAAAAGCGCGCGGTCCAGTCCGTTGTCTGCGGCGTGCTTATCGGCTTTATCTGCGGCTTTATCGGCGCGGGCGGCGGCATGATGATGCTCCTCATCCTCACGAGCGTCATGGGCTACGAGCTCAAGACCGCCGTCGGCACGAGCGTGTTCATCATGACCTTTACCGCGCTGACGGGTTCGCTCTCGCACTTTGCCATCGGCGGCACGCCGGACGTCCTGATATGGGTGCTGTGCGTGGTATTCACGTTCGTGTGGGCGCGTGTGGCTGCGGTGTTCGCGAACAAGGCCCAGCCCAAGACCCTTAACCGCGCGACGGGCGTCGTCCTTGTGGTGCTGGGCGCGGCGATAATGATATTCCGGCAGCTGAGCTGAACGACTTGAAACAACATAAGGAAGGGAGACATGCTCCATGAAAGAAGTCAAATCACCCAAAAAGCCAATGCTGAGCTACTATCTGACCATCATCTCGGTCATACTGCTGTTCAACCTGATCGTCACCCCGCTGCTTATGGAGCGGCAGGTGGAGGAGGTGGACTACGGCACCTTCATGACCATGATCGATGAGAAAAACATCGGCAAGGTGCAGATCGAGGATTCCGAGATCGTCTTTACCGACAAGGACAGCACGAAGGTATACACCACCGGCGCGATGGACGACCCGACGCTGACGCAGCGCCTGTACGACTCCGGCGCGGTCTTTACCCGGGAGGTGCAGCAGGCGCAGTCGCCGCTGGTGAGCTTCCTTGTGACGGGCATACTGCCGCTGCTCATCTTCGTCGGTATCGGCCAGTACATGAGCAAGAAGCTGATGGATCAGGCCGGCGGGAAAAATTCCCTCATCTTCGGCGGCGCGGGCAAGTCCAACGCGAGAGTGTACGTCCAGTCCACCAAGGGCATAAAGTTCAGCGACGTCGCCGGCGAGGATGAGGCCAAGGAGAGCCTCGCGGAGATAGTGGACTATCTTCACGACCCCTCGAAGTACACCGAGGCCGGCGCCTCCATGCCGAAGGGCATTTTGCTCGTAGGCCCTCCGGGAACGGGCAAGACCATGCTCGCCAAGGCCGTGGCCGGCGAGTCGAACGTGCCGTTCTTCTCCATCTCCGGCTCGGAATTTGTTGAGATGTTCGTGGGCATGGGCGCGTCCAAGGTGCGCGACCTGTTCGCACAGGCCAAGGAAAAGGCCCCCTGCATAGTGTTCATCGACGAGATCGACGCCATCGGCCAGAAGCGAAACAGCGGCGGCATGGGCGGCAACGACGAGCGCGAGCAGACGCTCAACCAGCTCCTCACCGAGATGGACGGCTTTGAGGAGAACACGGGCGTCATAATCCTCGCCGCGACCAACCGTCCGGAGTCTCTCGACCCGGCGCTCACGCGTCCCGGACGCTTCGACCGCCGCGTTCCCGTGGAGCTGCCTGACCTCGCGGGCCGCGAGGCGATATTGAAGGTCCACGCGAAAAAGATCAAGGCCGCGGACGACGTCGACTTCCACACCATCGCCCGCATGGCCGCGGGCGCGTCCGGCGCGGAGCTTGCCAACATCGTCAACGAGGCCGCCCTGCGCGCGGTCAGAAACGGCCGCACCGTCGTCAACGAGTCCGACCTTGAGGAGAGCATCGAGGTCGTCATCGCCGGCTACCAGAAGAAGAACGCCGTCCTCTCCGATCAGGAGAAGAAGGTCGTCGCCTATCACGAGGTCGGCCACGCGCTCGTCGCGGCGCTGCAGAGCCACTCCGCTCCCGTCCAGAAGATCACCATCATCCCGAGGACCTCGGGCGCTCTGGGCTATACCATGCAGGTGGACACCGGGGACAAATACCTGATGACCAAGGAGGAGCTTGAAAACAAGATAGCCACCTTTACCGGCGGCCGCGCGGCGGAGGAGGTAGTGTTCGGCGAAGTGACCACCGGCGCCTCCAACGACATCGAGCAGGCCACAAAGCTCGCCCGCGGCATGATAACCCGCTACGGCATGAGCGAGGATTTCGACATGGTCGCTCTCGAGACCGTGACCAACCAGTACCTCGGCGGCGACGCCTCTCTCGCCTGCTCCGCCGAGACGCAGCGCGAGATCGACCTGAAGGTCGTGGCGCTCGTCCGCGAGCAGCACGAAAAGGCAAAGAAGCTCCTGCTCGACAACCGCGGCAAGCTTGACGAGATCGCGAACTATCTGTATGAAAAAGAGACTATCACCGGCGACGAATTTATGGCGATATTGGATCGCAGGGAGGGTGCGGAATGAGAGATCGGAGTTCTTTTGACTGGCTTGAGCTGATAGAGGGTATTTTGCTGATAGCGCTCGGCGTCCTCACGTTCATGCGTCCGGACGGCGCCATAACCGGCATTGTCGTGGTGTACGGCGTCATGGCCGTCATCATGGGTATCGCGGACATACTGCTGTATGTCCGGCTGGAGCGCTACACGGGCTTCGGACCCGTCGTTTCGCTCATCTCGGGTATACTGAGCGTCATGACCGGCCTCATGCTGCTGATCTATCCGACGGCGGGCAAGATCATCCTGACCGTTCTGTTCCCGATATGGTTCATCGCGCACTGCATTTCGCGCCTGTCCAGTCTGAACAGGATACGGTTTTTCGCCGGGGACTTCGCCTACTGCTTCACGCTTGTCCTCAACGTCATCGGTCTGGTGCTCGGTGTCATGATGCTGATCGACCCGTGGCTCTCGCTGATGTCCATCCGCTGTATCATCAGCTTTTACCTTGTACTGCTGGGTATCGACTGCGTCATGCTCGCCGTCTGCCGCCGGTGAGTCATGCCCGGCCTCAGAAAAAAACAGCCTGACTTTCTGTGAAGTCAGGCTGTTTTTCGCTTTTTTCATTGCCGCCGCTCAGACGGCCGTCAGCGGCACGGCGCTTCTCCCGAGGAAAGGACGGGTAAAATAACAAAAACCGCATAAAACATGCTCACGCCGCCGATGTGCTAAAGCACGTCGGGGGCGCGATCACGTTATCCGCCCGGCGGCGGGCTTTTTGTTTTTATCCGCGCGGCTTCTTCATGCGCTCAGTCCATGAACTCCGCGCCGAAGCAGGTGTCGGGCAGGCAGTCGGCAAGGCCGGTGAGAACGTCCTGCATGGTTATCATCTCCATGCCCGTCGGCCCGCTCAGCTCGATAGGTCCGTTTTTCTTTATCGACGCCCTCACCGAGGTGCCGTAGCCGAGACGGCTCTCGAGCAGCAGCGTCCCGCCGTGGGGTTCCGCCGCCGCC
>OGOZ01000543.1_pt1 | contig 25273 bp, 18 predicted proteins | sample 1552801 | NCBI WGS metagenome assembly OGOZ01 (sample SAMEA2580196, study PRJEB22360) | human gut metagenome | biome: human gut; feature: human-associated habitat; material: faeces | place: Denmark | collected 2008/2010 | reverse complement strand
ACGCAAAGGCCGCGCGGAGCGTCAGGGTTTGGGACAGAGTCCCAATAAAACAACAGGATAGGCGCCTCTTAAAAGGAAAACGAGATTTTCCTTTTCCCTCGGCTTTCACTATATTTCCCGCCTGGCGGCGGCTAATATAGGATGCGCCTCGGAAGAAGAAAAAGAATTTTCTTCTTCCCTCGGCTTTCACTATATTTGCAAGAAAAATTGAAGAGATGAATAACGACATATTATTGGAAATCAGGGATCTGCACGCGTCAGTGGGCGATAAAGAGATATTGAAGGGCATTGACCTGACTATAAAAAAAGGGGAAATCCATGCAGTGATGGGGCCTAACGGAGCAGGAAAAAGCACATTGTCCTCAGTCCTCACGGGCAAACCTTTATATACTGTGACAAGCGGAAGCATCGAGTTCTGCGGACAGGACCTGCTGGCAATGTCACCGGAGGAAAGGTCATGGGCCGGCATCTTCATGTCGTTCCAGTATCCGGTCGAAATACCGGGCGTGACCATCACCAACTTCATGAAAACCGCCATCAACGCCAAACGCAAGGCAAATGGTGAGGACCCGATCAAAGGCGGTGACTTCCTTAAACTTATGAGAGAAAAGATGGCATTCGTCCAGATGCGTCCGGAGTTTGCCAAGAGAGAGGTCAATGTCGGATTTTCCGGCGGTGAGAAGAAACGTAACGAGATATTCCAGATGGCAATGCTTGACCCCACATTGGCCATACTCGACGAAACAGACAGCGGACTGGACGTGGACGCATTGAGAATAGTGGCAGAAGGAGTGAGGGCGCTTCACACTCCGGAGAAATCAGCCATTGTCATAACCCATTACAAACGACTGCTCGACTACATTGTCCCGGACATTGTCCACATTCTCAAGGACGGCAAAATCGTGAAGACAGCCGGAAGAGAACTCGTTGACGAAATCGAAGAGAAGGGATACGACATTTTCTAAGGAGGGGCTATGCAGAGCGATATCAAATCCCAGGACGTTTCAATGCGCCTGGACCCGTCACCGAAGACTGATTCCGGACATTATGTGGATGTGGCCGTGCCTTGTGGAGCCGCCACCATCAGAGTCCCTTCAGCCTCAACATTCGATAAAGTATATGTAATAGGCGCCAAAGAGCAGTTCCAGCTGGACAGCGATACGGACAACATTGACCCGAAACTGGAATTCTGCCCGGACGGGCTGCCTTTCGACAGCATTGTGGCCGAGGCCGATACCGATGTCAATGTCACCGTGCTTGCGATGCCGGGCAAAGACATTGACCTGCCCATATCTGTGGATATCGTGGGCGAGGGCGCGGACGTGAAGATTTCCGGCCTGTACCTCTGCTCGGGAGCGGACAATATGCAGATTCGCACGGAAGTCCGTCATCGCGTGCCGTCGTGCGTGTCAATGCAGTTGTTCAATGGAATCGTCTCTGGAAAGTCCAAGGCCAGATTCTACGGAAAGATAGTCGTGGCGCCTGACGCACAGAAGACAGAGGCGTACCAGACAAACCACAACCTGATATTGTCAGGTGGCGCTGAAGCGGAAGCAAAACCGCAGCTCGAAATCTATGCGGACGACGTGAAATGCTCACACGGGGCGACTGTCGGCCAGCTCAATGAAGATGAGCAGTTCTATATGCGTTCCCGCGGAATCCCGGAAGACGAGGCCAAAGTGCTGCAGATGATTTCGTTCATCGCTCCGGTTCTGGCCAATGTCGCTGACGGGGACCTTCGTGCCGCCCTCTCTTCATATATCGAGACTGCTGTCCGCGAGCTGTAAGAGATACCGCGAACCAGTCAGATGAAGATTCCTCAGCGTCTCAGTTGGGGAGGTATCACATCCATCACTGAAAGAACAACCCAAGCCCGCGAAGGCTGGGGAAGTCGCGTAGTGCAGCAAAAGACCTGTTTTGCGCACTCGGGCGGGAACCACCCAAACGGCGCGTCACAACTTTGCGACGGATTTTCGAGGATAGATCAGCTTCCGGAGAAGGAGTGTGCCGGGCGCACTCGGCTGATGAGGGAACGGATATACACCCAAACGGCGCGTCAGGAAACGGGAGGAACGGGCTATTTGTCAGCAATCAGGTCCTTTTTTCCAGCCCCGGCGATCAGATCATTATAATCCTCCATCGACCTCAATATGACATCGTGGGCGACGTCGGCACCGTAGATGCTGATGAATTTCATTCGCTGGGTGTTCTCGCCGGGGATGTCCTTGTAGGTCGTGAAGTAGTGGATCAGACGGCGGATGATGTCCTTCGGAAGCTCATCAATATCAGTCAGATGGCCATAGACGGCATCATTTTTCAGGACAGCGATGATCTTGTCGTCAGCCTGGTCGTGGTCGAGAAGACGAAGCCCGCCGATAGGCCTGGCCCTGACGATGATATCTCCGTGCGTAACATCCTTTTCGGTAAGGACACAGATATCGAGCGGATCACCGTCACCCTCTATATCATATCGCGCAAGTGCCTGATTACTAAGCTCTGCCATCTTTGCAGAACAATATGTCTTAGGCAGGAAACCGTAAAGAGACGGGACAATGTTGGAGAACTTCTGCGGTCTGTCAAGTGAAAGATAACCGGATTCCTTGTCCACCTCGTACTTTACAGTATCTGTCGGAACTATTTCGATAAATGCCCTGACCTCCTCGGGAACATTGTCCCCCAAGTCTATTCCATGCCAGGGATGAGCCTTATGTGAATTGTGAATGTCCATATAGCCAAAGTTACTAATTTTCAACTGAAATTGTGCCACCCGCGAAATTATTCTCGGAAGGCCTGAGAAGCAGGTTACTGTACCAGCAGTTTGGTCAATTCGATAAAATCATTGACACTCATGCGCTCCGGGCGAAGCTCGAAAACAGGCGAAGCCGCAAACTCCGAAGTCTTCACGGCGTCCCATCCCTCGCGGGAGGCTTTCGCCAGGATGAGCGGCTTAAGTGAATTCCGCATTGTCTTTCGCCTCTGACCGAACGAAGTCTTTACAATGTTCTTGAACGCGGCCTCGTCGCATCCCAATGACGTCCTGCCGTTACGCTTCAGCCGGATGACAGCGGACTGCACTTTCGGAGGCGGAGCAAAGGCGCCGGATCCCACAGTGAACAGATATTCAATATCATACCACGCCTGGAGAAGCACCGACAGGATGCCGTAGGTCTTGCTTCCCGGCTTCTCGGCGATACGCTCTGCCACCTCCTTCTGAATCATGCAGACAGTCTGCGGAATGCGGTCCTTGTAATCGAGAATGCGGAAAAATATCTGCGACGAGATATTGTACGGGAAATTGCCGATGACATTGAAACTGCCGGAAAACAGATGGTCGATATCCAGCTTCAGGAAATCGCCATAGATGACCTTGTCAGCCGCGTCCGGAAAATGCTTCTGCAGATATTCCACGGATTCGGTATCTATCTCTATCATTTTCAGGTCAATGTCTTCACGCTGAAGCAGATACTGCGACAGTACACCCATTCCCGGGCCGATTTCCAGCACATCCGTACTGCCTCCTTCTGCCGGCTCAAGGGCGGCAACAATGGCTTTGGCAATGCTCTGATCCGTCAGGAAATGCTGTCCCAATGCTTTTTTTGCTCTTACTTCCATATGACTTGTTTTTTCTCGTTACTCAAATCCAAGGGCCGGAACACTACCAGAAAAACAGCAGTCCCGGCGCACTTTTCAAGTACAATGACAAAGTTACAAGATGCCGGCGAATAATTTTGATTATAATTTGCTAAATTTGCATGTTTGGAACAGAAAATAATAATTTAAAGCATATTATGTTCAATACTTATTTCAGAACAAACACTTGCGATGAGCTCAGACTCGCAGATGCAGGCAAGAAAGTAGTTCTTTCCGGATGGGTCCAGAGATCCAGAAAACTCGGAGGAATGACATTCATTGACCTTCGCGACAGATATGGTATAACCCAGCTGGTGGTAAGCGCCGATGCACCGGCAGAACTGGTTGAGGTGGCCAACTCTCTCGGACGCGAATTCGTCATCCAGGCAGAAGGCGAAGTAATCGAGCGTCAGAGCAAGAATGCCAAGATGGATACCGGCGAAATCGAGATCAAACTCAGTTCGATCAATATCCTGAACAAGTCAGTAACGCCTCCTTTCACCATCGAAGACGAAAGCGACGGCGGTGATGACATCAGAGCCAAATACAGATACCTCGACCTCAGAAGGAACCCGCTCAAGAACGCGCTTATGCTCCGTCACAAGATCGCTCACGAAGTACGCAACTTCCTCGACAGCAAGGGCTTCATGGAGATCGAGACACCTTACCTCATCAAATCCACACCAGAAGGAGCACGTGACTTCGTAGTACCTTCCAGAATGAATGCCGGTGAGTTTTATGCTCTTCCGCAGTCTCCGCAGACCTTCAAGCAGCTGCTGATGGTGGCCGGTTACGACAGATATTTCCAGATCGTGAGATGTTTCCGTGACGAGGACCTGCGCGCTGACCGACAGCCTGAATTCACACAGATTGACTGCGAAATGTCATTCGTGGAGCAGGAAGATGTGCTGAACACCTTCGAGGATATGATGCGCAGACTGTTCAAGAACGTTCTGAATGTGGACATTCCGAATCCGCTTCCACGTATGAGCTGGTACGATGCGATGGACAAATACGGTTCTGACAAGCCGGACGTGCGTTTCGACATGACAATCCACGAACTCACTTCATTGGCCAAAGGTCATGGCTTCTCAGTATTCGATTCAGTGGACTACATCGGCGGCATCGCCGTAAAAGGCGCCGCTGAATACACCAGAAAGCAGCTGGACGAGCTTACGGAGTGGGTAAAACGCCCGCAGGTCGGAGCCAAGGGCCTGGTTTACATCAAGTTCAATGCTGACGGCTCAGTCAAGTCTTCAATCGACAAGTTCTACACACCTGAGCAGGTCAAGGAAATGGCAATCGCAGCAGGCGCTGAAACCGGCGACCTCGTTCTGATACTCTGCGGCGCAAAACGCAAGGCCCAGACAATGCTCGGAGTTCTCCGTATGGAAATGGCCAACCGCCTCGGACTCAGGGAACCTAAGGTGTTCGCACCGCTCTGGATTGTGGACTTCCCTCTCCTCGAGTGGGATGACGAGACACAGCGTTTCTATGCTATGCACCATCCGTTCACAGCTCCTAAGCCGGAGCACCTCCAGTTGTTCTACAGTGACAAGAAAGATGACCTTGAGAAAGTTTGTGCCAATGCCTATGACTTCGTTCTGAACGGAACCGAGCTGGGCGGCGGTTCTATCCGTATCCACGATGCGTCACTGCAGGAGAGGATGTTCGAAGTTCTCGGCATCAGCAAGGAAGAGGCCGCATACAAGTTCGGCTTCATCATCAATGCCTTCAAGTTCGGCGCTCCACCTCACGGAGGTCTTGCATTCGGCTTCGACAGGGTATGCGCATTGTTCGGCGGAAGCGATTCCATCAGGGATTACATTGCCTTCCCTAAGAACAACCAGGGCCGCGACGTGATGATCGATTCTCCGTCCACCATCGACCAGGTCCAGCTCGACGAACTTCACCTGGATATCCGTAAAAGCGAATAACTGATACAAAACATTGAATATGAGTTCACTAAAGATCGAAGGGAACAATCTCCCCAATTTACCTTGGCAAGATCGCCCCGCAGGATGCAAAGATCCGCTTTGGCGTTATTCTGAAAATCCTGTAATACCTCGCGACCTTCTGCCGGACTCCAACAGTATATTCAACTCTGCCGTAATTCCGTTCGAGGACGGATTTGCCGGAGTCTTCCGCTGCGACGACAAGAACCGCAGGATGACACTCCATGCAGGATTTTCCAAGGACGGCTTCAAGTGGGACATCAACCCGGAAACCATCAAGTTCGAGGGAGCTGATCCGGAGATCGGTGAGTGGGTGTACGGCTACGACCCGCGCGTCGCCAAAATCGAAGACAAATATTACGTCACATGGTGCAACGGTTATCACGGACCGACCATCGGCATGGCCTGGACCACTGATTTCAAGACCTTCCACCAGATGGAAAACGCCTTCCTGCCATACAACCGCAACGGCGTCCTTTTCCCGAGAAAGATAAACGGCAAATACGCCCTGCTTTCCCGCCCGAGTGACACCGGCCATACAGCATTCGGTGATATTTTCTACTCCGAATCACCTGATATGGAATACTGGGGACACCACCGCCACGTAATGGCTCCTGCACCGTTTGAAGTAAGTGCATGGCAGTGCATGAAGATAGGCGCGGGCCCTGTGCCGATCGAGACATCAGAAGGCTGGCTCCTGTTCTATCACGGAGTCCTGCATTCGTGCAACGGCTATGTCTATGCTTTCGGATCTGCCCTGCTCGACCTCGAACAGCCGTGGAAACCGATTGCAAGAAGCGGTCAGTACCTCATTTCCCCACGCGAAATCTACGAGCTGACAGGAGATGTGCCTGATGTGACATTCCCTTGTGCGTCCCTGCACGATCCGGAAACCAGCCGCATCGCCATATATTACGGCTGTGCGGACACGGTCACAGGACTTGCATTCGGATATATTCCTGAAATAATAGAGTTTACGAAACGGACCAATATCTTGTAAACCTATGGCTGCAGGATATTTACCAAAGATACTCCTCGCCCTGACGATAATGTCAGGATGGGGAGTTTTTTCCGTCAATGCGGCTGAACCGCTTCAGACCAATGAAAGAAAACAGCCGGCAGACTACGTGAACCCGTTTGTCGGGACCACGAATTTCGGCACCACGAATCCGGGAGCAGTCTGCCCGAACGGAATGATGAGCGTCTCCCCTTTCAACGTAATGGGCTCGGACGAGAATGTTTGGGACAAGGACAGCCGCTGGTGGTCCACCCCATATTGCTACGAAAACAAGTTCTTCACAGGATACTCACACGTGAATCTGAGCGGAGTGGGCTGCCCGGAACTGGGCTCCCTGCTCACGATGCCGACCTCGGGAGTGTTGGAAGTCGATTATCACAAATACGGCTCGGAATATAGCGGAGAGCAGGCCGTACCGGGCTGGTATTCAAACACATTGACCCGATACGGAATCCTGACGGAAGTCACATCGACGATGCGCACGAGCATCGAGAGATACACCTTCAGGGCTGGCCGGGCCAATATCCTGCTTAATCTCGGAGAGGGTCTGACCAATGAATCCGGCGCCACCGTCCGCAAAATCAGCGACACGGAAATCGAGGGCTCGAAGCTTTTAGGCACTTTCTGCTACAATTCGCAGGCGGTGTTCCCGATATATTTCGTAATGCGTGTCAGCAAAGCGCCTTCATCCTGCGGTTACTGGAAGAAGCAGCGCCCGATGACAGCAGAGGCAGCATGGGACCCTGACCAGGGAAAATACAAGCTCTACACACGTTACGCGAGGGAAATCTCCGGAGACGACGTGGGCTTCTGGTTCAGTTATGACAATGTAGCCGAGGGCGAGCAGATCTGCGTCCAGATGGGCGTTTCGTTCGTCAGCTGCGAGAATGCCAGGATGAACCTCGATGCCGAGCAGAACGGTTTCGACTTCGACAAGGTAAAGGCCAATGCTTATGAAAAATGGAACAGCGACCTTTCCCGCATAAAGGTGGAAGGCGGAAGAGAAGACCAGACTGAAGTATTCTATACCGCTCTATATCACACACTTATCCACCCGAACGTTCTGAATGACATAAACGGGGAATATCCTCTGATGGAATACTGCGGGGACGGAAAGACATTGACAAGTGACTGCGGCACGGACTACTCGAAATCGGGAACCGGTATCGGAAAAGTGGCCGAGGGGCACAACAGGTACACGGTCTTCTCGCTCTGGGACACCTACAGGAATGTCCACCAGCTTCTGACTCTCGCCTACCCTGAGCGCCAGCTGGATATGGTCAGGTCAATGATATCTATGTACCGTGAGTGGGGCTGGATGCCGAAATGGGAGCTTTACGGCCGTGAGACTTTCACTATGGAGGGTGATCCGGCGATTCCGGTAATCACGGACACCTACCTTAAAGGACTGAAGGACATTGACATAAATACTGCCTACGAGGCTTTTGTCAAATCGGCTACGACTGAGGGGGCGAAGAACAGGATGAGACCGGACAATGACCCTTATATGAAGGACGGCTACATTCCGCTCGGGTATTTTGCCGCTGATTTCTCGGGAGACAACTCCGTCTCACACGCATTGGAATACTATGTGGCGGACAATGCATTGTCCCTTCTTGCTGCACATTTAGGCCACGCTGAAGATGCCAAGTTGTTCAGGGACAGGGCATTGAACTACAAGCATTATTACAGCAGGGAGTCAGGTACGCTGAGGCCGCTCAATGCTGACGGGACATTCCTATCTCCATTCAATCCGAGACAGGGTGAGAATTTCGAGGAGGTTCCCGGTTTCCACGAAGGCAGTGCATGGAACTACACGTTCTTCGTGCCTCACGATGTGGAAGGCTATGCGGCTCTGATGGGCGGACGGAAGGTGTTCCTGGAGAAGCTGCAGAGCGTGTTCGACGAGGGGCTGTACGATCCTGCCAATGAGCCGGATATCGCTTATGCCTATCTTTTCAGCCGCTTCAGGAGTGAGGAATGGCGCACCCAGAAGATGATACCGCAACTTTTGGAGCAGTATTTCACGACCAAGCCTGATGGTATTCCGGGCAATGATGATACGGGCACGATGTCCGCATGGGCTGTGTTCTCGATGATGGGCTTCTATCCGGATTGCCCAGGAGAGCCGTTCTACACGCTTACAGCTCCGGCTTTCAGGAAGGTGACCATAACGCTGGACCCGAAGTGGTACGACGGACATAATAAGCTGACTATCACCAAGTCAGGAAGCAATGCCAATGCTTGCGAGACCTCGTCTGGGACAGGTCAATATGACAGGATATCGTCCATGACTCTCGGTGGCAAGACGCTGAAGAATTACAGGGTGGATCACAGTCAGCTTACACGTGGCGGGGAACTTGTGTTCCGCTGCCGGGCTGCCAAGTAGCACAAAACATTGACACACAAAACATTGACAATAATGAAACATATATTTTCTGCGATGATGCTGGCGGCGATGGTGGCGGCCGGCTGCGCAAAGACGACAGACAACACGGATTACGTGCAGTACGTGAATCCGAAAATCGGCACCGGAGGACATGGACACGTGTTCGTGGGGGCCAATGTTCCTTTCGGAATGGTTCAGCTCGGGCCTACCAGCATTCCTCAAACATGGGACTGGTGCTCAGGCTATCACGACAGCGATTCCACGGTGATCGGTTTTTCCCATACGCATCTGGAGGGTACCGGTATCGGTGATCTCTTCGACGTTACGGTCATGCCTGTCATCGGGGACGTTACTTATGCGCGTGGCGAGGAGCCTGCCGAGAACGCTACCCCTGAAGAAATCGAAGCTGCCGTCAAGACCGGTCTCTGGTCCTACGCGGACAGGTCTTCGGAAATCACCGTGCCCGGTTACTACAGCGTGAGGCTTACCCGTTTCGGAATCGAAGCCGAGATGACAGCTACTTCACGTGTGGGTATGCACCGTTACACTTTCCCTGCAAGTGATTCAGCAGCAATCGTTTTCGACCTGGAGAACGGCGGGTGCTGGGACAAGGCCACCGGAACATTGACAGAAAAGGTGGACAGCGTGACTATCCGGGGCTACAGATTCTCCACAGGCTGGGCCAAGAACCAGAAGGTGTTCTTCTACGCTCAGTTCAGCAAGCCGTTCGAGAAATTCACGTCACAAGGTCCTTACAGCAGAATGGATTTCCAGACCGCTGAGGGTGAGCAGATTATGGTAAAAGTGGCCATATCTCCGACAAGCATGGACGGTGCGAAGGCCAATATGGAAGAGGAACTGGCCGGCTGGGATTTCAACGGCACGGTTAAGAGTGCAACTAAAGCGTGGAACGCCGAACTGTCCAAAATCAAAATCGACACGGATGACGAGGACGCGCGCACGGTATTCTATACCTCCCTGTACCACACGATGATACAGCCGTCCGTCTTCAATGATGTAAATCGCGACTACAGAGGCGCTGACGACCAGATCCACACCGGAAACGACTTCGTGAACTACACCACTTTCTCGCTTTGGGACACCTACAGGGCTGCGATGCCGCTGATGACGATTATCCATCCCGAGAAGGTCAATGACATTGCCAATACCATGATCAATATCTACCGGCAGCAGGGCAAGCTTCCGGTATGGCATCTCTGGGGCAATGAGACTGACTGTATGGTAGGCAACCCGGGAGTAGTCGCATTGGCAGACATCCTGGTGAAGGGCTTCGACGGCTTCGACAAAGAGCTGGCTTACAAGGCATTGAAAGATTCGGAAATGAGACCTGACAGAGGCCAGGATATCCGTATGCAGTACGGTTTCATCCCTGCCGACAAGGGTTTCGGCGAGTCTGTGGCCTACGATATGGAATATGCTATCGCTGACGGGGCTATGGCACAGGCCGCCAAATTCCTCGACAAGGATGACGACTACACCTATTTCCATAACAGAAGTCATTCATACAGGAACTATTTCGATGCCAAGACGCTTTTCATCCGCGGCAAGAACTCCAATGGCAAGTTCATCGAACCGTTCAATCCTTACCAGTCGGAGCACAGGGCGGATGTTTACTGTGAAGGCAATGCATGGCAGTACACGTGGCTTGCTCCTCAGGATTTCAACGGACTGGTATCGCTCTATGGTTCTGAGGAGAAACTTACGGAAAGGCTCGACAGCCTGTTCTCAGCCAAGAGCGAAATTGTCGGAGAGAACACTTCCAGCGACATCTCCGGCCTTATCGGCCAGTATGCCCACGGCAACGAACCGAGCCATCATATCATCTATTTCTACACGATGGCAAGGCAGCCGTGGAAGACCGCGGATATCGCAGACAAGATCTACAAGGACTTCTATTTCAATGATCCTAACGGTCTTGCGGGCAATGAGGATGTAGGGCAGATGTCCGCATGGTACATATTGTCAAGTCTCGGATTCTACCAGAGCGAACCGGCTACACCTCGTTTCTGGTTCGGCAAGCCGGCGTTCAGGAGCGCTGCGGTAAAAGTGCCCGGCGGCTTGTTCAATGTCACTGCGGAGAATCTGAGTGAAGACAACAAGTATATCCAGAGCATCACGCTCAACGGAGATGAATACAATCTCCCGTATATCGAATACAAGGACATCTACAGAGGTGGAAACCTGGTGTTCAAGATGGGTTCTGAAAAGAAAGTATGGTACTAAAACAATATCAGATTATGGCAAACTATAAAACAGATTCACGTATAGTCCTCACGCTCGACGCAGGCGGTACCAATATGGTATTCAGCGCAATGCGCGGAGGCGAATATATCATTGACCCGATCAATCTTCCTTCCAATGCGAAGAACCTGGACCTCTGTCTGCAGACTCTCGTGCTCGGGTTCAGCACTGTAATCGAGCAGCTTAAGGAGAAGCCGGTGGCGATCAGTTTCGCGTTTCCGGGGCCTGCTGACTATCCTCACGGCATTATCGGTGGCTATCTTCCGAACTTCCCGTCTTTCCGTGACGGAGTGGCTCTCGGACCGTTCCTCGAGGAAAAATTCGGCATTCCGGTATATATAAACAATGACGGTGACCTCTATGCTTATGGCGAGGCTCTCGGCGGAGCGCTTCCGGAGGTCAATGCAAGGCTTGCCGAGGCAGGAAGCGACAAGCGTTTCCATAACCTTATCGGCTACACATTCGGTACAGGTCTCGGTATCGGTTTCGTGATGAACGGGGAACTGAACCGCGGAGACAATTCGTGCGTGGAGACATTCTGCCTGCCGAATTTCAAGATGCCTGGCTATATTCTTGAGGACAGCGCTTCCATCCGTGCCGTGACCAGAGTTTACGGCGAGGCGAGCGGCAATCTCGAGCACGGTCTTACGCCTAAGGAGATCGCGGAAATCTGCCACGGAGAGCGTGAAGGCAACAGGGAAGCTGCCGTCAAGGCATTCAATGACCTCGGCGAGGCTGCCGGCGACGGTATGGCTATCGCCGCATCACTTTTCGACGGCATCATCTGTATCGGCGGCGGCCTCATGAACAATGCCGACTACATCATGCCTGGCATTCTCAGGTCAATGCGTTCTACGGTCAAGACTATGTCCGGAGACACTATCGGAAAGGCTCAGCCAAAGGTTTACAATCTGGATGACCCTGAGGAGTTTGCAGCGTTCGCAAAGGGCGACGCGCGCCAGATCAAGGTGTACGGAACGGACAAGATTGCAACATACGATCCTCAGAAGCGTATCGGCGTCATGCGTTCGAAGATCGGTGCCAGCAAGGCGATCTCGCTCGGCGCCTACACGTTCGCACTGAGCCAGCTCGATAAATAGTGGCGTCAGAGCACCTGCTGTGCCCGCGTAGAAGCTCGAGGGGTCATCACTTGTTCGAAGGGTGTAAGCCCACCGCACATTTTCAATACGTTACCCTCTCCCTAAATCCCTCCCCTCGGGGAAGGGACTTGCCATCGCCCTCGCGGGCTCTATAAGCGGTTTTTCGCCAATGCGAAAACTCATAAATAGTGGCGTCAGATTACCTATATAATAAATTACAATAAAAGCCAGTCGGATCAATGTTGGAGTCGGCATTGGCTCCCGAATAGGGAGGGAACCCTCGCAGTGGGGAGGACCGGCGGAAGCATTGACCCGGCTGGCGCAAATTTGAACAAAACAATGTATCCATTAAAATTCAAACCAATACTGAAGACTGTGGTATGGGGCGGCGAGAAAATCGCTCCATATAAGGAAGTCGTTACAGATCAGCATAATATCGGCGAAAGCTGGGAACTTTCCGGCGTAAAGGGCCATGAATCCGTCATTGCCAACGGCGAGTTCGAGGGCAGGACCATCACCGAACTGGTGGAGCAGTTCAAAGGCCAGCTCGTAGGCGAAAAAGTCTATGCCAATACGGGCAATGAGTTCCCGCTCCTGATCAAATTCATTGACGCGAAAAGCGACCTCTCCATTCAGGTCCATCCTGATGATGAACTGGCTGCCAAACGCCACAATTCCAAGGGAAAGACCGAGATGTGGTACGTAGTAGGCGCTGATGAAGGGGCGCACCTGCTTTCAGGCCTCTCAGAGAAAATCACCCCTGAGGAATATGTGAAAAGAGTGGAGAACAACACCATCACCGACGTCCTCACGAACTTCAATGTCAAGGCCGGAGACGTGTTCTTCCTGCCTGCAGGTCGCATCCACGCTATCGGCACCGGCTGTTTCATCGCTGAAATCCAGCAGACCTCGGACATCACCTACCGCATCTATGACTACGGACGCCTCGGACTCGACGGCAAGCCACGTGAGCTTCACACGGAGCTGGCCAAAGATGCCATCGACTACAATGTCTATCCGGAGTACAAGACAAGTTACGTGGAGAAAAAGGATGACGAGAATGTTCTGGTAGAGTGCAAGTACTTCACTACCAGCCAGTACGACCTCGACAAGCCTTTCACCAAAGACCTGTCAGGCATTGACTCGTTCCTTGTCGTGATGTGCATCGAAGGACGCGGTTCTCTCACCGACCATGAAGACGAAGACCACACGCTTACCCTTCACCAGGGCGAGACCGTCCTCATCCCTGCCACCTCCAAAGGTGTCACCTTCACCCCGTCATCCGGCATGAAGATCATCACCAGCTATATCGGATAGAACTTCATTAAGCATCTCCAAGATGCCTTGATACCAGAATACCATAAAAATGTTCCGCCAAAGTTCGCGTTTTTATCGAACTTTGGCGGAACAATTGCTCAATGTTTTGCCAAATCTGCCGCGTCCCGACCAGGGGTATAGATAATGGACTTGATCTTTTCGATATAGGCGTCGACCTTTGGGAAACAAGGCTCTACATCCTCCCGGGTCCAATCTAAGAAATCATCATAATCGCCAGTATGACGCATATTCTGTAATCGAGCTAACAGAGCGCCATCTTCTTTAGTCAATACGCCAGTTCGCACATAATGCTGACCAATCATTCCAATTGTTCCTTCATGTGTTTTCGCCATCAATCCGGCGCTAACCAAAAAGGCTGAGGAAGCATAATTAGCGGCATAGGCGAACTCCTTCCAATTGAACATTTTTGTAAAATGGAGTAATGCTTCTCTTGCTCCAATCCTCAAAAGAATAAATTAATGGATTAATCTGTTCGCCTACAGACCAGCCATAATCCACGAAAGGATAGGCAAATTTCTCAAAGTCTTCACCGGTGGCTTTTCCCCCATCAATCAGTATAAGGATATCCCAGTCGGAATCAGTTCGCGCATCTCCACGTGCTCTCGAACCGAAAAGGATGACTTCTGCACCCTTCGGCAACACATGAGAAGCAACCTCTCTCATTCCTCGTATTATATCCTTTGTACTCATACAGTTATAAATGTACAAACTATTTGCAAAAAAACAAATCCGGGGGCACAAAGTGCGTGGCCTGTAAAACGCTGTATAACAGACGTTTAGTTGTTTTCAGAGTTGTGGTTTTCCTAACTCTAAATTTGGTTAAAATCCTGATAATCTGCAACTTACTGGTTGCGCGTGTTGTATCGTCCTTGTGTCGGCTGTGTACCTTCCGCATTTAAGTGTTACTGCTGTACAATCTATCAGTTGCCAATGGGCAAATATCTGATGGTCTAGCTTTATTGACCACAATAGATTGAGACCTAAGATCCGCTGTTCTAAAATCTGGCATCTGAGGAGATCTACGCTTCGCTGTAATTTTGTAAGCGCCTCCGCGGTTCCGTACTTTTGCCCATGGAAATGTCCGAACAACCTGCGTGTTGAGTTTTGGTTTATATTACTGCATATCAATAGATTATGCTAATTGCTAAATGTCAGGTTATATGAAAAATAGGGTAACCTGACTTTCGGTCTTTCGGCTGATTCGCTATAAATCAACACTTTCGTTCATCTGCTCAACTGCAGGTTGTTCGGTTTTTTGCGTCCGGCTGATGTCGTGCTGAAGGTAGGAGTAAAAAGGAGGGGTTTTACGGATGAATTGTCATTTACGGACAAATTGTGGCTTTGGTTGAACCGGTTGTGACTATCGATCTTCTCCTGATTATAGTAGATGGTTTTCAGGACGACACAACAGACGCAGCGCGCAAAGCACTGTTTATCAATAAGATAAGCGTTTTCAGAGTTGATGATATTGCAACTCTGAAAACGCTTAAACTGTTAAGGCAGAGCCTTTTACGCGCTGCGCTAAAAATCTACTCCAGGCCGCGGGCGCGGACGAGAGCGTCAGGATCCGGATCTGCGCCACGGAACTCGTGATAGAGAATCATCGGTTCCTCGCTGCCGCCCTTCTCGAGGAAGAGACTTCGGAACTTCCTGGCCATTTCAGGATTCCAGAGACCATTGCTCTGCCAGTACTCGAAAGCATCCTTGTCCAGGACCTCTGACCAGAGGTAGCCGTAGTAGCCGGCACTGTAACCGCCACCGAAAGTATGGTTGAAATACGTGCTGCGGTAACGAGGGATAATCTCGCCGATGAGACCCATCTCCTTGCACACCTCATTCTCGAAAGCAGTGATATCCAAGCTGTTCCAGTCGGTATCAGGACCGAGCTCATGCCATTTCATATCCAGAATTGAAGCGGCGCAAAGCTCTGTGGTCATGAAACCCTGGTTGAACTTGAGCGAATTGTTGATCTTGGCGACCAATGAATCAGGAATGACTTCGCCGGTCTGATAGTGATGAGCATATTCGGCAAGAATCTCAGGCTGGAACGCCCAGTTTTCATTGAACTGCGAGAAAGTCTCCACGAAATCGCGGGTCACATTGGTACCGCTCACGTCCACGTAACGGCATTTCGTGAGCATTCCGTGCAATGCATGACCGAACTCGTGGAACGCGGTCTGGACCTCGTCGATGGTAAGCATTGTCACCGTATCCTCCGGCTGGCCGAAGTTGCAGACATTGATGACGATAGGACGGATATCCTTGCCGGAAGCATCCACATACTGCTCTCGGAAGTTGGACATCCAAGCACCGCCACGTTTAGTACTGCGCGGAAGGTAGTCCGTAAGGAAGAGGCTGAGCTGCGAACCGTCAGCATCCAGTACTCTGTACACTTTCACCTCAGGATTATATACAGGAAGGCCCTCAACAGGCACGATCTTGACGCCATAGAGCTTTTCAGCCGCAGCGAACACACCCTTGCGGACATTGTCCAGTTGGAAATACTGCTTGGTCACGTTCTCATCGAGGTCATACTGTGCCTTACGCACTTTCTCAGCATAATACCACCAGTCCCACGGCTGAATCTTCGTACCTGCAGGAAGGATGCCGGCCTCAATGTCCTTGTCCATGAATTTCTGCATTTCAACGACTTCCTCCTTGGCCTTCGCCACAGCTTTCACCATAATCTTACCGAGGAACGCATCCACGGTCTGATGGTCGTGAGCCATCTTGTCGCTCAAAATCTGGTCAGCGGAACAATCATATCCGAGAAGCTGAGCCTTCTCTGTACGCAGACGCATGATATCCAGGATAACCTGCTTGTTGTCATTGGCATTGTCATGATTTCCTCGGGAAGAATAGGCCTTGAAAGCGGCCTCACGCTTGGCCCTGTCCTCGCAGGTGGTCATGAATACTGGGTAAGACGAAACCGGAATACCGATCTCGGACTTGAAAGCATTGCTCTCCGCGAGAAGGTTGTTGCCGAACTTCTGCTGAAGCACAGCCAGTTCGGAACTGATTTCCTTGAAACGGGCCTGTTCAGCCTCACCGAGAGCCACGCCATTGTCTATAAAGCTGTCATACAGCTTCTTGGTAACGACATACTGCTCGCGGTCGAGAGCTTCAGCATTGTCCAAAACCGCTTTTACGCGGGCGAAGAACCCCGGATTCATGAAGATGTTGTCAGATGCTGCGGTAACAAGAGGAGTAACCTCGTCCATCACTTCCTGCATCTGCGGAGTCGCATCTGACTCGGAAACATTGTAAAGAACTCCGAGAGTCTTGGCAAGCAATTTTCCGGAGAGTTCGTACGCTGCGACGGTGTTTTCGAAAGTCGGAGCCTCTGCATTGGCCACGATGGCATCGACCTCGGCCGCCTGCTGCTTGATACCCTCTTTCACAGCCGGAACATAGTCGCTGACTCTGATCTTGTCGAAAGGAGGATAACCGCCTTCCAACGTCCATTCCTTCATGAAAGGATTGCAATTACAAGCCGACATCATCATAATCGTCGCTCCCAAAATAAATATCTTTTTCATAATGAACTATTTGACTATTTCCACGCCATCAAGGTCAATGAGTGTGAACTGCGCACTGCCCTTGTATGTGGTCAGAATTCCTTTTACATTGATCTTCGTGCCCTCATCAAGAATCTTCTTGTCAATCTGGGTGTCAGCGAATTTCGAGTAGCCGCTGGTACGGATCTGAACATCTATAGAGCCCATCTTGAAATACTGGCTGATGGTATAGGCGGAAGCGTTCTTCGTCAATTCCTTCTTCAAGTCAGTGACCTTGCGGCCTGTATTGGTCTTGCCTTCATCGAAAGTGCCGCTGTTCAGATAATTGAGGAAACCCTGCTTGGACATTGCCCAAGTGGTGACTCCCCAAGTCTTGTCTGAGAAGAAGATACGGTTGTCATTGTCGCTCGTATCCTTGTTCGGGTCGATATAGACGAGCAGGAAAATCTTATCTGAGTAAGTAAGACCGTCGAGTTCCACGTAGCTGCCCACGAGTTCCGGCTTGAAGCCCTTATTAGGATTCCCATCCACCAGAAGCTCCTTATAATCCGTTATTTTCTTCGCCGCTACCGGCGTTCTGATCTCGCCTCTGAATATGTGTGTGTCAATGATATACTGCACTTCGATATAGGATGTTTCGTACTTGGAGTCATTGCTCTCCCAGCCGAGCTGGACCATGCCGTTGTATGCGCCGAGAGTAAGACCACTGCACTTCACATATACCCATTGACCGAGTTTGTAGTCATTGTACAGACCGTTCTTTCCTAGCTTCAGCTCGATTCCGCCTGTCGCGTCCTGGATATAAAGACTCTTGTACACATTGCCGGACCTGTCCTCGGAAATCACCTGACCGCCGATAACGATGTCATCACTGATTGTCACAGGAGTTCCCGGAGCAGTATATAACTTCTTGAGATCCAGTATCGTAGTGTTCGGAGTCAATGTCACCGGCGTATAGACGTCGGCCTTGCCATAATCCCCGGTGAAGACCGGCTCCCATTCGTCGCAGGAAGCGAGCGCTGCCAGTGAAACAGCCGCAGCTCCGATTATGTTAAATATCTTGTTCATATTAGAATCTGAAATAAATGTTCAACATATAGTTGATTCCGCTCATGTAGAAATACTTGGAATCAAACCTGTAGTAACGCTCCTTGCTCACGGTATTGTCCACGAGACGGGTCTGCTCGTAACCGCCGGTGCGGAGATTCGTAGTATTGAGAATGTTCTTCACCTGAAGAGAGAAGCCGAGCTGGTAGTTTCTCTTGATGTACCAGGACTTGCCCACACTTGCATTGACAAGAACAGCACCCTTGAACTTCTCCTGAGCGGCCATATACTCGATTTCGGTTGGAGTAACGGTCTTGTCCGGACCTGAGGTAGCCATGTCGGTCCTGTAAAGAGGGTTCATGTCCAGGTATGCGAAGTCGAAGTAGTCCACGTCGGCATCCACGAACCAGTAGTTCTTGTTCCAAGACAGGCCGAGACTTGTAGCAAGCTGCGGAGTGCCTGAAACATAATGTTTTACAGTCTTGCCATCAGCAGTAGGATGACTCTTCCAGTAAGGGATGGTCACGCCATAGGTGTCCTCGACGATAGCTGCGCTGTTGTCATAAGTCTGGTACATCTTAGGGTTGGAAGTGTAAACGAACTGGCCGTAGGAGACCACACCCTGGAGAGCAAGGTTCGGAACCGGAAGCGGCACCTTGAAACCGAGCTCGAGACCGATATGACGCTGGTCAATACCGCTCATCGCGAAGTTGGTGAAGGAGTTCTGCGCATCATCGTAGAAGCTCATCACCTTGGACTGGTCCTTGATGGCTGTATAATAACCGGTTACACGGACATCGTAGCCTGAATTGCTGTAAGCATAGTTCAGGTCTGCGGTCAATGTCTTGTTTGTCTTCAGGTTCGGGACAATGCTGTTTCTTGTTCTCGGGGAGATGAATGCCTGGTTGAAATTAGGCGCATCAGCGATAAACGCAGCATTTGCATAAACCCTGTGACCGCCAGGTATCACGTAGCTGACATTGAGTTTGGCAGCTCCCGTCAGGAAATCCTTGACATCGGACTTGCCGAGCGAAGTGATGGCGTCACCTGTAATAGGGTCGTAAGTCGTGATGACCTTTCATTCGTAAGTCATCGGCTGTCCATTGGCATCAAGACCAGGGAAAAGGCCCTTGCGGAGAAGACCTTCTCTCCAATATTTGGTATAACCGATACGTCCTGCCAATGCCACATCCAGACCGAACTTGGAGAATTTGCCTGAAACCCAAGCCTCTGCACGTCTTACGTTTGCATAGTAGTCGTAACCGTATTTGTCGCCCTGCTTCAATGTCTGGGCCTTACCGTTCTTCAGATAATAGTCCAGGTCATTCTGGTACATTGTCACAGAAGAAGCATAGTCCCTCTCTGCGAACTGGTCAATGTTCACGTAATAGTCACCGCCGAGCAGATCGTCCAGAATCTTGTAATACTCGGTCCTGTTCCATTTGTAGGAAAGGCCGCCGGCCAATGTGAAACAATTCACCGGGCTCCACTTCGCGTTGGCTGCGAAGTTCAAGTCCTGCTGGTCAGTCCTGCGCTCCTCGATAACATACTTCGAGCGGTTGCCGTCAGCAGTGCTGTTCATGGCATTGACAGCATACAGTCTGTCCCAGTTTATGTGAGTGATGCTAGGAATATCCTGCTCCCACTGCTCTTTCGCCCACATGTACTTGGAATAGTTCAGACGGTTGTAGTCAGTATTGTCCATGAAGAAATAGCTCGGAAGATTACGGTAGTAATCAGGTCTCGGATCCGGAGCATCGTACCAGTCGAGTGCAGTATATCCGTTCTTGCCGAAGCGGTAAAGCACTGTAGCAGAAGCCTTCAGCTTCTTGGACTCAGGGGTGAAGTCGTATTTCAGGATGGCGATAGGCTCGTGAGTCTTCTTCACGCGGGCATTGCGCACCTTGCCGTTATAATAACCCCAGTTGGAGTTGTACATATTGTCGCCCATAAGGTCATACACCTCCTGGGTAGAACCGTTCTGCGCACCCCTCTGACCAGGAGCCGCCATGAAGGTCAGACCGAGTTTGTGCTCCTCGCCGAACTTCTTCTCCACGGAACCGTAGTAGCCGAATGAACGATAGTAAACACCCTTTATCCAGTCATTGCCGCCGAGACGAGCAGATGCGCTGAATGCGTAGGACCAGCCGTTGTCGAGCTCGCCGGAAGAATAGGTCATCATCAAACGGAGACGGTACAATGCACTGTTGGTCAACACGCTACCTCTCCAGCCGGTGCGGACCTTCGATGCCATCGGGTCAATGTTGGTGAGTCCGTTGTAGCCACCGAAGCCGTAGTCGGAAATCTCCGAGCCGTTTACACTTTCCTTGCTGCGGACCGCCTCATTCAGACCGCTCCACAGAGAGTAAGGAGTGTAGCCGGTAATCGCGTCATTCATCCTCACGCCTGCCATATAGACATCCTGGGATTCGCTGGAATAGCCGCGCACGCGGAAACGAACAGAACTGAAGTTGTATCCTGCAATGTTGTTGAACACGTCATTCTGTCCGAAAAGGATGGTCGGGCTGTCCTGATAGCCTGAATCATCCAGGTCGAACTCGGTGAAGCTCGCGTCATCGACTTCTCCTACCTTGTGGACCGGGGTCAATGACAGCTTGAACATATTCTTCACATAACCGTCATTGACAGTGACATTGACCTTGGACTGAAGATAGTTTGAATTCTCGATCACGAGGTCGTACATACCGTCCTTGAGGTCAGGAATATAGAATGAGCCGTCAGCGCCTGTGCGTACTGTGGCGATTTCCTGTGTGCCTGAATACAGTTTCAGGACTGCGCCGTCCAAGGCTGTCTTGGAAGAGCGGTCCACGACAACGCCTTTCACGCCTCCGGTAGGATTCTGAGCGGACATCGCCACCGAAAGAATCAGCGCTGAGATGGATAGAAGATATTTTTTAATCATATTGAATACTGTAATTACTTGTTGCTTACGATGATGTAGGTCGGATAGTGGTCGCTGTAGCCGCCGATGAATGTTCCGTTCGAGAATGTGCGGAAAGGCGTGCCTTTGTACTGGCCCTCCTGCTGTGTCATGAACGGCTGGCTGAACACACGTCCGTAATATTTCTTCTTCACGATAGGCTGGATTTTCAATGTTCCCTTAGGAGCATTGGCCATCGCCTGGTTTACAAGGATGATGTCATAGATGTTCCAGGTGCCTCTGTAGGCGAGTGAGCCGTAACCTGCCTTGAGCATTGACAAGAACGGGGAGAAGAAGTCCTGCTCGCCGACTTCGGCGATGGTCTCCTTGCCGTGCATGTATGTTACCATGCTCTCGTCGGTAGGGTTGTCGTTCATGTCACCCATCACCATAATCTTGATGCCAGGATACTGTTTCATCAGTTCCTGTGAGTGCTCGTAGATGATTTCCGCGCCACGGCTTCTGAGGTCCTGTCCCTTGCCACCGATACGTGAAGGAAGATGGGCCACGAAGAATGCGAACATCTCTCCGTCGAGCAACCCTCTGACCATCAGGATATCACGTGTACGGAAATAGTCCTGTCCTTCCTTGTCCATGGTGAAGGTGATGGTCGTGGAATTGAAGTCAAACGGAATGGACTTGCTCTCTTCTACCGTGAAATGCTCCGGACGATACAGCAGCGCCACATCGACGCCTCGTCTGTCCGGGCCGTCGTAATGGACAATCTGGTAGTTCGCCGCCTCGATTTCAGGCTGGCTGACCAGGTCCTCCAACACGTGACGGTTCTCTATTTCGCTGAGTCCCAGCACTGTATGGAAGGCTTTGTTCTCATCTGCCATAGCCTTGATGACCGTGGCGATGTTGTGAAGTTTCTTCTCATATTTCGGCTCTGTCCACTTGTTCTTGCCGTCCGGAAGGAACTCATAGTCATTTTTCCCTTCATCATGGTATGTGTCGAAGAGATTCTCCACATTGTAGAACCCGAGCACATAACGCTTCGGACCGCCTGCATACGCTGATACGGAAATCAGCAGCAGAGCCAGGATTGTGTAAATTATTCTTTTCATTGTCAATGTTTGTGTTTTAGCGCCATCACGTTACCACCACCAGCTTACTGTAGCAGGGTCCTCAGCCTCAACTTTAGCCGCCGCATCCTCCCCGATCACCGCAGGAAGATTTGCGAAAAGGTCAATGCCGATTTTTTTCTCGAGTTCGTCAATGGACATAGCATATTGCTTACTCACACTCGTGCTGCTATAGACCTCATGCTTGAGCCATACCGCACATGCCATATAATCGGAATAACCGACTGTGGAATTTTTCTTGTATCTCAACACGGCCTTGTAATATGCTGTAGGGATGGTCACTTTCTTGCCGTCATTGTCCTTGCAATACTTTTTACTACCCTCTGTAACACAACCTGTTACCACATAAAGCGTATCAGAGCTTCGTGACCAACTACGGACTTTATCTTCCAGTTTAGACCAGATTCCACTGTTAAAGCCCTCGTGAATCTGGGGCGTCATGTTGGTTCCGTAGAAGGTAAGTGAATTGGCTTCGTAACTGCACAACCTGTCAGCTGACGGCAACTGATGTCCTCTTGCTTTCCAGCCGTCATTGCCATCCCTAAACCCTTTGATAAGGACAGGTTGCTTATTTCGAGGAAGCTTAGGGTCAAGGCCCCAAGCATCAGTCCTTTCAACTTTTTTGACCGTAAATGATGAATTAAGAGGATAGGCCACCCACGGAGCGACAAGATTCGTGTAATCCCAAGCAAAAGAATAATTTCTTATCCTTTTGTCGCCGAGTTTCATATCGTGCGAAAAGAAACTGAACTTGCTGTCCTCCGGCATTGCCGGAAGCTCAAGCCAGCCTGCCTTGATCTCAGACGGACCCGGATTTGGATTTGGCCCCGGCGTCGGCTCAGGAGTTTCGCTCTTGCCTGCCTGTGTCAATGTCAATGTCGCAGAGGCTCCTGACGCCTTCAGTGTCAGCACCGCAGTTCTGGACTGCTCAGAGCCATTGGCCTCCCATGCAAGAATCACGTTGGAGCGGCTTCCTGTGCCTGATGACGGATGCACCTTGAGCCATGAACCGCCGGAGACCTCAGATGTAACAATAATGTTCCACTCTCCGGATGCCTCCACGACAAGGAACTGCTCACCCTTCGCTGCACCCACATTGTACTCCGCAAGCTCGCCGCCCTTTACGGTCAATGACACTTTTGACTGCCCCGACTGACCGGAATCAGTGCCGCAGGAAGAAACAATGGGCATTGACACCATCAGTGCCAACACCCATTTCATTATATATTTCAATGATTTTTTCACCCTTGAAACAATGTTGTTTTAGACGGACAAAGGGCAACCCGGTTTTCCGGGCACCCTTTTAATACCAAAAGTATAGTCCTATTATTATTCCGCGTTGATTGCGAACAATACAACCCTTGCAGCCGCAGCTGTAGTAATCTCTACATCAGTATCAGTTGCAAGTTTAGAAGGAAGTTCAATCGTCAAAAGATCTGAATCCTTTACAGTAATTTTGTATGGCGAGTTACCAGCAGCACCCGTATTATCAGTAAGCTCTTTAGAAGCAACTTTGGTTTCACCAACTGAAGCAACTAACGTCGCTTTAGTACCTTTCCAACTAAAGCCATAGAATGTAACCTTAGTCGTTCCGGCAGGAAGTGTAAGAGCTGCTTTACCAGCAGCTGGCGCTTTTCCTGCTTTACCCAATTTCAGAACTTGGCTTACTTCCTCTCCATTTACCACAGCCGACTGTTTGCTGTTACCGCTCGATGATCCATCATACGAATTAGCTCCAAGTGTCCATTTGACATTGCTTGTGTATTTGCCAGTTACAGCAGCTGATTTTCTGTGTCAGGACTACAGTATAAGACTTGGTCGCAACATCAGCTGTCGTAGAAACAGTAAGTTTCACAGTCACGTCCTTATCAGTCGTGTTCTCCGCAAATGATACAGTTACAGAGCCATTGCCATCACCTGATTCAGGAGATACCTTATAAGCAGCATTGTCAGAAGAAACTGTCCACTTTACATTGCCACCGACATTGAAAGAAGCAGAAGTGTCACCAGCCTTTGCTGTGAGCGCGGTAGTGCTTACAGAGAACTTAGGACCTGTTGATTCCACTTTCTCTACTTCAGTTGCAACTATCTGATAGTGTGTGCCGCCACCGACATACCATCCTTTCACTTTGATATCGCAGTCCACAAACTCATCCATGTTGCCAGGATAATAAGATAAAGAAAGAGCTTTATCGGTAACACTTCCGATGTAAATATTATAGTACTTGTTGTTCTTCTTGACATTTCCGGTGAAAGAGACATAAGTGACTTTCGTAGGAGTATCTGCCAAGTTAGCCTCAGTGAACTCAAGTGGAGCAGGATATGTTACAGTATTATTGCTGGAAACCACTGTAGTCGTAGGAGTAGCAATCTGAATAAGGCCGTTGTGCTCACCTGTCATGCCGGCAACATTGACCTTGTCACCTACTTTAACTTTAGGGTCAGCTTTTACAAAGACAAGCACACTTCCTGTCTCATCAGTAATCACATAGCTCTGGGTGGTAACACCTGTAACCAGAACATCCTTGAGGTCTGCGGCTGAGCCTGCTGCGGCTGCGCAAACGGCAGCGATGGTATTTCCTGCCGGCTCTGGAGTTTCTCCGCCACCTGTGCTGCCGCCGGTTCCGAGGTCAATGCCCTTGGAGAAGTCGATAGCGGTACCTGCAGAAGCAGCAACGCTAAGGTCGAGGTCATCCATCAGATATGCACTGGCAAGTGTCGCCTTGATGTAGATGTGGAGAGACTTGGTTCCTGAAGGAACTGTGAAGGTAGAAGATGCAAGATCCCAACGACGGTTTTTCAATCCGTTAGGGAATGCATACTCAAGTTTAACCCACTTGCTGCCGTCATTGCTGACATAAACCAGGAACTCTTCAGGAACAAACGTGTTGTCAGCAGCCTGATACAGATTTCTTTCCGAACCGAATGAAATAGTATAGGGACTGTCGGGAAATGTTAATTTTTTTCTAACGAATTGATTGCTAATGTGT
>OGOZ01000541.1_pt1 | contig 25352 bp, 48 predicted proteins | sample 1552801 | NCBI WGS metagenome assembly OGOZ01 (sample SAMEA2580196, study PRJEB22360) | human gut metagenome | biome: human gut; feature: human-associated habitat; material: faeces | place: Denmark | collected 2008/2010 | reverse complement strand
ATTATATATCTTAGGGAAATTTTCCCTAAGCACCCTCAAGGCCCCATGTTTTAATGCCATTCTAGCACATTCAAGTTGAGCCGTCAAGGGTTCTGGCCCAGTTCATAAAAAGTTAAGAATTTTTCTTTAGATTCCCTTGACAAACCGTGATTTATTTGATATAATAGGGTCACAAAAGCGATGGAGGTACAAGATATGGAAAATACTGTGACTAGACCTGTGGATATGGTAAGACTTGGCAACCAGAAGCATGGATTTTCTTTTCAGGCGAGAGGCGATATCTACATGCTGACCGACTTATATCCAATCGAATCTGAGCATTGTGACGTTATGCAGACTGTGTGCATGACAAACGGTGAAATACAGGGATTTGGCGCAGACGAATATGTTGAACCTGTCTACACGTTTACAGTTCACGCAAATCCTAGTTTAGCAAAATCTGAAAGGATTGTCAAGGACTTATGATACTTACTATAAAAAAATCAGACTATAAATCTAAGTTAAAGACTGATTTGGTAAAAAATAACCTGTTGGAGGTATGCAAGTGGTTCAACTTCATCGAGGACAATGGTCTTACTGAGTTTCCTGACAATCATATCACAATGTATATTAACTTAGATTATCATATTGATTTGCCAGATTGCTATATGAACAATGGCGTCTACTTTTATTCCTATAGTATGGCAATAGGCCGTAAACTTCCTACAAGACCGGCTTGGGATTGTTACTGCATTTTTGCGCCGAACAAAATTCCTATGCAATTCGTATTTATCAATAAGACCAGTAACATTTTTAACTCTTTTAACTTTGGTGCTCAGTTTTCTGCGTTAGAGACTGACTTGGTAGAAATTGACACGAGGGAATACGATGGTTGTTGAGTTAATTTACAGCGAAACTTTAGATGTCCTACAAAAATCTGAAGCAAAGCCGTATATCAAAAATGCACTCGATATCATCAATTTTATGGTCATGAATAACTTGGAGGATATTAACAGTTGTGACCGTTACTTTATGGCACTAACTTTTGATGAGCGAATCTCTTATCCAGAAATGTACGGCTACAGCAATTATTGTAGAGCGTTGTCGCATTGCAAGGGTAGACTCCCTAACAATGGGGATATGCTGTGTTATTTATCTCGGTATAGGAATAACATCGAAATCGTATTTGTTGATAAAGAGAGAGACGTTTACTTCTCTTTAGATTTATTTACAAGTGTTATCAGTGCTATTAGATGTGGCATTACGCTTGATACGGAGAAATTTGAATGAAACTTTACGCAAGATTGGCAGATATGTCTGATATTGAGTATCTCAAGAATAACAATATGTATCAGACGGCTGTTAAATATATGAGTATACTTAATGAGCTTGGGTTACTTAGGTGTCGTCCTTGGACACAGACCGACAATGGAAACGCAAACGATAACGTAGCGACTGTTATTGCTTTTCGTCAGGTGGATGCAGACGAAGAAGATATTGCGATTGCCGCAGAATGTTATCATCCGTACAACAACGAAGAGTACATTAGACTACCTTATGAAACAGACAAAGACATTGCGCTTACATTTGTCGATGACAGGCATCGTGGCGAAATATCTTTTATATTCCACGAAAACTATACTGGTGAGTACAATGAAGTACGCTTTCTGTCTGGAGATTGGAGCAGGGGTAGGCCGAGAGTTCTGCTTGGTGAAATTTAAGGAGTATGTATGTCTAAAGGTTTTATGAGTTTTGACGATATCTCGCAAGACGTTCGCAATAATATCTTAGGTGTAATTGCGGCAAATCATATTGATTTTGACCCGACTAAGATTACTGGCGGAGTAAAGGATGCTTTTGATTTCACAGAGATGGAAAATCAAAACGGTCGGCTTGGGTATAATGGCGATACTTACAACACTACTTATAGAGTCCCTGATTATAACGGTTTCCGTGTATATGTAAATCAACCCGTTTCTGTCGGTGGCAATATTAGGTGTTTGGCTTTAGATTTTTACGATAAAGACATTGAGCGTTCTGATTACATCTATATGGAAATTGATAAGAGGTGAGGTGCAATAATGAATCATACAGGAGTTGATACGTTTAGATTATCTCAGGTAGTGAAGGACGAAGCGAATAAATTCTTAGATGCCGCAGAAATTGGCACTGACGATGAATTTGTTGTTTGCGCTACCGAAATCCTCTCACGGCACGAATTTGAATCAAGGGGCTACTGTCGCGTGCCTTGTACAATCGGCAAAGCATATATCAAACAGTATCTTCCTAGAAACCATCATAAAATTTATCGTCTTGCATACATGACAACGCTTGATGCAAATGGAAATGAAAGACACCCGTTTTATCGCGTTATTAAACTTAAATCACAGCTGTCGTATACACATCCAAGTGGCAACGAGCTTTATACATTCACCGTTGATAGTGGTATGAATAGCGTTACAGTTAATAATGGTGACTCTACATATACATCACCTATGTCTAATACGCTTGGCACACCTATTGACGCTTATGGCTATTATGGTAATTCATTTAGACGCGATTATGATTATGTGTATGGTGAGTCACCTTACGTTAGAGTCACAACAACAGATGTTGCACACAATGCTCGTGCGTCCGAAGGAGTGCGGAGTCTACGATGAGAGATGAAAAGTGGAAAGCTATTACAAGATATTTTTGGAAAAATACCGCTCCTGAACTCGGGTTTGTCGAGAAATATTGGAGAAGCAAAGACCATTATACCGGTCATCATTCTTTCATTTGCGATAATAATGGACAGCTTCAGGTTTATGCTTCGACATACAAAATCTACAGGATTCCATCATTGTATCTAAATACAAGGGTGTTCACGGACGCAAAAGAAAATTGCGATTGTTTTCGTGTTTATTTCTTTGAAGAAGGAACCGAACTGCTTCATAGCGAGCTATACGTAAGGAGATAATAATGTCTGCTGTACTTTTAGGAAAAACGAGGGGTGGTAATAGTGTACATCTCAACGTTTTTGCGAGACGTGCGTTTGCACTTGCAAATGAATACCTACCCGACTCTAACTTTCTTTTTACTGGTTTACGTGCATTATGTACCTCTGAAAATGTAAAGTTTTATAATGGTAATATTAGTGGGGCTTGTGTCGATGGTGGTACTTATGCGCGACTCTATTCATATAGAGTACCTTGTAGAGAATGTGATTTATTTATCTATGTTGGCGATTATCAGTATTACTATGTTACGATGAAGTGTTTTGATGGTGATACTGAATATTATGTAGAATTTACATTTGAACGAGAAATGGGCATACCGTTTAATAAAGAAAATATTCAAAACATTACTGAAGAGGAAGTATGACAAATTCTGTAAGACACTTTAAGTTAAGTGGTTATTGTAGATATTTGTTCTATATTATGCGCCTACTTGGTGCAGATATATCTAAATATCAAGTTCATGTATCTAAATCTACGCACCTAGAAAGTTGTATAGATTATATAGAGCTAGAGCAAGGTAGCCCATGTTTTCCATTATTCGATGTATCTTCTGATGACACTACGAGGGCTTGGCATCGTTTACCGTCACAACCATTTGATAAGAACGCATGGGTGTTCTATGCAAGAGGGATATATGTGGACAAGTATTTTTTAACTGTGTTCTGTATTGACTATCCAGATGAATTTCTTGAGATAGAAATACAGAGATGCAGAAAATGTGGTGATTTTACCACAAATAGGAGAAACTATGGATTGTAAAGAGCTTGACAGGATTTCAAGAAGTGGGTTCTCAAAAATTTTTGAGGATGAAGTAAGGTCTGTTCTTAAAGATATTGATTTAGGTATTGATGAAGCTCCTAGTTTTTTACGTTTTAGTATGTATAATTTTGTAGAATTTGCAAACGAGGAAAACTTCTTTAGAATCCCATGTGCATCAAAAACGGTTCATTGTAGGAAGTTGCATGATTTCTGGTGTAACAAATACGAGATTGTGTACAGAACTAATTTGAGCACGTCTGGTCGTATGTTAAAACGTGAGTTCATGCGGTCTGTCATTATCGTGTTTTCGGATTTTGTACCTGTAGAATTGACCAGAGATGTGCGTTCCGTGGATGGGCGTGTCATTAGTGAACTTATTCAGTCTATTAGTATGAGGAGTTTCTAAATGCTCGGTTATAAACGTAGAGATGTAGTTGAGTCTTTTTGGGACGACTACAATAATGCAGGATTCGACAAACGATACTGGCGTGAAACATCTAAAAGTTGCTATCGTTATTCCAGAATTGAACAGGATAACGGCGAGTTAATTGTTGATGGACTTCGGCAATCATCCATTGTGCGAATCCCTTGCTCGGTTCATGATGTTGTGTTATATTTATGGACTAATTTTGATAAAAAATATATATGTTTGATGTTCCACGAGGTTGAAGATAAAGAACTATATGTCCATAGATACTATGTAAAGGATTATAGAAATGAATGAACTGATTAGAAAATACAGAGAGTATGTTGAGCATTTAATCGCACTTTCTTGTGGCGATACATCCGATTACAGATTTGATGAAGGTTACACGGAAGACATTGAAGAACAGTCGTTAAGTGGGAACAATTATGCGGTATGGCAAGGAAGTCTTAGTAAGAACTGGACAAGGATTCCTAGCCCTGACTTCGACAAGGATAGCGCTGTGTACTATTATTGTGGTAATTATTATAATAGATGGCGTATACTTAACGCAGTCTCTAGCACGCATCCAGATAAACTGATTGTTGTTTCGTATACCCATAAATAACGGAGGGATTTAATGCTTATCAATCCTAAAAAGAAGAATGAAGAACGTGAACTTCTTAATAGCTATAAAGAATATCTAAAAGATGTAATTAGGATTAAAGGCATCAATCCTGACAGATGTAAGTTTGTTCATGGATATGTAAGCCACGTTACAGATTCGGTTGTTGCTGGTGGTTCACATCCTAAATCATTTGGTAACGAATTAAATGATTGGGAAAGGATTCCTAGTCCAGAATTTGATAAGGATAGTTGGGTATATTTATTCAATAATTGTGGTGGTAACAATCGTATTGTCATCAATGCAATTGAATATGATAGACGTGTCGTAGTTGTTAGATATGAATGTCCTGCTGATAGTGACTGATAAGGTCACTATTTTTTATATCGTTAATTTTTATACGGATAAGAAAGTAGGTTTCTCTGAAAACATATGAGGTAAGATGTTATGAGATTAGTTTCAGAATTATGGAAATCCATTGGTATTGTGAGAGGTGTAGATTTTACAGGGCTATACGAGGTAAGCACAAAAGGACGAATAAGAAATGCGAGGAATCTTAATATAATTACATATAGGCATACAGACGCTGGCGGTTACATAGAAACCAAAATGTATTGCATGGGTAAGTGCGTTAGATACCCAATACATAGACTTGTTGCCATAGCGTTTTTAATAAATCCAAACAACTACGATACTGTAAATCACAAGGACGAAGTAAAGATAAATAACGATGTAAATAATCTTGAATGGTGTTCACGTAGTTATAATACCACATACGGAACAGCGGTTGAACGTAGGACTGCTATTGGAAGAAGACATTTTGTTCCTGTGAGACAAATTGATGTAGACGGTAATATTGTTGCTAGATATAACTCTATCAGCGAAGCTGCAAAAGCCGGATTTAGCAAGCAAATGATTTATAACTGTATACATGGAATAAAGAGAACACATAGATGTTATCGTTGGGAAATTGATGGGACGTAAAAATCCCATTTGTATGAAAACATAAGGGCTACGTGGCGTACAACGATGTATACAACGTGGAGTTTGTAAACTACCCGCCACCCTAGTGGGTTAATGGGTTAGTCACCACTAACTGCGTTCAACCCCTGACGGTTAGTTACGACTAACTAACTTCATCCCTTTACCGTAGTGAAGCGATTGTTACATACTTGCTTAGATGCTCACGATGTATACAACGTAACTGAACACTGTTGTATGCAATGTTGCATCCAACGTGATAGACCTACGATGTATACAATAAAAAATCCTTTACCACACTAAAGCACTAAAGACTTCAGCATGGTAAAGGACTAAAGTTTTTAATAATAATTCCTATTTACCAGATTTACCAGTTTTTGCCTTTTCTGGTAAATAGGAACGTTTGCTATTTGTTGTTGGGTGTTGTGTTGTTTCGCTGGTTCACCGCAACGGCTTGCAGTCAACAACCCACCAAGCCCACGGGTTAGTAGGTTCACCGTTCACATCGAAGTAAACCTTCACATCCTCGCCGACGTGATAGTTAGTGCCGTCAAACGTGAACACGTCACCGGCAACGTTTACGCTCACGTGTTCGCCGCACACGGACACTATTTTACCATTCTTTGCCAGCTGGTTAGTCGGCTCAAACTCCCCTGCACCCACGTTGCAAGCGGTAAAGGTGAACAGGACGAACAGGACGGACAAAATAACAACGAACTTTTTCATAGTGAAACCTACTTTCTAGTTAAATAAATAAAGTGAAAACGCGGACTTGTTGAAAGTCTTTCAATAGTATCCGCTATTCGTTCAATCAATCAAAAGGCAAGTTCTCGGACTTTTCTTTTTTGGCTTTGCCGTTACGTTCGGGCCGCTGATAAAGGGCCTTCCCCTCGGCGGCTTTCTGGATATGCCGAACGATTGCAAGCGCCGTTTTGCGTTCGTCCTGTTCGCCGGAACAATAGGAACGAAGTTCCTTCGTCCAGTCTTTCAACATGAACGCACACCATGTAATTTGTTTTGCGCTCACAAAGTGCGGTAAACGGTATTCAATACGCGCTTGCGCGTCGTTCCAGTCGTTCTCAAGGTTCAACCATGAACCATGTATATACTCCTCATCATCCCTTGCCCAGTGTGAAAAGTTACGGCCAAAAATCTTTTTGACCTGTTCGGGGTGTTCTCTCATCCACTTCTCAACGGGCTGGAATAGTTCACCGGAATGCCGCCGGATTTTCCGGACGTCCTCGGCCTTCATGCCATACCAGGATAAATTTATGTGATGTCCGCACAAACTATCAGACATATCAACCCACTTTGCAAGGTTCTCATACCATTGGAACAAGCCATGAAAGTTAATTACACTGTATACATGACCCTCGCCGCCAACGGTACAATCATGCTCAACATACATTTTAAATTGCGCAACGAATGCGGCCTTTTTTGCATCTGACCAAAAGTCGTATTGATTTGCAAATTCAATTTCCGGGGTATAAATAATCTGCTCTTTTGTCGTTGCTTTGCGTGTGTTGTCGAATAGCGGCAACGTGTTACCGTCCGGGGTGTAAAATGTTTCGTGATATTTACGCATTCTTAAACATTCAGTGTGGACGAACGCGCTTGTTTGGTGGTTTGTGCTGGTTTTGATAAAATCATAATCAGCAATAGGCTCGCCGCAAAACGCGCATTTCGTGCCTTTGCGGGGTTTCTCAACATCAACACTAATTCCGTTAATACGCATATGTATCTCTCTTTCTCGGCTTTACAAGCCGTGTCAAAATGTTTTGTTCCATGTGGAACAATCGGATTTTTGTTTCATGCGGAAACTTCGCCTTGCACTTTTCTTTTTGTTCCGTCCCTCGTGCAAGTCGGGACAATGGCTGGGAACAATATTCTGTTTTCAAGGTGCTGTAAACTTTATCCTGTTTACAATACTATTATACGGTTGTATCAGTTGTAAATCAATATTGACTTCGTTGTTTTTCTGGTTGTGTTTTCAGTTGTGACGTAAAAGAAAACGGTAAAAATGCTGTGATTTTTTGTGCAAAACAACATAAGTTTCGTTGTATACAACACGAACTTGGTCTGTTTTGTGCAACGTGCACATAAAATCCCAACAAATCTTTTATATTTTTGTACAATATGCTACAACGGCTAGTTGTGGGTCTGTTTTTAGCACTCAGAAGCACAGAGTGCTAAAATGAGATATACTAACTTTCAACAAAAAATTTTATGAAAATAAAGAAAAATGCACTAAACACTTTATTTTTCATATCAAGATATGAAAAAGGCTTTACTTTCTTTTAGTTTTACGATGCTTTAGCAGTTAGCGCGACTAACTGCTAAATTCACAGACTGTTCATAATCTGTTGTATACAATCATACCTTTTGCGTTGTATACATTAGCAATCGGTCTGCTGGGCTGCTAGAGTTAGTTAGTCTAAACTAACCAGTGGAGGCTGTTCAGTTAGTTATAACAAACTAACTTCAGTGCTTTAGTGTGATAAAGTTAGTTTGTGACAACTAACCGCTTTAGGACAATGAAGTTAGTTAGCTTAAACTAACCGCTGCGTCCATCGTTGGATACAAGCTAGTATCCCTTCTTGTGCGCAACGCGCACTCACAAATACATTTCAGGCTCGTCCCATCTACAACTAAAAATCTACAAAAATCTATACTTTTCAATCTATACACTATACTTTCATATCTTGATATGAGTTGAATTTACAAACCTATAACGCTCTAGTTCATATCAAAATATAAAAACGGAAAAAATTCATGTAATTGCCAAAACAGAAAAATCTCTATAAATATACAAACTCCTGTCATATCTTGATATGAAATTCTAAAACAGAAAAATTTTGATAAATTCATATCTGGATATGAAATAACAAAATCTAAAAGAAAAGCCCACGCTTTTCAGCGTGAGCCTGTCGGATTTTACTTCGCCTCTTCAATCCAGATATAGCCGTAACGTTCCGCGATGACGTACTTCTTGCTCTTGTCGAGCTTCGGGGTTTCATAGGGCTTTACCCATCCTTTGCCATATCCCGCCATCTTCCACCACAAGCCGTTTTGGTAAAGTGCGCGGTTCATCTCGCGGCCTGTCATGGGGTGGCACTTTGTCCACTTCGGCTCGGTGCGCCATCCGTTCTTAGTGATGGTAACTTTCAGGTAGTAGCGGCTCCATGCGCGGTTGATTCTGGACTGACTATTCAATTTTGCCATCTTGCTCATGTTATGTACCTCTTTCTTTCTGTTAGTTTCTGTCGTTATGTATTCGGTTTGGGCTTTGGTCTGTCGCCCTTTCCGTGATTCTATTCTACCAGAACGCAAGACAAAAATCAATAGCAAATTAAAAAGTTCACAAATTGTTCACAATTTAGTATAGTGAAGCGCATTCGCCCCGTTCAAGTTCATATCTTGATATGAAACAATCCGATTGCAATTCTCTTTTAGATTTCATATCTTGATATGAATTACTCAAATCAAAAAATCTGTAAAAAATAATATCTTGATATGAAATTCTAGCGTTCTACACATTTACTTTTTCATAGCTTGATATGACCAAATTCTATAATACAAAATCATATCTTGATATAATTTATCAAAAATTTTCTATAAAAATTATTTTATAAAATTTTTTCTATTTTGATTTTTGGATATTTACTTTATTTTTTATTGTTTTGTATTCTGCAAGCGTGGAACTGTACAAAAGTTTTGTATATGGCTGTATAGTATGCCAAACTACTGGAATAATTTTGTAAATCCTTATAGTAGCCTCGCCAAAGTGCTGGAATCTTGTTTGTATCCGCTCTAGTAGCCCTGCAAAGCCATGTGCAATGTTTTCTGTGCTGTCTAGTATGATTTGCCGCACGGCAAACAAGCCCGTTATAACGGCTCTGTGCGGCCTATAACGTCGCCGGGTCGTTTCTCCTAGTCCGGGCTTTCTGGACTGTAATTATTATACCATATTAGGCGCGAAAAGTCCCACGAATCAAGAATTGTTCACATTCTGGTTTTTCATATCTTGATATGACTTTGTAAATCTAAAAAGAACTGCTACGAGTCATAGCTTGATATGAAAATTTTTCGTAGCGTGAGTTAGTTATGACTAACTAACTTTGTTAAAAAGAAAACAACCTGATTCTTCACATCAGGTTGTTAAGACGGGGACTTTGTTAATTATTTCACACGTCCCAAGGGATATTATGCTGTTTGCAAATATCCTGCCAGAGTTTACCGTTTACACTCCTTGCAAGCGGTACGGTTAACATCTCGCCTTCACCTCTGCGGTAAATGTGGTGTGAACCTTTTATATGGTCAAGCGTGAAACCCGCTTTACGCAATGCTCTTTGTACCGTGATTCTTTTTATTTCTTTCATTTTAGATTCCTTTCTGTCTTTTGACTATCAAGTGATTTATTTTAACCCCGCCCTCTGATTATAATTATACTCACTTTTAGGCAAATGTCAATACTAAAATCAAAAAAAATTGAAAAAATATATTTTCTTTTTTCTTTTGATTTTTACTTTTTCATATCAAGATATGATTTTGTAAATTTGTAAATTGTAAAAGATTTCATATCAAGATATGAATTTGTTTTTTGTAAACTATGAGAATTTTCATATCAAGATATGAAGTAGACCAAAACTTTGTTAAATTTTTGATTAGGTTTTACGTTGTATACAACAGAAAGATTGTTAAATATTTGGTTAAACACATTGTTGTATACATTATTGTACAACAAGAAAATTGTTAAATATTTGATTAGATACAGCGATGTATACAACGTCATATCTTGCTATAAATTTTTCGTTGTACAAGTTAGTTTACGCTAACTAACTCACTTTACAAAAGTAAAGCGGGGATTTCTCCCCGCCCACTTTATTTGTATGAACTTCACTTAGATGAAGTCATACTCTTCCTCGTAGCTCTCAAGCATGACGCTCTCCTGATTGAATGCCTCTTTAGCCCACTTTGCAAGCCCTACAACGGCCTCACGGCTTGCACCGGATACTTCCACCCGGATGCTCGGCTCACGCACCGTAGAGCCATCGTTGTGGCGGTAAACGCCATCTGCGGAATAGACCGTTGCGCCCTCGAAGGTTTTTGCAACCTCGTTGTTGAGAAGGCTCTGTGCGTGTGCCGGGTCAACTTCCAGCCGATGAGTGTCCTTATCAAACAAACCAACAGTGACGATATACTTGATGCCCTTCATAGTGTTTTCCTCCAATGTTATGTATTTGTGTCATCCACTGTCTATATTATAGCATATTCAGCGGATTCTGTCAATACCCAATTTTTAGATTTTTGGGATTTCTTTTGTTGTTTTTCGTATTCCCTCCTTGCAAGTATATAATACCATATCCGCGTTAAAATAACAATTCGCATATTGCACAAACATACAGACAATTTTTTGTGCATATTGCTACCCGGTTAGTTAGTCAAAACTAACCGCGCCTGTGGTGCGTCATATCAAGATATGAAACGCTCAATAATTTACAAACTAGAAAATTCATATCAAGATATGAAAAAGCCAAAACAGAAAATAATGAAATAATCATATCAAGATATGAAATAAAAAACAAAAAAGAAAAGCGTGGATTTCTCCACGCCTTCCCTTAGTAGTGAATCATCTGCTCGGCAAACTCGCTTGTTACTTTATAGCCGTGATATGTTACCATGTCGTTTTCCTCGGCTTCAAGTCGTTCCTCACGCTCCTCCTGTCTTGCGCGCTCCTCGCGCTCGTCCTCGATTCTACACCACTCTGCCTCTGTGCGAAGTTTTCCGTGTACGTTCAACATATCAATGCCCCCGTGTTATGTATTCAGGTCGTCCCTGTGATTATATGATACCATAACGGCACACTGTTTTCAATAGTCAAAATGACGAAAAACGCAACAAGTTTTTGTGCAATTTACTACACCGTTCTCTTAGATTTCATATCAAGATATGAAGCAGTCTTCTTCCTCGAATGACGAAAATTCATATCAAGATATGATTTCACCACTTCATAGCATGATATGAAAATGCCCCACTAGAGCAATTATAATATCTTGATATGAAGCCCGCCATCTACAAGAATAACCGGGATTTCTCCCGGCTTTTTGGTCTATTAGTTCAGCAGAACTCCGTATTTGGTTTGATGTGCAACGTATCTGCACCACGCTTCGTTCTTCCACCGCTCGTTCAACTGCAACTGCTTTGCAGAAATATCCATGTTCAGCTTGTTGTTAGATGTGGGATTCTCTGCATAGATGCGTGCATCATTCAGGAAGATTGCCTTCCACTGTGCGGTCTGCTTGGTAAGCTGGGTCAGCTTGTCAGCAAGGATTTTCTGTTCGATTGCAAGCTCAAGTTCAGTCATTGTATGTACCACCTTTCTTTCTGTGATTATAGTATATCATACCCTGCGGCAAATGTCAATACCCAATTTCAAAAATCTAAAAGAAATTTTGAAAAAGTCATATCTTGATATGATTTAGATTCCATAAAAGAAAAGGCCGCTTTTCAGCGGCACAGTTCTTAGTATTTGTAGGTGCAAGCTGTGTTCAGTTCCACAACGCCGGTGTCCTCGTAGCGGTCAAAACACGCCACCAGCCTGTCGCCCTTGCGCCAGTAGTCCTCGCTATCCAGCATATCCCAAAGCTGTCCGTCTGCGGTCTTGACGGTCACAACGTACATGCCACGAGAGCCATCATAGCAGCTCCCTACGACCTCGCACTCACGGTATTCCTCAACGATACCGCACTCGGTAGGAACGCTAATATAGGGCTTGCAAAGGGCAGGAGAAGTGGTCAGGACAGACAGAGCCAGCATGATAGAAGCGATAGTCAACATAAGTTAAACCTCCTCAAAATGTGCGTCAGTGGGTTCTTCAAGTACATCAGCAGTTGCCCAAATGAAAAGAAGGATTGCAATAGCAACCATGCCCAAACCAGCAACCACTGCGTAATAGTTCGTTGTACAAATAAAACAAGCACCAACGAACATCAGAACAAAAATACCAATAAATACATACTCCATTTGTTTTTACCTCGCTTTCTGTAATTATATTATACTATTTATTTCAGATTTTGTCAATAGTGTTTTTCAAATTTTTTAAGATTTTTGTATTTTGTTATTTATAAAGATTTTTCTGTTTTTGTAAATTGTAATATCTTGATATGAAATATTTTTCTTCATATCTTGATATGAATAAAGTAGCATCACAAAAAGGCGGGCTTTCGCCCGCCAAAAGTTTACATATAGGTAACGTGCGAGAACATATCTTTAAGCTCCTTCTCGCTGATATACCCATCTTTAACACCACGGCGCATTTCGCGCTCAATCTGCCGCGTTGCTACCTTAATCTGCTTAATACGCTCATCGTAGCGCACCAGCTCCTGCTCCATTTCAAGAAGCCGCTGGCGTTCTGCCATCACCTTGTTGGTCTTGCTTTCTTCTGCATTGATACGCTTGCGAACTTCCGCATAGTCAAAACCAGTGTCACGAGCGATACTTGCCATACTCTTGCCCTGTCGATGCATCTCAACAAGAATAGGGGTCATAATGGTAACAGGCTTCTTTTCCTTAGATTTAGACTTGTTCGCACCACGAGGACGCTTAGCGGGCTTCTGTTCCTGTTTCTTTTCGGTCATGGTAATGTTTTGGTCACACTTATAGTAACCGTTGACAATCTGCGAAATACGACCGGGACTTACACCAGCAATCTCTGCAATCTCGCCGTTAGTCTTTCCAAAGTGGTGCATAGAAAGGATATCGGATTTAGAAATTTTCAGCTTGTTCTTGTTCATGGTTCGTACCTCTTTGTTATGTATTTAGGAACTTGTTCATGTGTTCCTTACACTTATTATTATACTCAGTTTTTGATAAATGTCAATACTAAATTTGAAAAATTATAATTTTTTCTTTTTAGACTTGTGTAAATTCATATCTTGATATAAAGTCACCAAAATCTAAAAAGAGAATAAACTCATATCAAGATATGAAGTACTTTTTGTTTCAGATTCAAGAAAAATCATATCTTGATATGAAATACCAAGGGCAAAAGAAAACCGCCCACGAGGGCGGCAAGGGTGATTGTTAAATAATTGCCAAAATCAGACGTATCTCCAAATATATCCAAAATATGATTTACTTCTACCTTTTGCATTATGCACAATACCAGAAGTTTTACAACCAAGGGTTGTTGCCGCTTCTGATAACGAATTATATATATGTATCAAATTACCATCACTGTCGCATTGTGCTATTTTCTTATTGCACGAAGAATGCGGTTTGCATGGAGGGAGCGGCTCTGCATTTGTGTATATCTCAATTTCAGAATCGCTCAAATCAAAGTTTGAAAGTTTACTCCATTTGTATCCGTTTGCTGTTTTTGCTTTACCATTGACGCACTTTAGTACATTCGGGTAGCAATAGCCAAATTCTGCTAATTTTGGTTTATCATCCCATATTTTCAAGATATTTCCATCTGCATCGAGTTGTACTATTGCCTGTCTATTATAATCCTGTGAATACATTACAATATCAGCAGACAAATATTTTTGAATATCACTTTCTGATATTTCAATATCAGAAAGCCTACGCCATACAAAACCGTTATATAGCCTATTCTCACGAATACTTGTATTTACTGCGTTATGATTAAAACCGCATACTTCAGCGTCGTGTGTTGACTTCCATATTTTTACAATTTTGCCATCTTTTTGCATCTGTACTACTGGTATAGCAACCGTTTCTCTCCTCTTAGCCGCACTTCTCTCTATCGCTGTACCATAGTTTGAGTTATATAAATAGTCGCACCACTCCAAATTATCGGCGCAATTATTCATTTTGTTTTCGTCTTTATGATTTACGCATGGTAAATTATATGGATTTTTATGAAACGCCGTACACACAAGCCTATGCGTTTTTATCGTATATGTATTTTTATCAATGCTTAATACAACATAATAATAACCTTCACGCTTATTATAATATTGCTTTAATACCCTGCCAGAGAATCTTTGTTTTCTACCTCTTGCATCAACAACACTCCTGTCTAGGCTTCTGATTTCACCGTCATTTGATGCTTGATACAACCCAGTGCAATCTATTGTAAAATTTTTCGACTTGTAAATTCCTATTTCTTTCCAAATTCTCACACCATATTCACCCCTTATACTGTTATTATATCACAAAATATTCTTGCTGTCAAGTGATTATAATTACAAAAGGGTTACAGTTTTACCTGTAACCCTCATTTTTAGACAATACAAAGAATATTATCAACGCACAAATCGAACACGTTGGGCATCTCGTGGCTTGCAACCTCGGACTTCAGCACCAGCGGTTCAATCTCGGCCTTCTCGACCTTCACGCCGTTCTTGAAGTATTCGGTGCGGAATGTGCTGTTTTGCGCCAGACTCAGCCGCACCAGCGTGTTCCCGGTCTTGAGACTTCTAAGGGTCAAATTGGGGATAATCCATTCACGCCCACGCAAACCCTGATTCTCAGCCGGTAAAGCGCCATCTTCACGGCCTTTCTGTGTGCTTGCCATCTTGTCATACTCAACGCCAAAACGCAAGCTCGTGCCGTATGTACGCTTTACGATAACGTCCTTGACGTTTTTGCGGGTTTTTAACGGACGCTCCCAAAGGACGCTCCTAAAAGCACCACGCTTTGCCTTGATTCTATCCATTGTCTGCTCGTAAGTCATTTATACTTACCTCCTTTTCTGGTTCTATTATACACTCAGAAAAGGCTGTTGTCAATACCCTTTTTGAAAATAATCTAAAAGAAATATATAATATTTCATATCAGGATATTATTCTTTAGATTCATAGCAAGATATTATTTCTGGTCATATCTTGCTATGACTTGTTTCATATCTTGATATTAAAAAGGCGTTTCTTGTGGCTCATCCCACGCCTTCATGTAGTCCATATCTTGATATGAATTATCTCCAATTTCTACATTCAGTTCTTCCGGGCTTCCTGCTATTTGCCAAGGTGGGTCAGGGTATCTATACCCACCATCATAATATGTTTGTGAATATTCATTTTCAAATGGCTTATTCTTTTGTTTCCAATAGTCATATTGAATATAATCTTCTACATATCCAAGCATTTCTTCGTTAGATATTGCAAATCTGCTCGGATAAAAAGTAAAATTATTTCCTTTGTCTTGAACCAAGAATCTACTAGAAACAAGAATATTAAATGCTTTTAGATATGTAGGTCTTGATATTCCAATATCTTTTTCAACATGAACATAATATAGAACTAATCTATTATTCTTACATGATGGCCTCATACTCCATAGATACATATATAGCTGAAGTGCCGGTGGCGGTAATCTCCTAACAGCATCTACCGGAAAATTCGTGTAATCAAAATCAGAATAATATATTGTTCTTTGGTTAGGTACAGTCTATACAACACCCATGCAAATCACCTCAAATCAAGTTGAGAAAAATTTAACGTATTATCGTTAATTTCTACTCTAATATAGTATATATATCTAGTAAAAAATTTTTACTAGCCCCCATCGAACCACAATGTTTCTCGGCAATCCGATGCAATTCAAGTTTGGGACTACTCATATTATAGCACAGAATTGCCGGAAAGTCAAGGGTTTTGTGGCTCAAAGTTTGATGTACTGATTGTCAATTGCAATGTCCTCAACCTTCAGACTCATCACGTTAGGCCAAGACTCAACCATCACAGTGCCATTCATGCACTTCAGACGAATAACACGCTTACACCAGTCACCAAAGGTAACATGATTCATAAGCACATCATCAAGGGTAAGAGTTCTCCCACCAATCTTAGCGGCTACCACGATGCTGGATGAGCGATAGGAAATAAACTTGTGGTCTGCTGTCACGTTCTTCTTCAAGCACAGCTTGATAAACTTATTAACAGTCATTATCTTAACCTCTCTTTCTGTATATATTATACACTATTTTTTTAGATTTGTCAATACCTAATTTATAAAAATTTTTCTATTTTTGTTTTTTGTAAAATTTTCCATATCAAGATATTATGTAAAAATCATATCTTGATATAGTGTAAATCATAGCACGATATGAAAAATTGAGAAGACCGCATCATATCAAGATATGAAAGATGCAATCTAAAACAAAACCGGGCGGCTATTGCTACCCGGTTATTCACAGGTTTATAAATCCTTTTTAGATTTCTGCCAGCACCAGTCTGCCGCCAGAATGAAAGCCAGACACATCACACACAAGCTGAACGTGCCAAACAGGTAAAGGGGAACGCCGTGGAAATACACCATAAGGGACTGAATTGCAAACCACGCACAAGCCCCAGAAAGGGCGTAGAATACGCCAGTAAGACACCACAGAATGAACTTAACCATTGATATTACTCCCCTTAATCATAGCTTTCAACAACGTACTCGCCGTTTAAGATAACCACAGGCATATTGCCTGAAATAGCAACCAAAGTGCCAGTTTCAATATCAACAGCGTTATAGGTAACGGCCATACACGTTACAGGTTTGATTCGCATTGCTGTTACACTAAAAGCATCGTTGTTGTACTCGAAGATGTCAGAAACCTTAACATCATTAAAAGTTTTTTGAGGAGAGGCATTAGGATATTTGATTTTCATATTTCCTTTCATTTTTCCTTTCATTGTCTTTATTATACTCTTCTTTTAGATGTTTGTCAAGGGTTATTTTACATTCTTCCACTCATTGTAATAGAAATGGATGTAGAATACAAACATAACGGCCAACAGCGTGTCAACAATACACCAGACGAGATTGCCGTTGATTGCATCCCTGACGATAAGGCCGATGCCAGCACCGAGAAAGATTCCATTCTGGATGCAGTTGATGGCAAGGCCGCGCTTTGTCCGAGAATTACCAAAGAGCAGACGGACACCAAGGGTAATAGTTAATACAATAGAAATAAGGATGTTGGTATTCATTATTTTGCTCCTTTATTTTAGTAAAGCTCAACTACCATCTTCATTGCTTTAGGGATAGTAACCATAGTATCGTCAGGAAGATAGCAAAACTCCTCATCATCAAGGTTGAAGGCGTTGACTTTATTGCTATCCATAAAGAAGTCTCCGAACTTGATATAGGCGTTCAAGTTTGCGATAAACTTGGTGTGGTCGGGCAACTCACCAAACTTCTTGCACGATGCACTTTTGCTGTACTCAATCTTCATTTTAGATTCTCCTTTCTTTTGTTGATTCTATTATATCATCTTTTGCGAAAATGTCAATAGGGAATTTCAAAAAAGTCAAAAAAGTTTTGTTCACATCTTGATATGAAACGGACTGTATGCTACACTTCATATCAAGATATTATCCAATTTCATATCTTAATATGAACGCGGTCTTCTGCAAAGCTCATATCTTGATATGAAATACTAATCTAAAAGAAAGAAGGGCTTTTCAGCCCTTCAGAACGATGTATTCATCTTTGCGCCAAAGCATCATACCATAGAACGGAACAACGGTGGCGATAGTTACATGATAGAAGAAACCATAGTCTTTGATAATCCAGTACATAAGCACCTCACAGTTTAGTCATATCTTCAGGACAGAAAGAGCTCATGGGATAGATTTCCCCGTCATTGAACCGCAAAGCGGGGAGCCACTGCATAGTACCGTAGAAACGGTATTTGGTAACAGTGGCAACCTCTGCCCACGGGAAAATAACACGGTCGCCGGGAACAAGTGCGTTCTGTTCATCGTAAGTCATCACAAGTCCTCCTCTTCAAATCCGTCCTCGTCCTCTTCGTCCTCGGCAGGCTCTTCATAATAGCCGATGTAGTCCAGAATATCCACATCCTCGAACCACAGCATATCATTGATTTGCGTCTCGGTGGCTTCGCTACCTAAGCACTCCTCAATGTACTCCTGCGCCTTATCCATTGCGCCGGGATGCTCAATGTCGAAACTCTCAATTTTGTTGAGTGTCTCAACAGCACCGCTCCATGCCTTGAACTCGCGCAGATTAAACTCATAAGTAACTTTCATTATGTACGCATCTCCTTTTAGATTATGTATCAGGTTTTCCCTGTGACTATATAATACCATATTGGGCGCAGAATGTCAATAGTAAAATGCAAACTTTTCAAAATTCTCTTTTTAGATTTCACAGCAAGATATGACTACTATGCAACCTAAGAAACATTATATCTTGATATGATAGATAGCGTAGATGTTGGGTTTCATATCAAGATATGAAACAGTCCATCTAAAAGAAAAACCGTGGAGTCAATCCACGGTCAGGGAAAGCTGTGTCGCCAATGCCTCGTTGATGCACCGCATAGAACGGCTTTTAACGTATCCTACGCGGTCTTTTATACGCTCCTTATCAACCGTCCGCACCTGTTCGCACAACGCCGTAGACGGCCTTTCTAGGCCGTCACAATCGCTCTTATCAAGTTTCACATGGCAGGGCAGTTTGGTCTTTGTAGCAGTCGTAAGCGGCACGACAGTGACCACGCTAGAGTGCGTGTTACACATACTGTTAGATACAATAACGGATGGACGAAGGTCGTTCTGTTCACTTCCTACACCACCAGCGAAGTTACACCACCATATATCACCACGCTTTACCACATCAGTTTTCTTCACTTATGTACTCTCCTTTCTTAGCAGTATGTAATCTCGTCAGATTTGGGGTCTTTAATGATAACAAACCCCACGCCAATACCAACAGGGATGTGCTCACCGTTGTCTGAAATAAGCATCAGACAATCACCGTCACGATATCCCATGTATTTGTGACCTTTCTCAAAAACCTTTTCACCGTTAGGGAAAAGGAAATCACGCATAGCATAATACTCTTGCATTTATACCTTTCACTCCTCCTCAAAGTAGTTCTGCCATTCGCCGTCTGCGATACAAACATCATCACCGTGTTCGTCCTCAATGCGAAGGTCGCCTTCATCGTCAACGTAACCATCATAGCACTTGCCAACGTAGAACGCATCACGGCCTTCATCGTCAACCAAACCGTATTTAATACACAGGAAATTATCCATTTGTTGCACATCCTTTCTGTATCTATATATTATCACACTTAGGCAGGAATGTCAATACCTAAATTGAAAAATATTTTTTCACAGCTTGATATGACCGCCACTCTGCCGGTACAATTCATATCAAGATATTATTTACAAACTAATGCAAAAATCATATCAAGATATGAAAGTCCGTGGGTAAAAACCAAAGGGCTGGAATTTTCATCCAGCCCCCGGCCTATCACCTGTTAGGTTTCAAAGTACATAACCATGTCAAGTGAGTCGTTGAAATGCTGTGCCTCCAACATGTTCTTGACCTCTTCCCACTTTTCGGGGTCGTTGGTCTGCATCTCCCGCAGTTCGTTGTACAGTCTACCGTAGTAGCCCTGACTTTTTGCAAGGGAACGAATAGCGGCCATAATCTGTTCAATGTCCATGATATGTATTTCCTTTCTGTCAAGTTCCTCTTGACACTATTATTGTATCACACTAAACAGAAGAAGTCAATAGTTTTTAAGAACTTTCTTGCACCTCTTTCTCGTCCTCCTGTTTACGCTTCTTGCGGTCGTAAGCGGTCTTTTTCTTGAACCGCACAGGCCGCCCCATAATCTTGTGACGTGCCTCCTTGCGCTTCAGCTTTTCCTTGTTCTTTTCCAGCATTATTCTTCCACCTCGATTTCGTCCATATTATTGATGTTGACTTCACAACCGTCATAACCATCATAGGTCGTTGTGGTAGTAAAGCCGATAGACGCGCCGTACTGGGTAACGCATACGTCAACCCAACCATCAACGCGCTCGCTGACAAATTCAACACCTTTGTCAATCTGGGTCTTGATAGCCCTCAGTTCTTTTCTGACGTTCTCAGCGGCATAGCTACAACAGTTGTATGCGTAGCCGTCCAGAACCTCAAACATAGCGTCAATCGCGCCATGATGGGTCTTAAACAGGCGCGGGTCTTCGAGACAGCAGTTGATATTAACAGACATAATAAACATTGTACAGCCCTCCTTTTAGCGCAGACGCAACATGGTATTGCCCTTACGAGTAGCCTTTTCACGAGCGTATCTGGTAGAAACAGTGCTAGACCAGCAACCATGCCCGGCAAGGTTGTAGTTTTCCTTTGCCAACCAGACGTTCATATTGATGCGTTCCAAACGGTACGCCTGATACTCGGTGCAGTTGTCGTGGCAAGCAACGCAACGCTTAGTGCAATCTTTGCAAGGACTCATCATGGTAGGTATCTCCTTTAGATTATGTATTGCGGTTTCCTGACCGCACCTATATGATACCACATTCTGCGGAATAAGTCAATAGTCTTTTTGAAAAAATCTCAAAATTTTTCTGCCCTCGTGATACGTCATATCAAGATATGACCGTGTTTTATTGGGCTTCGTTCATATCAAGATATTCAATAAAAATCCAATTTTGTTATGTAATATCTTGATATGACTATATGCGAGAAAGCCAATGTTTCCATATCATATCTTGATATGACGTATTTTATCTAAAAGAAGAATTTTCATATCTTGATATAAATTCTAGCAATCTAAAAAGAAAAGTGCCGCAGATTTCTCTACGACACCCTCTTTTTGTTCTCTTACTTATTCACAACCACAGGATGATTGTCGAACCGCGTCCAGATAGACCCACCAATGGGGTAGCCAATCAGCATAGCAACGGAATCAATGGCAAAAGCAACAAGGCTCTTGGGCATCTTTACGGCGACAGGGATGGAATACAGAGCGCATTCGATTCCGGTTTTAGCCATCACGCCAACGAACACACAGGCCGGAATAGCGACAATGATAGCCCACACGTTATTGCCGCTGGACTTACACGCCCATGCCACACCAGCGGCCACGATGATGTTCATAACGAACCAGCCAATGGAAAAGCCCAAAGGACTCATCAGCATGGACTCTAAGGCACAGCCCAAAGCACCACAGACAACAGCGGGCATAATGCCAATGTTGGGTGCAAGGGCACAGAACACCATGAGGACGATGTAGCCACAGTCAACGGTGATGTGACCAAACAGGGGAATCTTCAGAGAACAGCTTGCAACGAAGTACAGAGCCGCGCCGATAGCCGCATAGCAGATTTTACGAGTCTTAGACATGTTCTTTTCTCCTCTCTTAGTGAACGGTGTAGAACACAGGGGTCTTACCCTGAATGTCATTGCAACGCTCAGTCTTGAACTTTTCGTACAGAACCTCAACGCTGGGCACATCGGGGTGAGCCTTGCGCCACTCCTCGTTGATGTGCCAACCACACCAGTACGGAACCTTCGCCGGGGTGATGTAGAACGGAATGTTGTTCTTCCAGAGCGTAGCGGCATCAGCCTTGTTGTTCTTGATAGCGTAAGTACGAGTCATAGTATGTACCTTTCCTTTCTGGGAATCTCTTTCGTTCCCTGTGACTATATAATATCACATACACAAACAAATGTCAATAGGGAAATTAAAGTTTTTTCAATTTTTTCCGTTGACCGGTCTGTTGTTTCATATCGTGATATGACTTTTGTAAATCTAAGAAATCATATCAAGCTATTGAAGTTGAATCATATCTTGATATGAAATTGTACGCATAAAACCAAAGGCGGCTCTCGCCGCCCCGGTTATATCTTTTTAGAACTTGCCGACCTCGTAATGCTTGCTCAATTCGGACTTCGAGTAGACTTCAAAGCCTTCCTGATAAAGCCATTCCTTGACGTGCTTCAGGGTAGTTGCAGAACACGTTGCCATGCGTCCGAGAATCAGCTTCTCGTTCATGCCGTTTGCATCCAGCTTGATAATGGCAACCCGCGTATTGTAGCTGTACAGTTCCTTGCAATTGCCCCACTCCTTAACATAGGCTTTATTGTAGAAACTCTTCTGGTGGTTGTAGACGGGCTTCAGGTAGTAGGCGTTCAGGACACCGGCGTTAGGATTCATCATAGTTAAGTACCTCTTCTGTTATGTATTCAGTAGCTATTCGCTTTCTGTAATTATAGTATACACCCACGGCACATAAATGTCAATACCCTTTTTGAAGATTTTTCAAAAAAGTTTGCCGGTGGTTATATCAGTAATATCAAGATATGAACTCAGTCTTCTCCTATTTTCATATCAAGCTATGAATCTAAAGAGATAAAGTGAAAGGGCGCATACCTTTCGGCACACGCCCTTTCTATATAAAATGGAGGAAACGAAAATGGCTTAATTGTTGATAACGCTCGTAGCGTTACGGATGCGGCGGTGGGTGTGGCACAGGTCGGACACTTCCACGCTACGCTGGAACGGCTGGCCGTTCTCCTGAACGCCATCGTTCTTGATGACGTACTTCTTCCCGGCAACGGACTGTACCTTGCTCTTGCAGAAGTTGGTACGAACGCCATCACGTTCCAGACAGGTCAGCATACGGCCATTGACCACAGGCTCAAGAATCAGAATCTTTGCGCCAGCGCCGATGTCACGGACACGGATAGGACGCTTGTTCATCATGTACTCGGTGACTTCGGACTTCTTAATAACGTTAGACATTGTGTACCTCTTTCTGCCTTTCGGCTATCTGTTGTTGTATGTTTCGTTCCCCTTGGAACATCTTTATTATACACCATTCAGGGAACTTTGTCAATACTTTTTGAAATTTTTTATTTTAGACTTGCTACAAGAACGACTGCGATACAGAACCAGAAAAGCACATATCCAATGGTGTCAAGGTCTATGTATCCATAACCGCCATTCTTTAGGTAATAGAAAATCATTGCGATGATTGCCAATAAAACTGATGCAAGAACGGTCAACAACCTTCTTCATCACCGCCCTCAACGTCAGAAATGTCATCCCCATTGAACCCGTAGGCAATGAGGTCGTCATGATTAAACCCACACTCAATGAGTTTATCGATGGTTTCATGGATATTTCTGCCGATAGAAATAAAGCTGATTGCGTTGTTCAGCAGTTCTTCCGCACGTTCATCGTTGGGGTCTGTAACGCTTACCCCACACACAGAATCAATCTGTGCGGCCTCTGTCATGGTCTGTGCGAAGTCATTCAAAAGGAACCGCTTATCATCGTTCGTAAGGTCTGCGTAGAACGTAACCTTGCAGAACTTCTTGTCGCCCATTCTGTAACCTCCTTTGTTTCTGTGATTATATAATACCATACTCAAAAGAAAAAGTCAAGCATATTTTTATATTTATTTTAGATTTTCTGTTTGTATTTTCATATCAAGATATTATAGTTTGTATATTGTAAACTGTTCATATCAAGATATTACTGATAGCAGAAGACCACTTCATATCAAGCTATGAAAAGACCTAAGACAAAGAGAAAAGCACCGAGAACGTTAACTCCCGGTGCTTTTGCTTTTCTCTCGCCTGAAATTTATAGGTCTATGCGGTTGTGACGAGCCGCATGATACATCACCTATCCGTCACGAAACCCCAGCTATAATGGGTGCTTATCGGTAAATGCCGCTAACAAGTGTTTTACGATAACACTGCGCCATAAAAACGCTGTTCTATGAATAGAAACAGTAGATTTTTATAATTTCGCTTTAGACCATTATCCTATCTATATTTGTATTAAACATCTCTAAACATCATACATCTATAAATCTAAAGTGAAATTGCTGGGTCTATACATTCTAAGTACGGAAGGGATTGCACCAACCATCTTCCCCTTTTAAGGGGGATGCTCTACGTTTGAGCTAGTGCTTATAATGTATAACTGTGTTTTAGGGACTCGAACCCTTTCTCCTTACAGGCCACAATAGGGCGTTGTGCTTTACCAATTGCACCAGAACACAGATTTTTTTTCACAGAATTGCCTACTGACACCTAGATTTCTTCAGCCAATGTCCACACGTTTTTCCTAGATGTTTTTACGCCTGCAATGCGCTGTGGTAAAGCGGGTTCCTCATCCGCACCATTACTAAATTCTGCATGGCGTGATTATGGAATGCGCCACCCTCCAATAGATAGGCTGTTAAATCAGCTTGACGGACACCGGATACGCCTTGTCGATGATGGACAGCATGGACTTGGTGTCGTTGTAGTCCTGCATATTGAAGCCCTTGCCAGCGTCAGCCGGAACGAGTGCAGTAGGCACACCATCGACCTTCACGATAATGGCCTTCAGCTTGTCCTTGCCCCACTCGGCAGAGAAAGCCTTGACCTCATCGGTGTCGAACTTGTTCAGCACATCGGTCAGGGTCATTGCGGGCTTTGCCACGCGGCCACGGTGCTTCTTGGTAGTCTCAGTAGCGACCTCGGCAGTCTCGGTGGTGACGGCGTTCATTTCGTTCTCAAACATATTGTACCTCAACTTTCTGCCCTTGTGGGCTATCAAATGTATTTTGTTGTTCCCCTTGGAACGTCTTTATTATATCAGACTTTCTTGGATTTGTCAAGGGATTTTTGAAATTCTTTTTAGATTTTTTTATTTTTTTCGGTTTGCGAAACCGAACTTTGTAAATCTAAGAAGAATTTTGTTAATCGTAGTTTGCGTCACACAGCTTCTTGAGCGTGTCGCCATCGTATACGATGGATTCATCGGTGGCGCAAACCAACAGAATGTTCTTCGCCTTACAATAGGTAAAGCAGTGCGGCTCGTAAATAGCGGC
>OGOZ01000539.1_pt1 | contig 25376 bp, 20 predicted proteins | sample 1552801 | NCBI WGS metagenome assembly OGOZ01 (sample SAMEA2580196, study PRJEB22360) | human gut metagenome | biome: human gut; feature: human-associated habitat; material: faeces | place: Denmark | collected 2008/2010 | reverse complement strand
AAGCTTTTTAAAGAGCAGTATGCAGGAAGTATGGGGGCATGAATTTCCGGTATTTAAGGTGCCGGCAGTAAGAGGAAAAAGAGGGGATTATTTGAACATCAACGCTCTTTGATTAAGGGTCAGTCGTGAGAGACTGGCCCTTTTAGAATACATGCTTTTAAAATTCTGAATTTGAATTAGTGCAATTCTGCAATATGCATTACAAAAGTTGGTGTACATTGCAGAAGTTGCGCGATGTGCCATACAAAAGTTGTTATATATTGCGCAAATTGCTATTTGGACTATACAAAAATTGCTATACATTGAAAAACTTGTAGCAAAACGCACAATAAAAACTATCACAAAAGTTTTTATATATATAAATTGCATAAAGAAAGCAAGATTTATGAAATGAAAAGCAATATATGACAAGATAAGAGGAAAACGAAATATTATAATCAATTTATCAAAAGAGTTGATAAACGATTTTTATGGGGAGGAGTTACGATGAGTAAAACATCCAAAAAAGTACCTGCCGTGAAGAACAGGAAATCCTTCGGTGTGTACATGAAACGGTACTGGCAGCTGTATCTGTTACTCTTTCTGCCAATGCTTTATCTGATTATCTTTAAATACGTTCCGATGGTTTATATCCAGATTGCATTCAAGAAATACAGTATTGTGCAGAGCGTCTGGGAGATGCCGCTGGCCGCACAGCACGGTTTTGAATATTTCATCAAAGCGTTTAAGAACAAGGATTTCTTAAATGCCCTGCGGAATACTCTGGTACTGAATCTCCTTGATCTGGTAGTTGGATTCCCTGCTCCGATCATCTTCGCACTGATCTTAAACGAACTGGTATTTACCAGGTTTAAGAGAGTGGTGCAGACTATTGCTTATATGCCCCATTTCTTATCATGGGTCATTATTTACAGCCTGGCACTTCAGATGTTTGCACCGACCAACGGTCTTGTAAACATGGTGCTGCAGAATCTGGGGTTTGAGGCAGTTCACTTCCTTGATAAACCGGGCAACTGGATTGTATCCTACATATTAATTGGTGTATGGCAGAACTTTGGATGGGGTTCCATCGTATATCTGGCAGCGATCGCCGGAATCAATCCGGAGCTTTACGAGGCAGCATCGGTAGATGGCGCCGGAAGATTTAAGAAGATGTGGCACATTACCCTTCCGGGTATCCGTTCCACCATCGTGGTACTTCTGATTATGAACCTTGGCAATATTTTAGGAAGCGGCTTCGACAGACCGTTCGCTTTCCAGAATAACATGGTTATGAATGTGGCAAATGTCATTTCCACTTTTGTTTATACCAATGGTATTAAGAGTCTTCAGTTCTCACTGACGACGGCGGTTGGATTGTTCCAGTCCGTGATCTGTGTAATCTTCCTGTTGCTGGCAAACTGGATTTCCAGACGGCTCGGCGAACGTGGAATCTGGTAGGAGGTGTGAACGATGATTAAATCAAAATCTGCAAAAGCCGGAGACTGGATCTTCGTTCTGATCTGTATCGTGGTTGCCGTCATCTGTCTGCTTCCGATGGTAAACCTGCTGGTAAAGTCCATAAGCAGCACGGACGCACTGGTAAAGCATGAGGTTTATCTGTGGCCGAAGGGATTGAACTTTAATGCTTATACAACCGTACTTGGTGATGCAAAATACATCCGGGCGTTCTTCTGGACCGTATTTCTTACCATCATCTGCACGATTGTATCACTGGTCATGACAACCTTATGTGCTTATCCTCTGATCTTCGAGGATCTGAAAGGAAGAAGCGTTTTTAATATCATCATTACAATTACGATGTTTTTTAATGCAGGTACGATCCCGAATTATCTGTTGATGAAGTCTCTGAATTTGTTAAGCAATCCGCTGGTACTGATTGTGCCGAGCTGTTTAAGTGTCTTCAACATGATTATCTTAAGGAGTTTCTTTTATGGAATTCCGGATAGCTTAAGGGAGTCGGCGGAAATTGACGGGGCAACCTATATTAAGATCTTGTGCTCCATTTACGTTCCGTTATCCAAACCGGTATTTGCGACACTGGCTCTGTTCTATGCCGTAGGCCGCTGGAATGGATATTCCGATGCACTGATGTATATGAAGGAAAAGGATTACTATCCGTTACAGCTCCTTCTTTACAATATCATTAACAACATTAACAGCGTGGAAGTAGCTACGCAGGAAGGGTTCTCTACCCCGGGACTTACCGAATCACTTAAGGCGGCGATCGTTATGTTCTCTACCGTTCCGATTCTGTGTATCTATCCATGGCTGCAGAAGTATTTCATCCACGGAGTTACCGTTGGAGCCGTTAAGGAATAACCGGATTGGAGTTCAATCCGTGCATTCAATAAATCAAATATTCTATTAGGGAGGCAAAGAATGAAGAAGAAATTACTTTCCGTGTTACTTGCAGGTGCTATGGTACTTTCCCTTGCAGCCTGTGGAAGCAAAGAAGCAGCTCCTGCTGATACATCCAGTGATACAGCAGCGGCAACAACGGAAGCATCGGACTCAGCCGATACTTCTGATGCAGCATCTGACAGCGCAGATGCATCCGATCCGACAGGCGGTCAGCTTGTGGATGGAAAATTCGCCGAAACCAGAACCATTGTTGTGGAGGTTTATGATCGTGGTAACGATGGCGGTTCTGATCCTACAAACAATGCATACACCAAGTATATCCAGGAAGGAATGCTTGCAGATCACAACGTACAGGTAGAGTTCAAGGCAGTTCCCCGCTGGACAGAAGTAGAAGAAATCAATAACCTTCTGGCAGCAGGTGATGCTCCGGACATCTGTGTAACTTATGACTATCCGACCATTCAGACCTATGCAAACATGGGTGGTGTTCTGGATTTGAGCGAGTACTTAACCGAAGAATACAAATCGGTATTCCAAAACCTCTGGGATTGGCTTGGCGAGACCAACCTTTACTGGGATAAGGATCCTGAAACCGGTACAATCTGGGGAATTGAAGCAAAGCTTGCAAACAGCAACCGTATCAACACCTTCGTTCGTAAAGACTGGTTAGATAAGCTCGGTTTAAAGGAGCCTGCTACCAAGCAGGAATTTGAAGATATGCTGATTGCATTCCGTGATAACGCAGATGAACTTCTTGGCGCAGATGCTGACAAGATGATTCCTTACAGCGTAAGCTATGATGTAGGCTGGAGAGCAGCTACCTTAATTGAATCCTTTATTGATCCGGATATCTCCGATAAGGAATACTATGTAAACGGATTTGATGACAGAAAGCTTACCCAGAACGGCACAAAGGAAGGTGTCCGTCTCTTGAATAAGTGGTACAACGAAGGCTTGATGTGGAAGGATTTCGCTCTGTATGGAAGCGGTGACACCACAGAAGATGATAACTTAAAGGCTGGTTATGTTGGTGCCTTTACTCATAACTGGGATTATCCTTTCCGTAACGGTGAAGATTCCATCCAGGCAAATTTACAGAGACTGGTTGGAGAAGATGCAAAGTTTATAGCAGTTGACTGTTTCGAAGACAGCAAAGGAACTCATACCAAGTTTACTGCAGGTCCGATCGACCGTAAACTGTTCTTCCCTTCTACCAACGATGAACCTTTGGCATCCATGCTTTACCTTGACTGGATCTCTGATCCGGAGCACATCCAGTATCTCCAGATCGGTGAAGAAGGTGTAACTCATGATACCTTAGACGATGGAACCATCGTTACCAAGGCATCCACAGGTGATACCATCCAGAACTCCGGTTTCAACATTGATATGACCATTACCTGTAACGGTCTGAAGCTGGTAGACCCTGAAATTACTGCAAAGTCTATTGCATACAGCTACTCTAACGTAGAGCCTGCTGATGTAGAAGCAGCAGATGCAATTGCAAAGACAGACAACAGACCCGGTAAGAATGTAAATGTTGGCGCAATCTCCGCAGAAGAAGGTATGGGCGATTCCCTCTCCAGCAAGAGAGATATCGTATATGATACCGCAGTATCTGCAGCAGAAGCTGACTTTGACAAGGTATGGGATTCCGGTATTGAAGAATACTTGGGTGCAGGCGGCCAGGCCATCATGGATGAGCGTGCAGCAAAGTGGGAAGCAACCTTCGGAAGCTCCGATATGTTACCTTAATCAGGTTGTTGTGTATAGATATAGGTGATTGATATAAATTTTCCTTTAATAAGCCCGGGGCGTTGCCCCGGGCTTTCGCGTTGTGTTGTTCAGTGCTGTGGGTGCTCTGTGTTGTGACTGTTCTGTGTTGTAGTTGTTCAGTGTTGTGGCTGCTCTGGGTTATAGTTATTCAGTGTTATAGTTGTCCTGTGCTGTAGTTGATCTGAGCGGTAGTTGTCCAGTGTTGTGTTGTCCGGTGCCATAGTTGTCTTGTATTGTAGTTGCAGGATATGACAAGGATCTTTATAATGAAATCATTCAGAGTGAACATTACGGGAGGTGTCAAATGAAGCAACTGGCAGGAAAATTATTCATTCATCTGTTTGCGATCACGGGAATTGCAGGAACAGATCTTTATATTAAGAAACAGATTGAGGATAAGAAGGAGATGAACTGCTGCGAACCGATCTGTAAGGGAAAGCTGCTGCTTCGCAGATATCACAACAAGGGTGCTTTTCTGAACCTCGGAGAGAAGACCCCTCACCTTGTTGCGGCAATTTCTGTTGGAATGACGGTGTTTGCAGGTCTGTTCTTTCTTTCAACCTTTTCATTTCTTGGGAGGGGAATGCTGCGCTGGGGCCTGACGATGCTGCTTGGAGGGGCGTTCAGTAATACCTATGACCGCCTCAAACGGAAATATGTGGTGGATTATGTGAGCTTCAATGTGCCATGGGAAGCCTTGCGGAAGATCGTGTTTAATATCGGGGACTTTGCCATTATGATCGGTGCACTGGTGTCGGTGCTCTCTGAGGTGTGATGCGTGCAGTGAGAGCTGAAGATTGTTTTAGACATTGATCAGGTCAATATTTGCTGGTTCAGAGATATTTATTTATAAACGCAGAGACATCTATCTATAAGTTTAAGGATTCAAGGACATCGAATTGCTGAAGCATGGAGTAGGCAGAGATATCTGTATAATTGAAGTGTTGGGTAGAAAGAGTAAATTGGACATATTTCGCCATTGAAAGGTGTGGTATGTCCAATTTTTTATTTCATATTTCAAAGAAATGCGTAAAAATGAAGAATTTTGGATATTTCTATCTTATTTGATCTCATTATGTCCAAAATAGAGCGGAAAACTTGAAACGATTGCTCATAGAGCGGTGTATTTTGGATATATTGAGGAATAATTTTATGAATATATCCAAAACGGTGACAGAGAATCAGGAGATCAGATAATTAATATAAAGAAAATTAAAAAGTTATTGACAAAACCAAAGAATAGTTATATTGTATTAATCAAGTAATACAACAATACAAAGCAGAGACAGTTAAGTTTGTATATTGATCAATAGGAGGGCAGAAGTCTTTCAAAGAATAGGACTGTACTGGCGAAACAGAAAGGAAGAGGCGTATGGCGTGGAAACTGGATTCAGACAGACCGATTTACGCACAGATTCTGGAAATCATTCAAATGCAGATCATTTCCGGAAAGTATCAGCCGGGAGATAAGATCCCGAGTGTCAGGGAACTGGCAGCCGATGCGGGCGTAAATCCGAATACAATGCAGAAGGCGTTGTCGGAGTTAGAGCGGAGCGGATTGATACTGACACAGAGAACGAGTGGAAGGACGGTGACGGATGATATGGAACTGATTCAGAAGATGCGTGATGAAATTGTAAGAGGACAGGTTCAGGAATTCATCAATAAGATGAAGAACATGGGATTTGATAAGGAAGAGGTTTTAAAGATTTTAAAAGAAAGTGAAGCATAAGAAAGCCGGAATCCTGGCGAAGGAATAGAATTATGAGGGCTGTTTACACAGCAGGAGGGAGAAACATGAACGAATTAGTACAGATCTGTGATCTGACCAAGGTTTATGAACGGAAAAAGGTTGCAGTGAATCATATGAACCTGATGATTCCGTCAGGGCGTATTGTAGGTCTTCTGGGACCGAACGGAAGTGGGAAGACCACGTTAATTAAGATGCTAAGCGGGCTGCTTGTACCGAATCAGGGAACGATCCGGATTGATGGTAATGCACCGGGACCACTCACCAAGGCAGTGGTTTCGTATCTGCCGGAGAGAACTTATTTCAGGGAAAGCATGAAGGTTTCACAGCTGATTGCTTATTTTCAGGACTTTTATGCGGACTTCCGTCCGGAGCGGGCGATGCAGATGCTGAATAATCTGCAGATTGATCCGAATGCACGGTTAAAGACACTTTCCAAAGGTACGAAGGAAAAGGTGCAGCTCATTATGGTTATGAGCCGTGATGCCAGACTTTATCTTCTGGATGAGCCGATTGCAGGTGTGGATCCGGCAGCGCGGGATTATATCTTAAGAACCGTCATCAGTAATTACAATGAACAGGCGTCCATCATTATTTCCACACATTTGATTGCGGATGTTGAGAATGTGCTGGATGATGTCGTTTTCATCCGTGACGGCAGGGTTCTTCTTACGGACACGGTAGAAAATATCCGTGAGGTCAAAGGAAAATCCGTGGATCAGTATTTCAGGGAGGTGTTCGCATGTTAGGAAAATTAATAAAACAGGAATGGCTGTCTACGTGGAAAATTCCTACCGTTTTAATCGGTGTGGTATTTGCAACGGCAACGATTTTCGGACTCTTCTGTGCATCCCCTGTCTGGGATCTGGTGGACTGGTGGGGTGCTGATGTAATCTTAAGTGCAACCATTTTACTTTTTTACGGTGCAATCATGTGCTGTGCAGTTGGGACATCGATTTATCTGGCCGTACGTTATTACCGGAGCATGTACAGTAACGAAGGCTATCTGACACATACCCTGCCGGTAACCTCGAATCGGCTTTTGCTTAGTAAAATGATTAATTTCAGCATCTGGGAGTTGCTGTCCATTATCTGTATTATGTTTAATATTATGCTTTTTGTGGCATTTATTGCCCTGAGAGAGGTTGGTTACCGCAGTCTGTTTGAGAGTTTCCGGGATGTGTTCGCAGATATACAGGCAATTTTGAACTCGGAATATACAACCGGATGGGAACTTTTCATGGTGCTTACGATTATTCTGATTCTGGTCAGTACGGTATCCAAGTCCCTTTTATATATGGGATCTGTGAATATCGGACAGCTCTGGGCACGTCACCGTGTTGCGGGAGCAATCCTTGTATATGCCGGAGTTACCGTTGCCGTGCAGATTGTAACACAGGCAGCGATGATTATCTTTATGACGAGTGCAGACCAGCTTGGAATGCTGCAAAATGATTATGTTTTCAGTTTCTTAAATCAGGTTATGGCGGTATCACTTCTCATGCAGATTGTGATCGGGGCTGTGATGTATGTGGTCAGCCTGCTGATCCTTAAGAAGAAAGTAAACCTGGAATAAGCCAGATGAATTGCAAGAGACTACACTTTGTGTTATGATACGCTTAGTGTGGTCTCTTTTTTGAATCCTTGTAAAGCAACGGCTCATGGGACGGAAAAGGGAATCTGATACGGCCACAGGATAAAATGAGGAGTACGATGGAGACAATAATTGAAATTAAGAATGTGACGAAGACATTCTCCGGTAAGGATCAGAATGTCGAGGCATTGAAGGGAATTAATCTGGAAATTCATAAGGGAGAGATTTACGGAATTATCGGTATGAGTGGTGCCGGTAAGTCCACGCTGGTCCGCTGTTTGAATTTCCTTGAGCGGCCGACAACCGGTACGGTTGTTGTGGAGGGCAAGGATCTTGCAACCCTGAAGGATAAAGAGCTGCGTCAGACGCGTACGCAGATTGCCATGATCTTCCAGCATTTTAACCTTCTGATGCAGAGAACGGTCATTGATAATATCTGCTTCCCGCTTGAAATTGTCGGAGTAGACAAGAAGAAAGCGAAGGAACGTGCCAGAGAGCTGCTGCAGATTGTCGATCTTTCCGAGAAGGAAAACGCTTATCCGGCACAGTTATCCGGCGGACAGAAGCAGCGTGTGGCGATTGCAAGAGCACTGGCCACCAATCCGAAGATCCTTCTTTGTGATGAGGCAACGAGTGCACTGGATCCGACCACCACGAAGTCGATACTTGCTTTGTTAAAAGAGATCAATCAGAAATATGGCATTACCATTGTAATTATCACACATGAGATGGCGGTTGTGCAGGAGATTGGAACGCATGTGGCGATTATCGACCATGGAGAGCTTGCAGAATCCGGTACGGTAGAAGAGGTTTTTGCTCACCCGAAGAGCAAGGCAGCCAGAAAACTGGTTCTGATGGATGAAGATAATCACTATGACGAGATGAAAGGACAGCATTGCATCCGTATCGTATTTAAGAGCAATTCTTCCTTTGAACCGGTCATTGCCAATATGGTATTAGCGCACCGGATGCCGGTGAATATCTTACAGGCGGACACCAAGGACATTAACGGTGTGGCGCATGGACAGATGATACTGCAGCTTCCGGAAGATGCAGTGACAGCACAGAAGATGATCCAGTATTTGAAGGATCGAAATTTAGAAGTAGAGGAGCTTGATCATTATGTTGGATAGTCAGACACTTGCCATGATGGCAGAAGGTACCGGGGCAACCCTGTATATGACATTGATGTCAACTTTGTTTGGATATATTTTAGGACTTCCTATGGGAATTATCTTAGTCGTAACGGCACCGAAGGGACTTCGCCCGAATCAGGTGATTTACCGGATTCTGGATGTGATCGTGAATATCACAAGAAGTATTCCGTTCCTGATTTTAATGATTCTGATTATGCCGTTTACCCGTATTCTGGTAGGTAAAACCTACGGAACCACAGCGACCATTGTACCGCTTGCCCTTGCAGCAGCACCGTTTATTGCGCGTATGGTGGAATCTTCCCTTCTGGAAGTGGATCACGGAGTGATTGAAGCGGCACAGAGTATGGGTGCAAACCTGTGGACCATTATCTGGAAGGTACTGCTTGCAGAAGCAAGAACCTCCCTGATTGTTGGAGCTACGATTGCACTTGGAACGATTTTAGGGTATTCCGCAATGGCAGGAACCATCGGTGGTGGCGGTCTTGGTGATATTGCGATGCGTTACGGATATTACCGTTATCAGGCAGATATTATGATTATTGCGGTAGTACTGCTTGTCTTACTGGTACAGATTTTACAGGTGATCGGAACGATTCTGTCAAAGAAGCTGGATCGCAGAAATACCAGATAGGACACGGAACAGAGGCAGTCAGTTTATGAATAAAACAAAGAACAAACAGCGTCCACAAGGAAATTGTGAGCAGTGTAACAACTATGTGTACGACGAGGATTATGAATGCTATACCTGCGAAATGGATCTGGACGAGGACGAGATGGCAAGATTCTTAGCAGATGAGTACCGGGATTGTCCGTATTATGTCCCAGGAGACGAATATCTGGTAGTCAGAAAGCAGATGTAGGAGAACACGTTGGATACAAAGGTAAAAATCGAAAGTAAATCCGGAGGGAACAGCGACCAGAGAATGACGCTTGAGGAAATTTCTGAGATCATCGGGATTTCCAGAACGACGATCTATAAGGTCATCCGGAATAAAGGAGTAGTCAGTGATAAAACGAGGGAAAAGGTGGAACAGGCCCTTGAAAAGTATCACTATGTAGAGAATAAAAATGCCAGAAACCTTGCGATGAACCGGCAGTATACGATTGGTTATGTAGGCTTCCGTTCTAAGAGTTCAGCGTATTTTTCACCGGAGGTGCGCAAAGGTCTTGACCGCGCGATCCGGGAATTCGGAGATGACGGATTGAATATCCTGATTTCGGAATTCGATGTGCACAACCCGATGCAGCAGATGGCAGCGGTGGATCAGATGCTGAAGGAGGGCGTGCGCAGCTTTGTGCTTGCCTTTTCGGATACGGAAGTGATTCAGCAGATTCTGGAAAAGCTTAAGAAGATGAAGTGCCTGGTTGTGCTTTTGAGCCGGGATCTTCAAGGGAACACAGGGAATCACTATGTCGGCGTGGATTATTACCAGAGTGGCGTGCTGGCGGCAGAGCTTCTTGGTAAGATGCTTCCGCAGGGAGGCAGTATTTTCGTTCCGGTGACGGAGGAATATCTGACGAACCGCGATATTCAGAACCGTCTCAATGCATTTCTCACGAAAATGCAGGAGTTTCCCTCCTGTGAAATTCTTCCGGTGGTGCATGGACTCACCGAGGAAGAGGAGATCCGGCGGGAAGTGAAAGAGGCGATTGCAGAGAATCCGGATCTTGTCGGAATTTTTGACCTGACCTACCGCCTGGATGTGGTGGCAGATGTGCTTAAGGAAGAAGGCAGAGAGGATTTACGGCTTACGGGATTTGACCTTTATCCGGAGATTATGGAGGATGTACAGGATTCTCTGATCGATGCCGTGGTTTATCAGGATCTGAACAAGCAGGCCTATGAAGGAATGAAACTTTTATTCGAGGAAATGTGCTATGGAAAGCGGCTTTCCGAGAAGAAGCACTACTCCAAACTGGAAGTGGTGATGAGCAGTAATTTATCCTACTTCCGATAGGAGTTTTCGGCAATTTGCATTAAAATGAAGCCGTATTTTTGGATGCATTTTCGAGTGGTATTTATTGACATGGGAATGGAAAAATGATACGATAAAAACAGAATATTTAACACGTGTTCAACTTGCGCGTAAGACTTGCGAAGAGTCTTAAATTATAACGATTCGGAACAATAAGGAGGGTTATGATGTTATACATAGGGGTAGATTTAGGAACCAGTGCCGTGAAGCTTCTTCTGATGGATGGAGAAGGTAAGATTCACAAAATCGTATCCAAAGAATATCCGCTGTATTTCCCGCATCCGGGCTGGTCAGAACAGAAGCCTGAGGACTGGTATGAGCAGACCATGGCAGGCATTAAGGAACTGATTGCGGAAGCCGATAAGAGCCAGATTGCCGGAATCAGCTTTGGGGGACAGATGCATGGACTTGTCATTCTGGATGATCAGGATCAGGTGATCCGTCCCGCAATTTTATGGAACGATGGCAGAACCTACGAAGAATGTGATTATCTGAATAACGTCATCGGAAAGGACAAGCTTTCCGAATATACCGCGAATATTTCCTTTACCGGCTTTACTGCACCGAAGATTCTGTGGGTAAAGAACAAGGAGCCGGAGAACTTCAAAAAGATTAAGAAGATCATGCTTCCGAAGGACTATATCGCATATAAGCTGACCGGAGTACACTGCACGGATGTATCCGATGCTTCCGGTATGCTTCTTCTGGATGTGAAGAACCGTAAGTGGTCGAAAGAAATGTGCGAAATCTGTGGTATTTCCGAAGAAATGCTTCCGAAGCTTTATGAAAGCTATGAATGCGTTGGCTGTGTTACGGAAGAAGTTGCGAAGGAGCTTGGAATTCCTGCGACGGTTAAAGTGGCAGCAGGCGCCGGTGACAATGCGGCAGCGGCAGTCGGAACAGGAACCGTTGGAGACGGAATGTGTAACATTTCCCTCGGAACCAGTGGAACGATCTTTATTTCCTCTGATAAGTTTGGCGTGGATAAGCACAATGCCCTTCATGCTTTTGCACATGCAGACGGTCATTATCATCTGATGGGATGTATGCTGAGCGCTGCCTCCTGTAACAAGTGGTGGATGGAAGAAATTATCGGAACGAAGGAATATGCGAAGGAGCAGGAGCCGATCACGGATGACAAGCTTGGTGAGAACCATGTTTATTTCCTGCCTTATCTGATGGGAGAGCGTTCTCCTCATAACAACCCGAATGCAAGAGGTACGTTTATCGGACTTACCATGGACAGCACCCGTGCCGATATGACACAGGCCGTTCTGGAAGGGGTAGCCTTTGCGCTCCGTGATTCTTTCGAGGTTGCGAAGTCTCTTGGAATCAGGATTGAACGTACCAAGATCTGCGGTGGTGGAGCGAAGAGCCCTCTCTGGAAAAAGATGATTGCGAACATCCTGAATTTAAAGGTGGATGTGATCGAGAGCGAAGAAGGTCCCGCCCTTGGCGGTGCAATGCTGGCAGCTGTTGCCTGTGGTGAATTTGAAAGCGTGGAAGCAGCAGCCGCAAAGATTGTGAAGATCATTGATACCGTAGAGCCGGATGAGAAGCTTGTAGCAAAGTACGAAGAGCGTTATCAGCAGTTCAAGGAGATTTATCCTGCCTGCAAGCCGATTTTTGAAATTATTAAGTAAGAACAGAAGTGATCTTAAAATATTGAGGTTTAGAGAATTTTATCAGGAGGAAAAGAAGATGCAGATTTATCAGGTTACCGATGAACGTTTTAAGAAATATGGCAAAGTGATCTCCAATGTGGATTTCACAGAGCTTGTGAAAGCATTGGAAGAAAAGACTCCGTTACCGGAAGGTGTAGAGTATGTTCCGGGTTGTGAAGCACTGGAAGCACTTCCTGTCATGCAGGAATTATCCACGAAGACCTATGGGGAAATGCCGATTCAGATCGGTTACTGCAATGGTCACAATCATATGCTGAATGCACTGGAATATCATCGTGATTCCGAGATCAATGTAGCAGCAACCGATGCGATTTTAATGCTTGGTTTAGAAGCAGATATTACATCCGACTTCACCTATGACACTTCCAAGGTAGAGGCATTCCTTGTACCGAAAGGAACCGGCGTGGAAGTGTTTGCAACCACACTGCATTATGCACCGTGCGGCGTAGATGGCAATGGCTTTAAGGTAGCGATTGTACTTCCGAAGGGAACCAATTATGATCTGAAGTCCAAGCATGCCGATGGAGAAGACGGCCATTTAACCGCAGTAAATAAGTGGCTTCTCGGACATCCCGAAGGCGGACTCCCAGAAGGAAGCCCGATGGGACTTGTTGGAGAGAACTTATCCTTATAACTCTTTATAGAAATGTTTTATAAAAGAATAAATATGATTTTATTAAGAAAATGGAGGAAAGAAACATGAACAATTTACCAGTAGTAAAGCTTGGTATCGTGGCAGTCAGCCGTGACTGTTTCCCGATCGAATTATCCCAGAAGAGACGTGCGGCAATCAAGGCGGCATACAAGGGCGACTTATATGAGTGCCCGGTAACTGTTGAGAACGAACAGGATATGCTGAAGGCAGTTGAGGACGTGAAGAAGGCAGAGTGTAATGCACTCGTTGTATTCTTAGGAAACTTCGGACCGGAAACACCGGAAACCCTGATTGCAAAGAACTTTGACGGCCCCTGCATGTTTGTGGCAGCAGCAGAAGGTGACGGCGATATGATCAACGGAAGAGGCGATGCATACTGTGGTATGCTGAACTGCTCTTACAACCTTGGTATGCGTCATCTTAAGGGATATATTCCGGAGTATCCGGTTGGAACCGCAGATGACATTGCAAAGATGATCGGTGATTTCGTACCGGTTGCACGTGCCATCATCGGTGTTAAGAACCTTAAGATTATTACCTTTGGTCCCCGTCCGCAGGATTTCTTCGCATGTAATGCACCGATCAAGGGCTTATATGAACTTGGCGTAGAGATCGAAGAGAATTCCGAGCTTGACCTTCTTGTTTCTTTCAAGGAGCATGAGAACGATCCTCGTATTCCGGAAGTATGTGCAGACATGGCTAAGGAAATGGGCGAAGGCTGCTACTATGAAGACCTCAATGTCAAGATGGCTCAGTTCGAGCTTACCTTACTTGACTGGGCAGAGAACCACAAGGGAGCAAGAAAGTATGTTGCATTTGCTGACAAGTGCTGGCCTGCGTTCCCTTCACAGTTTGGTTTTGAGCCCTGCTATGTAAACAGCCGTTTGGCTTCCCGTGGTATTCCGGTATCCTGTGAAGTAGATATTTACGGAGCATTAAGCGAGTACATCGGACTTTGCGTATCCGAAGATGCAGTTACCCTGCTTGACATCAACAACTCCGTACCGAAGTACATTTATGATGAAGACATCGTTGGCAAATACAACTATGCATTAACCGATACCTTTATGGGATTCCATTGTGGAAATACACCGGAATGCAAGATGTGCTCCACCAGAGCCGTAAAATATCAGCTCATCCAGCACAGACTTCTTGAGCCCGCCGGTTCTGAACCGGACTTCACAAGAGGTACTCTGGAAGGCGATATTGCAGCTTCCGATATTACATTCTATCGTCTGCAGTGCAATTCCGATGGAGAACTGGTTTCCTACATCGCAGAAGGTGAAATCCTGGATGTACCGACCAGATCCTTTGGTGGTATTGGTATCTTCGCTATTCCTGAAATGGGACGCTTCTACCGTCATGTACTTGTAGAGGGCAGATTCCCTCATCATGGAGCTGTAGCATTCGGACATTACGGAAAGTTAATGTATGAAGTATTCAAGTTCTTAGGCGTTAAGAGCATCGGATTCAACCAGCCGAAGGGAATGCTTTACAAGTCCGAGAATCCGTTTGCATAATGGAACGGTTTCAGTTGCCATGCATATGAGAAAATGATCCAGTGGATCATTTTTGAGTAAAAGAATCGTAGATTTGTACAGTTATCAGATGAAAATTTACTAGAAATCAGGCAAAGCGTGAGTATACTACAATATAGTATATTCACGCTTTTGTGTAGTTATTGTTTTTGAGGAGTTAAATTATGTCAAAGAGTGCAACAAAGGATATGACCGTGGGATCTCCCATGAAATTGATTTTAAGCTTTTCCATGCCGCTGTTGATTGGATTTATCTTTCAGCAGTTTTACAGTGTGGTAGATACTTTTATCGTAGGAAGAACGCTGGGAATGAATGCCCTTGCGGGTGTTGGCGCAACCGGAAGCATTAACTTCCTGATTGTCGGCTTTGTAATGGGCGTGTGTGGTGGATGTGTGATTCCGATTGCACAGCGTTTTGGTGCAAAGGATTATTCGGACATGCGTAAGTATGTGGCGAACTGTGTATGGCTCGGAATTGCCATGTCTCTGGTGATTACCGTAGTGGTATGTATTCTATGTCGTGATATCTTAACGTGGATGAAGACGCCGGAGGATATTTTTGAGTATTCTTACCAGTATATCTTTATTGTGTTTTTAGGAATTCCGGCAACCTACCTCTATAATATTTTGTCGGGTATCATGCGTTCGATGGGAAACAGCAAGATTCCACTGGTGTTCCTGATTATTTCCTCTGCAATTAATATTGCACTGGATCTGATCTGCATTATCAATCTGCATATGGGGGTTTCCGGAGCAGCGGTTGCAACGGTTGCTTCCCAGTTGATTTCGGGCATTCTCTGTCTGATTTATATGATGAAGAAATTTGAAATCCTTCATATTACAAAGGATGAATGGAAGCTTAGTATGCCTCATATCGGTATGCTGTGTGCCATGGGTGTGCCGATGGGATTGCAGTATTCCATTACTGCAATCGGATCAGTTATTTTACAGACCTCTGTAAATACTCTTGGAGCCACAGCCGTTGCGGCCGTTACCGCGGGAAGCAAGGTCAGCATGTTCTTCTGTTGTGCGTATGATGCGCTTGGAACGACGATGGCAACCTACGGTGGACAGAACGTGGGAGCAAAGAAGCTGGACCGGTTGGGCAAGGGACTCTTTGCCTGCAGTATTTTTGGCATTATCTATTCGATCCTGGCATTTATTATCCTGTATTTTGCAGGTGGAACACTGTGTGGACTTTTCGTAACGGATGCCAGCCAGGAGCTGCTTGACAGCTCCAGACAATTCCTGTTAATCAATGCGGCTTTCTATGTTCCGCTGGTATTCGTGAACGTGATCCGGTACATGATTCAGGGAATGGGATTCAGTACCTTTGCGATTCTGTCCGGAGTATTTGAGATGATAGCAAGAACTCTGATGGGTATTTTCATTGTTCCGGTATTTGGATTTACCGGAGCCTGCTTTGCAAGCCCGCTTGCCTGGATTATGGCAGATATTTTCCTTGTTCCGGCATACTTTTATGTCAGAAGGAAGCTTGAGAGAACTCTCAACGGAGAAAAAATAGCAGCTACGTGATGCAGCTGCTATTTTGAAGATTATTATCTTGAAGGTTACGATTCGGAACACTATTATTTGGAAAGTGGTTCTTCGGAAGGCTCCGGTAGTTGGAGTTTTACGACCTTCCGGTCATAGGTAAGGATTCCGTTGACTTCTTCTTCAATATCCGATACCTGCGTATAAACGGCACCGCTTAAGCCCTGTTCCCGCAGAGGGAGGAGGGCTTCTTTTATGAGAGTATCATAAGCCTTTGGGACAAAACTGCATTTCCTCTTACGAGCGTTGTTCTCGTGCTTTTGGGCGTTCCGCTTGCTATTACCCCCCCTCGAGTTAGATATAACAGGCGAAGCCGCCATACTCGGACAGGAAGAAAGCACGGTTCTTCTTATGCTTTTTCCATTCTCCGGCAGTAACCTTAAGACGCCGGAAGTAATTGTGTACGCTGATAAAGTCTCCGGCCCCCTGATCGAACCAGCCGCTTGCCGCATCGATGAGGCGTGTCGGATCCTGTGTGTGGATGGATTCTGCAATACGTGCCGAATCAAACTGTCCCCAGCCTTCGTTAAAAGGACACCAGATGGCAATGGAGGGGAAGAATTTCAGGTAATCAATCATATCGGCCAGTTCCTCTTCCCACTCGTCACGGGCATTTTCATCCTCTCTTGCAAAAAGATGGTAAGCCTGATCCGAGATGTGGCGTGCCAAAGAGGGGCATACCGTGGGTAGATAGTTGATAAACGGCATCCGGTACTGACCGCCGCCATTAATCATATCCTGACAGACGATCATGCCAAGACGGTCACAGTGGTAATACCACCTTGCCGATTCGACCTTCAAGTGCTTACGCATCATATTGAAGCCCAGCTTTTTCATGGTGGTGATGTCATAGAGCAATGCTTCATCGGAGGGGGCCGTCATTAATCCATCCGACCAGTAGCCCTGATCCAAGACACCCATGAGGAAATAGGGCTTGTGATTGAGACAGAAGACCGGTTTATCCTCCGATAATTCAATGGTATAGGTGCGGAGGGCAAAGTAAGTCTTCACCTCATCCCTGCCTAAGGTTACCGTTACCGGGTAAAGCGCCGGAGCTTCCGGAGTCCATGGGAAAAACAGTTCATCCGGAATGGAAATCGTAAAATCATAGGACTGGGACTGTGCATGATGCTTGTGTACATCGGTAAGATCACTCTTCGGAGTCAGGGACTGTTGGAACAATACCTGTTTTTCATCCGGTGTCATGACACAGATGCGCAGCATCGGAAGCGCATCACACAGAGCCGTATCGACCTCGATAAATACCTCCTGCCGGTCAAAGTCCGGTTCTATGGTAATATGCTCAATGTGGGTGGCGGGAATCCATTCCATCCAGACGGTCTGCCAGATGCCACTCTGTGCCGTATAAAAGATACCGCCACGCTTTAAAATCTGCTTGCCACGGCTCTGGGGGCCTGCATCGCTTGGATCGCTGACACGTACCATCAGTTCATTTTCACCTTTTTCCAGAAAATCCGTAATGTCGCAGTCGATGGGAAGATATCCGCCGCAGTGGGATGTCACCTTGTTACCGTTGAGAAAAATATCGGCTTCGTAGTCAATCGCACCAAAATGCAGGATCAGACGGCTGTCATTAAAGAGATCCATCTCGTCAACCGGGAGCAGACGGCGGTACCAGAGGTATTCCTCCGGTTGCAGCTGGCGTTCCACGTCTGACAGGATCGCTTCCGGGGAAAAAGGAACGAGAATCTGGCCATCGTAGCTGTCGGGGAACCCCTTTTTCGACTGAATGGCATAATCCCATAGGCCATTTAAGTTGATATAGGATGGGCGCTCAAACTGGGGGCGCGGGTATTCCGTAAGTACCTTATCCTTTGAGAGCGTTTCTCCAAAGGGAGTTGTGAGACGCTCTAAGGGGTCTTCGTTATGCGGCTTAATAATGCTTCGCAGCGCATCCTTGAAATCCATAGTATCCATCCTTTCCCAATTGCAATAAACTATGTTGATGTCATAAGATTACCTCATGATATCATTTTGTGAGGTTCTGCATTGTCCTCATTTATGGTACAATGAGCTTTAGAGAAAATTTCTCTATTGGATATAGTATAGCACAGAATAAAGAAGAGCAACAAAAGAAAGAGGAAATTCATTGAAAAACGAAGAAGATCAGATATTAAGGAAGCATTTTACCGATCTGGCGCGGAAAGCGGACCAGAGTCATATAGCAACCTTTACAGGTTTCCTAAGCCTGCCGGAGCAGTCCGTCTTTTATTCCATGGACTTTTCCTATGTACCATACTGCGTTTTCGGAGGTCAGGAGGGCTGTGAGCGGGCGGTGATCCGGTTTGGCGAGGAATGGGAATTCCCGATCTGCTGTATCAGAATCGCACCGTTAATGAATAAGTTTGCAGATGCACTGACGCATCGGGATTTTCTGGGGGCGCTGATGAATCTTGGAATTGAACGGAGTACGCTGGGAGATATTTATATTGAGGACAAGACAGGGTATCTGTTCTGCCTGAAAAGCATGGCAGATTACATTACGGAGAATCTTACACGGATCCGGCATACAAGCGTGCAGTGTACGGTCTGCGAAGAGCCGCCGACCTTTTTACAGAAGGAGCCGGAGGAAAAGCTTATTCAGATCAGCTCCGAGCGGACAGATGCACTGATTGCAGGGGTGTATCATCTTTCCCGGACAGAAAGTAATGAGCTGTTCCGGGAGCAGAAAGTGTTTATCAACGGAAGACTGTGTGAGAATAACAGCCGTGCGCTGAAGGAGGGCGATCAGATTACCGTCCGCGGCTATGGCAGATTTGCCTATGAAGGGGCAAAGGGCTTAAGCAGGAAAGGAAAAGTGAATGTGAGGGTTCGGGTATGGTGATGCTGCAGCAGATGATCGTGATGTTTCTGATGATGGCGGTCGGCTATTTATGTTATAAGAAGCAGATTCTTACCGAAGAGGTAAGCAAAAAGGTTTCGGCGATTGTGGTGAATGTGGCCAATCCCTGTATGATTTTAAGCAGTTCTCTGACCGATCAGCAGATGCGGGGAAAGGAACTGTTACAGACGCTTTTGATCGTGGTTTTGATGTATGCTTTTTTACTTGTTGTGGCACAGCTTCTTCCAAAGATCCTGCGCATACGGAAGGAGAGCCGTGGAGCCTATGCAGCCATGACAGTTTTTGCAAACATTGGATTTATGGGCTTCCCGATTTTGTCTGCCATGTATGGAAATGGGGCGCTTTTATATGGATCCGTTTTCCAGATTCCGTTTAATATTCTGATTTATACCTATGGAGTGGCGGTGCTGACAAGAAGGCCGGATACTTACGAGAAAGCAGAGCCGGATGGAAAACCAGAGTTGGATGGAAAAACAGAGATGACCGGAAAGACCGGGAAATGTCAGAATGTGCAAAGCATAACAGAAACTGTGAATGAGAAGTTTGAAAATAAAGAAAGTAACAGGGAGCAGCATGGGAAGATACAGGAAATAGCGGAAGTTGTGAAAAAGATCTTCAATATCGGAGTGATCGCCTGTATTGCCGCTATGCTGATTTACTTTCTGCAGATTCCGGTGCCTTCTTTTTTGCAGGCATTCATTACGAATCTGGGGAATCTCACCGCTCCGTTAAGTATGATGATTATCGGAGCATCCCTTGTACAAATGCCGTTAAAGGAGCTGTTTCTGGATAAGAAGCTGTTACTGTTTTCGCTGGTGAAGCTGTTGCTTCTTCCGGCTGTCTGGATGATCATGGTGAATCGTGTGGCAGAGCAGGAAATTTTGCGGGGTGTGTGCCTTGTAATGATGGCGACTCCGGCAGGAAGTATGACTGCAATGCTTGCTCAGCAGTATGGTGGAGATTATGAAACTGCTTCCCGTGGTGTGGCGCTTACCACGGTGCTTTCCGTGATCACCATGCCGCTTCTGGCTGCGGTATTTCTGTGAATGTAATGAGATCGCAGATCGCTGTCATTGTAATATGATAAAGAAGCTGCCTGGAAAGAATGAGAGCCGGTACCCAAATTGTGGATCACAAACGCAACAGAAATAGTCCTTATCATACATTGATCTGGCATAAGGACAAGAGCTCCCAGCATATTTTGTATAAAAAATATACCGGGATTTCTTATGAGCAAATACATAGAAAAATGGAAACAGACGGGAAAAAATCTGACGGATGGTCTGCATGTGCATTGGAAGGAAGAGTGGAAAAGACAAGATGGGGAGAAGCGTCCGGATTATCAGAAAAGAGTCTGCATGCTGCTTTTGCGGAATACGGCATTTCTGCTTGTCGCCGCCGCACTTCTGCGTGGAGCGGTGGTGTTCTGGGGAGACAGCGTGCATGCAAGCAACACGGTTGGAAACCGTGAGCTGCCGATTTACTGTGTAAAAACAGATGAAGCGGGGGAAAAGAAGATTGCACTCACCTTTGATGCCGCCTGGGGAAACGAGGATACGAAGAAAATTCTCGAAATCCTCAAAAAGAATAATGTGAAAGTGACTTTTTTTATGACAGGCGGCTGGGTAGAGAGCTATCCGGAGGATGTCAGAGCCATCCTTGCGGATGGGCATGATCTGGGAAACCACAGCGAAAACCATAAGAATATGAGTCAGATTTCCGATGCGGAAAAGAAAGAAGAGCTGATGAAGGTTCATGAAAAGGTCCGGGAGCTGACCGGGTATGAAATGTTCCTGTTCCGCCCGCCGTATGGTGACTATGATAATGCGGTAATCAAGGTCGCTAGAGAGTGCGGATATTACCCGATTCAATGGGATGTGGATTCGCTGGACTGGAAGGATTACGGAGTGGATTCCATCATTAAGACAGTTACCGGACATAAGCATCTGGGAAGCGGATCAATTATTTTGTGCCATAATGGAGCGAAATTCACATCTGAGGCGCTGGATAAGCTGATTCAGAACCTGAAGGACCAGGGATATACCTTTGTGCCGCTGTCAGAACTGATTTACAGGGATCATTATCACCTGGATCATGAGGGAAGACAGATTAAGGATTAGGGAAGAGGATTATCCTACTAATAACTTCCGGTTGTTATCATGGCAATCATTCCTCTTTCGTACGAATTTCCAAAGCATTTCCGTAAAAACATGTGTACTTAAATTTGAAAATTGGTAGTATATGAGGCACTTTGGAAATTAAAAGAGAAGAACTGACAGAAAATCAGATAATCTGTTATAATTATAAAAACTGAGTGTGACGTTGGACCAATGAAGTTAAAATATTAATATGAGAATATATTTACAGGAAACAAAAGGAAAATGAGGGACGGGGATGAATGAAAAAAACGGAAAACGGACTATCTGCATCAGAGGAATAGCCGTGCTGATCAGTATCGTGGCTATCAGTGTATGCATTTTCATGTTTTTAACCCATATCAGGGGCTTTCGTGAGGTGGCAGATACAGACAGCTATGATAAATATTACGTGATGATCACCAAGGACAGCAAATCCTCTTTCTGGCAGTCGGTGTATCAGGGAGCATATCGGAGGGGGCTTGAAGAGAATGCTTACGTGGATCTTCTGGGAGAGAACCTTTCTGAGGATTATTCCAGAGAGGATCTGATGCGGATCGCGATTTCCTCCGGTGTAGATGGTATTTTTGTGGAATCGGATGAAAGCGAGGAGCTGACAGAGCTGATCGATGAGGCAGTAGACAGGGATATTCCTGTTGTAACGCTGTATGGTGACAACACCCATAGTAAACGGTGCAGCTTTGTTGGTGTAGGAAGCTATAATCTTGGCAGGGAATATGGCAGACAGGTGCTGAAGATTGCCAGGGAGAGTACCTGGGAGAGTGCCTGGGAGAACCGGGTAATTCGGGTGGCGATCGTGATGAATGCCTATGCCATGGACACCGGACAGAATATTATCAGCTCCGGTATTCAGGATGCGATTGAACAGGAAAAAACAGAAGATATTGATTTTTCAGTTTCCTATATCACAGTAGATGATACCAATACCTTTTCTGTAGAGGAGTCTATCCGGGATATTTTTATGGAGGAGAGGCTGCCGGATATCATCATCTGTCTGAATGAACTGAATACCACCTGCGTTTATCAGGCGGTGGTTGATTATAATCAGGTTGGACAGATTTCCATTTTGGGGTATTATGATTCGGATACTATTATTAATGCCATTGACAGGAATGTCGTCAATGCAACGATTTCCATAGATACGGAGCAGATGGGAGGATTTTGCGTAGAAGCACTGACTGAATATTATTTACTGGGAAATACCAGTCAGTATTTTACGGCAGATGTTACCCTGATCGATAAAAGTAATGTGGCACAATACCTGGAGGGCGGTGATGAAGATGAGAATTAATCCGAAAAAGCTGTCCCTTCAGGAAAAGATGAGCTGTGTTTTTATTCTGGCCAATATGTTGGTATTTCTGGTTACCCTGCTTTTATTTACCGGAATCAACAGTATGTTCCGGGAAATAGACATGGTTTATGAAGATAATATGCACCTGAACGAGCTGTCGGATGCGCTGACTGCAGTGCAGGATAGTATGACCGATTATCTGAATGCCAAGACCAGTGATTCCCTGGAGGAGTTTTACCGGAATGAACAGACCTATACTGAAATGGTGGAAGGGCTGAATGATGAGATCGCTGGTACTGCTTTTCTGAGGATGGAACGGAGTATCCGGCATATGTCCCGGGAATATCTGGATGTGGTAGGGCAGACGATTGAGGCCAAACGTGGACGGAATGTGGAGAAGTACAGGGTGCGTTATGAGAATGCCACGCAGATGTATGGCTATATCGATACCTATATCAACAGTCTGAACAATGAGCGGTTCCGGAATAACTCAGAGAATTACAGCAGGCTGTCTGACGCGTTCAGACGTTTTGAAACGATCAGCATTCTGGTGCTGACTGTTGTGATCGTGGGAAATGTGATATTGATCATCCGGTTTACCGGTGGCATGATCAGGCCGCTCAAAGGCTTGGCAACATCGGCCGACGAGGTTGCCAAGGGGAATTTTAACGTGGAACTGATACCGGTTGCGGCTGAAGATGAGATCGGTATCGTGACCAAAGCCTTTAACCAGATGGTGGTCAGCATCAGACAGTATATTGAGAGACTGAGGCAGAGTATGGAGATCCAGCAGTCACTGAAGGAAAAGGAGCTGATGATGGAAGCACATCTGAAGGATGCGCAGCTGAAATATCTGCAGGCACAGATCAATCCGCATTTTCTGTTTAATACCCTGAACGCGGGTGCCCAGCTTGCCATGATGGAAGAGGCAGACAGGACATATGATTATGTCCAGAATGTAGCGGAGTTTTTTCGATACAATGTCAAAAAGGGTAATGAGACAGTTACCGTCAGGGAAGAGATTGAGCTCGTAGATAACTATATATATATTCTGAATGTGAGATTTTCCGGGGAGATCCATTATAAGAAGCAGATTGATGAAGGGGTGCTTTCTGTCAGGATGCCGGGCATGATCCTGCAGCCTATCGTGGAGAATTGCATCAATCATGGAATCCGTGAAATGGAAGGAAGAGGGAAAATATGGCTTTCCGTTTATCAGGAGGATGATTTCGTCTGCATCAGTGTAAAAGACAATGGCAGAGGGATCAGTACGGAAAACATTGAGAAGATTCTGAACATCGACGTTCTGGATAATATGGTTCGTGCGGAGAAAAGCTGCAATCTTCATCCAACGCACTTCTTCCTTACTCTGTGCAACAGGCTGTTCGTTGATTGCTTCGGTCAAAGCCTCTTTGATAATTCCCAGCATAAACTCGATAAAAACAGTTCCTTCCTCCTGTGCGTTAGACTGATTGATTGCTGCGTAATACTCGGCCTGATGGTCGTGAATGATGGATTCGATGGGAAGCCATGCAAACAAGGGGTTCCACTTTGACAGCAGAAGTGTGTGCCAGAGCCGCCCAATACGACCGTTGCCATCCGCAAATGGATGGATCACCTCAAATTCATAATGGAAGACGCAGCTCTTAATTAAAAGCGGTAAAGGACTGTTTTCTGTCCACTGAATCAGTTCCTCCATCAAAGAGGGAACATACTGCGGCAGGGTGCCGAAATGGAGGACATTACCCTTGCTGTCTACTACGCCGACAGGACGAGAGCGAAACTCGCCAGCCTCCCGGACAAGACCCTGCATCATCGTCCGATGTGCAAGCAGAAGATCATTCATCGAATATGGATTCAACTCTGCGAGATGGTCGTAGATTTCGTAGGCGTTTTTTACTTCTGCAATGTCTTTTGGAGGGGCAAGCACACGTTTTCCAGACAGAACAGCCGTCACCTGCTCCAAAGAAAGTGTGTTCTGCTCGATAGCCAGAGAAGAATAAATCGTTCGGATGCGATTCTGGCGGCGCAGAATCGGACTTGTGGAAAGATTCTGGGTGGAACTGATTTTGCCTACCAGTTCGCTGATTTCCATAGCCTCTGAAAGAGCTGCTTCTGTGATTTCAAATGGCGGTTTCTTGTTTCGCACGGTGTATACCTCCCATATCATTTCTTTTATCATATCATTTCATCTATCATTCATCAATCAAAAATTTGAAAAAATGATAGATGAAATGAGGGCATTGTTCCATACAGCGGCTTGAGCAGCAGCGGAAAGCCCTCTGCAGCTTGCAGTTTTATTAAATGTCCGTGCTCCAAGCCGCGTTTTTATCCACCCATCCATGAAAGGCGGTGCTATTATGCAGTTTTTGACCCACATTATTTTTCTCCTGAATCTCCTCAAGACCCTTATCAACCACTTCACCTAAAGGACGGTGACTGCTGAATGGAAACCGTTCTCAAAGCCATTGCCGACTGGATCAAAGGCATCCTGACGGCAGGCATTATGTCCAATCTCAGCGGGCTGTTCGACGATGTGAACACGCAGGTCGGCAATATCGCCCAGCAGGTGGGCACCAAGCCCTCCAGCTTTGAACCGCGCGTTTTCGCAATGATCGAAGCCCTCTCCCGGAATGTGGTGTTACCCATTGCAGGCATCATCCTGACCTTCATCGCCTGTTATGAGTTGATCGAGATGATCACCCAGCACAACAACATGGCGCAATTCGAGCCTGCACTCATCATGCGCTGGATCTTCAAAACAGCGGTGTCCGTCTGGTTCATCTCCAATACCTTCGATATTGTGATGGCGGTGTTCGACATCACCCAGAAGGTGGTGTCCGATTCCAGCGGCATCATTGCCGGAAATACCCGTGTCAACGACATTGGCTTGTCCATGCTGCAATCCAGCCTGATGCAGATGGACGTTGGTCCCCTGTTCGGGCTGTTTTTGCAGTCCTTCTTCATCGGCATCACCATGCGCATCCTGTCCATCGTTATTTTCGTCATCGTCTACGG
>OGOZ01000532.1_pt1 | contig 25516 bp, 27 predicted proteins | sample 1552801 | NCBI WGS metagenome assembly OGOZ01 (sample SAMEA2580196, study PRJEB22360) | human gut metagenome | biome: human gut; feature: human-associated habitat; material: faeces | place: Denmark | collected 2008/2010 | reverse complement strand
TTAGCATTTATTACTCTCAGAAGTTAATTTCCGAGTTTCCTATCAATCTGGAGCAAGTGAGGAGAATCGAACTCCCATCTCAGCCTTGGCAAGGCCGCATACGAACCATTGTACTACACCTGCATTACTACTATATTATATACAAAAATTAAAAAGATGTAAATACTTTTTTTATAATTGAATATTTTTTATTAGAGGTGAATTATGAAAAAGGTATTATGTTTTGTTTTGATGTGTTTAATGTTAATTCCATGGGCTGTAGAGCCTGTAAAGGCTGAAGAATTGAAATTAGCAGAAAGTGCGAAGTCAGCGATACTGTTAGAACCAACTACAGGAGAAATAATATTTGAAAAAAATTCTCATGAAAAATTACATCCTGCATCTATGACAAAAATGATGTCAATGCTTCTAATTATTGAAGCTATAGAAAATGACGTTATTAGTTGGGATGAGATGGTAACAGTAAGTGAGAATGCAGCTAGTATGGGTGGAAGTCAAATTCTTCTTGAAGTGGGGGAACAAATGAGTGTTCAAGATTTATTTAAAGGTATTGCTGTTGCAAGTGGAAACGATGCTGTTGTAGCCATGGCTGAAAAAATAGGCGGATCAGAAGCAATATTTGTAGATATGATGAATGAAAAAGCTAAAGAATTAGGCCTTACTGATACACATTTTAAAAATCCACATGGACTTGATGATGATGATCATTACTCTAGTGCATATGATATGGCCATGATAGGAAAAGAATTAGTAAAACATGAGAAAGTTTTAGAATTTACAAAAATATATGAAGATTATTTAAGACAAAATACGGATAGAAAAATTTGGTTAGTTAACACAAATAAACTTGTGCGTTTTTATGAAGGAGTAGATGGACTTAAAACAGGATATACTGCTTCTGCAGGTTATTGTTTAACTGCAACTGCTAAAAAGGGTAGTTCAAGATTTCTTGCAGTTGCAATGGGAGAACCTGATAGTAAAACAAGAAATCAAGAAATAAGTGAGATGTTAGATTATGCGTTTGCGCAATATGAAGTTGAAATAATGCTTGATAAAGATAGTGTTATTAAAACAATAGAAGTAGAAAAAGGAAGAAATAAGTTTGTAGATTTAGTTCCTTTAAATGAAGTTAGTTTTTTAAATAAAAAAGGTACTAATAAAAAGAATGCAACATATGAGATATCTATTGATAAAGTAAAAGCTCCTGTAAAAGAAGGAGATATAGTTGGTAATTTAAAAATAAAAGAAGATGAAAATGTAATTAGAGAAGTTCCAATTACAGTTAGAGAAAGTGTTGAAAAATGTAATTTATTTGAACTTTATTTTAGACATTTAACAGATATTTTTAAAGGTGATGTAAGTTTATAGTATTTTAATGAAAAAATTACTCATATTATAACTGGGTGATTATATGGATGAAAATTTAGAATTATTAGAGTATATTTATAAAAATGCTGAAATGGGAAGTTATTCTTTAACTAAATTAATTGAATGTTTAAATGGTAAAGAAAATAAAATTAAGAAAGTTGTAGAAGATGAAATTAAAGGTTATGAAAAGTATTTAGAAGATAGTAAAAAATTAATAGAAAAACATGACTACGATCTAAAAGAAAATGGTCTTATGGCTAAGATGGGTGCAAGCATGGGAATTAAAAAAGAAACTATGGTTGATAATAGTGATGCAGCTATAGCGCATATGATTATTGAAGGTCTTACGATGGGGGTAGTTGATATTTCTAGCAAAATAAATAATTATAAAGATGATGCGGATAAGAAAATACTTAATCTTGCTAAATCATTTTTAAAGTTTCAAGAAGATGAAATAGAAAGATTAAAAAGCTTTTTATAAATCTTCTTTTTTAGGAGGAAAATTGTGAAAATAAATTATAAGAAGTTAATTTTATTTATTGTTGTAACTTTTGTAGTTGGTGGTTTATTTAGTTTTTTTATGCCAGATATGAAAGATTATTATATGACATTAAATAGACCACCACTAAGTCCAAGTGGTATTGTCTTTCCAATTGCTTGGTCAATATTATATCTTTTAATGGCAATATCTTTATATATAGTTAGTGAAACTAAGAGTTTAGATATTGAAAAAAGCTATTTAATATATATTGCTCAATTAATTGTTAATTCACTTTGGACATTATTATTCTTTGGATTAAAATTAAGATTATTTTCGTTTATCTGGATAATTCTCTTAATTATATTAGTTATTATTATGATTAAGAATTTCTATGATAAAAATAAACTAGCTGGCTTACTTCAAATACCATATTTATTATGGTTAATATTTGCTGGTTATTTAAATTTAATGATATATATTTTAAATCGTTAAATGATGTAAACTTGATTTAAATAAATTGAAAACAAAATGTATATATGTTAAAATGATATTAATAAGAAGTGGGAGGTATATTATGGAGAAATATGTACCAGATTTATATCAAAAAAGCATATATACAATTGATTATAATAAACTAAAAAATCGTGGTATTAAATGTTTGTTATTCGATTTAGATAATACTATTGTGCCTATCAAAATGAAAGCACCTAGTAATAAAGCAAAGGAATTATTTGAATCATTAAAACGTAAAGGTTTTAAGATTGTTATTTTTTCTAATAGCCCTAAATCACGTTTAAAACCATTTAAAGAACAGCTTAAAGTAGATTGTTCAGCTTCTTCTAAAAAACCATCTATAAAAAAATTTAATCAAGTATTAAATGTTTATGGTTATGATGTTAGTGAAGTGGCAATTATAGGTGATGAGATGTTAACTGATATTTTGGGTGGTAATAAAATAGGTATAACAACTGTTTTAGTTAATCCTGTTGGTAAGAAAGATTTCTTTTTTGCTGCCGTTAGAAGAAAAATAGAAAAGAGAATAATGAAAAAACTAAGAGATAGAGATTTGTTCTCTAAGGGTAGATATTATGAATAAAAAGTGTATAGGATGTGGAGCTTTACTACAAAGTAATGATAACACTAAAGAAGGATATACTAGAAAAATTGACAGTAATTTGTGTGAAAGATGTTTTAGAATTAAAAACTATGGTGATTATAAGGTTGTTGTAAAAGATAATGAAGAATTTGTTAATATTTTAAATGATATTAACAAAACAAAAGACTTGGTGGTGCTTGTTGTTGATGTATTTAATATTAACGAAGAACTAGTTAATTTATCTAAAATATTATCAAACGATATTTTACTTGTTCTTTCTAAGAGAGATATTATGCCAAAATCCTTATATGAAGAAAAATTACTTTCTTATCTTGATCGCTTTAATTTAAAAATAATTGATCGTTTGATAATAAGTAGTTATAAAAATTATCAATTTGATGAACTTTACTATAAAATAAACAAGTATAAAAAAAGTAATAATGTCTATGTTGTTGGATTTACTAATGCAGGTAAGTCTACAATGATTAACAAACTTTTATATAATTATTCAGATAATAAAACAGAAATAACAACTAGTATTTTACCATCAACAACCTTAAATAGTATGGAAATAAAATTAAATGATGAATTAACAATAATAGATACTCCAGGACTTTTAGATAATGGTAATATCATTAATTATGTAGATGGTAATGATTTAAAGAAAATAGTTCCTACTAAAGAGATAAAGCCTATAACTTTTCAAATCAAAAATAAACAAGTAATTGAACTTGATAAATATGCTTATATTGAATGTTTAGATAAAACAAATATTACTATCTTTGCTTCAAATAAGTTAGATATTGAGAGAAATTATAAATCATTTAATGATAATAATTATAAATGTTACGAGTTTGAAGTAGATAATGGTGAAGATATTGTTATAGTAGGACTTGGCTTTATAAAAGTAAGTAAGAAGGCTAAATTTAAAGTATATACTTTAGAGAATGTGTTAGTTTATAAAAGAGACTCATTAATTTAAGTCTCTTTTCTTGATTTTAAGTGTTATTGATGATATTATTATAGTAGTAAAAATAGGATAGGTGAGAATATGTTGGGGAGTATTATTGGAATTGAAGAGAACACTGTTTTAATAAAACCAAATATTGATTTAACTAAATTTGATAGTTTAGTTAACTTACATGTTATTATGGAACATAGTGATAAAAAAATTGTTGGTGAAATAGCTGATATTAAACAAAATATTTTATATGTTAATTTACTTGGTGAAATTATTAATAATAAATTTGTTTTTGGTGTTATTAGAAAACCGGCATTTTCATCTTCAGTTAAATTAATTTCAAAAGAAAAAATACCAATGTTGATTGGAATGGAAACTGAGGAAGAAAATAAAAGTCTTTATTTAGGTACTAGTCCAATATATGAAGGGGTTAGAATTGGTGTAGATATTAATCAATTTTTTAGTAATCACTTTGCTATATTTGGTTCAACTGGTAGTGGTAAATCTTGTAGTGTAGCTCGTATATTTCAAAATTTATTTGAAAAGCAACACTCCATTGCATATCGAGCTAGTATTTTTATTTTTGATGCATATGGAGAATATCATTCTGCTTTTAAAGATATAAATAAAAAAATTCCAGAATTAAATTTTAAAGCTTATACAACTAACACTAATTTTTCTGATACAGAGCTTGTAAGATTACCTCTTTGGTTACTTGATACTGATGATATAGCTATTTTACTTGGAGCAGAAAAAGCAGGGCAACTTCCTATTATTGAAAAGGCATTAAAATTAGTTACTATCTTTGGTAGGGAAGAAGAACTTGTTATTAAACATAAAAATGATATTATAGCGCGTGCTATTATAGATATATTATCTAGTGGACGTCCACCAGCTCAAATAAGAGACCAGGTTTTTTCTATTCTTTCTTATTATAATACCAAAGAATTAAATCTTGAAACGGAAATATTTCAGCCAGGGTATACAAGACCTTTAAAACAATGCCTATTAATAGATGCTACAGGAAAAATAAGAGAAATGGAACTTTTAACAACCTTCATGCAAAGCTTTTTAGATGATGATTTGGAACTTAATTTACCAGATGGTACTTTTAAATATACATTAAAAGATTTACAAGATGCTTTTGACTTTGCTCTTATTTCCGAAGGTGTATTAAAAAGTGATAAAATATTTGATGAAGCTAATGTTTTAAAAGTAAGACTTCATTCACTTGTAAATAGTGAAAATAGTAAATATTTTGATTATCCAGAGTATATTACAAGAGAAGAATATATTAAAAGTTTAATTACTGCTGAAAATGGTAAAAAAGCCCAAATAATTAACTTTAATATCAACTATGTAGATGATAGATTTGCTAAAACTTTAACTAAAATATATTCAAAATTATTATTTAATTATGCTAAGGAAATGGATAAAAGAGCAACAATGCCTTTCCATATTGTCTTAGAGGAAGCCCATCGTTATGTTCAAAATGATAATGATGTTGAGTTACTCGGTTATAATATTTTTGAACGTATAACAAAAGAGGGAAGAAAATATGGTGTTTTATTAGGACTTATATCCCAACGCCCTTCAGAACTTTCTGAGACATCTTTATCACAATGTAATAACTTTCTAATATTTAAGATGTTACACCCTGTTGATGTTGAATATATTAGAAAAATGGTTCCAAATATAACAAATGAAATTGTTAAAAGACTAAGAATATTACAACCCGGTAATTGTATCGCATTTGGTAATGCATTTAAAATTCCTGTGTTTGTTAAATTAGATATGCCTAATCCATCACCATCTAGTAATAGCTGTGACATTAGTGCAATTTGGTTTGTTGATAGAAAAGGTGAGTAATCACCTTTTAAAATTTTAAAAAATAATATATAATTATACTAAGAGAAAGTAGAGTGAATATATGAATGGAATAAAAATATCTAAAGGTAAAGAATTAACAAAGGATAAAAAAATATTGTTTTATAAAAGACCAAAGTATATTTATATTCCTCTTATTAGTGGAAATGATAAAAATATTACTGTTCTAGTAAAAAAGGGAGACTATGTATATAAAGGAAGCATTGTTGGGAGAAGAAAGGGAAGTTTGGCTCTACCACTTTATTCAAGTGTAAGTGGTAATGTTGTAGATATAGTTTCAAAACCATATTTAGAAAATGATACAGTAAAATGTATTGTTATTGAAAATGATTTTAAAGAAAAAGTAGAATTTAAACCTGAAATTCATGAAGATATAAATAATTATACAAAAGCTGAATTTATCAAAATATTAAAAGAACATGGAATATGTGGAATGGGAGGTTCTGGTTTTCCTACTTACATAAAATATAATACTGATGTTCCTATAAATACTTTAATAGTTAATGCTGTAGAGTGTGAACCTTATATCACTGCTGATTTAGTATTAATGCGTGCTAAAGCAGAAGAAATACTAGAAACAATTGATGCAATAATGGATATTAATGGTATTAAAGAATGTTTTATTGCTATTAAAAAGAATCCTAAGTTAATAAAGTTATTTCAAAATTATTTAGGTACATATCCTCGTATTAAACTTGTAACGGTTCCTAATTTATATCCAATGGGATGGGAAAGAAATTTAATTAAATATATTAAACATGTAAACTATAATATTCTACCTATTGAAAGAGGAATAGTTGTTAATAATGTTTCTACTATATATGCAATATATGAAGCTTTAAAGTTAGATAAACCACTTATTGAAAGAATTGTAACTTTTACAGGTGAAATGTTAAAAAAACCACAAAATATTTATGTAAAAGTAGGAACTCCTATTAAAGAAGTTATAGCAGGATTAGAAGGATATAAACGTAATAAAGAGGTTATTTTAGTGGCTGGTGGTCCAATGATGGGATCTAGTTTAGTAGATGATAGTTTTGTTGTAACACCTAATCTAAATTGCATTCTTATGTTAAAAAATGATTTAAAAGAAGAAGAATTAAATTGTTTAAGGTGTGGTAGATGTGTAAAAAATTGTCCTAGTCATTTATCACCAGTTTTAATTAAAGATAAGATAAATAACATTGATGATTTAAAATGTTTACACCCTGAAAAATGTGTTGAATGCGGGTTATGCTCTTATGTATGCCCATCCAAAATAAAGGTTAGAAAATATGTACAAGAAGCAAAACAAAAAGTAAAAGAGGTGAAATAATGAAAAATTTTATTGTGAAAGATGGGCCGTTTTTAAAAAGTAAAGATACAACTAAGAAGATGATGTTAAATCTTTTAATAGCTCTTCTTCCAATTGTGTTCTTTAATGTTTATAAAAATGGTATTATTCCGTATCAAAATAATAAAATTAGTTTTATTTCTATTTTTTATCCATTACTTTTTGTTTTAATTCCAACAATTACATCATGTTTAGTAGAAACTTTATATGGATTTATTTTCTTAAAAAAAAGAAAGAAAGAATTATTAAAGTTTATTGTTAATTCATTTAGTATATTTCCAGGTTTATTTTTAGGACTTATCCTACCTATAAATACTCCAATTAGTATTGTTATTTTAGGTGCTGTAGTAGCAACTGTTATTGGTAAATTAGTATATGGTGGATTTGGTAATAATATATTTAACCCAGCTTTAATAGGAAGATTATTTGTAATATCTACATATGCTATTGTGATTAGTGGTGCAGGAGGATATTTAAATCCTTATGAAGTAGATACAATTTCCTCATCAACACCACTTTCTAATGCTAATGTTATTGAAGGAATAGGTACATATGAAACTTTGGTTAGTCCATATGGAAATTTGCTTAACTTCTTTATTGGAACTATTCCAGGAGCAGTAGGAGAAACTAGTGCACTTTTATGTTTAATTGCCTTTATCTACCTAACAGTTACTAAAACAATAAAATGGAAAATACCACTTACTTACGTTACAACTGTATTTGTTATGACATATATAATTGGTAGTATTAATAACTTAGGTATTTGGTATCCTTTATTTCAAATTTTAAGTGGTGGATTAATGTTTGGAGCTGTCTTTATGGCAACAGATCCAGTTACTAGTCCAACAACGCCAGTGGGACAAGTTCTATATGGTTTATTTTTAGGTATCTTAACGGTGGTATTTAGATATTTAACTCCTTATCCAGAAGGCGTATTAACAAGTATTTTAACGATGAATATGTTTGTATTTATTCTTGATAGGGTGGGTGCAACAGCGCGTTTTAATCTAAAAAAATCAATAATTCCATATATATGTGCTTTAGCTTTAATAATAGGGTTGAGTATGTATGTTGGTAATAAATTTTACAAGATAGAAAATGCAACAGATCCAAACTTTACTATTGAATCAAAAAATAGTGAAGGAGAAAAAACTATTTATATTGCTAAACAAAAAGGTTATTCTTCTGATATAAAAGCTGAAGTAATTATTGAAAATGGTGAAATAACAAGTTATAAAATACTAGAGCAAAACGATTCATTCTACTCTAAAATAGAAGATAGTAATTTTATAAATAGTTTAATAAGAGGACAAAATGATTTAGAGAAAGTTGATACAGTAAGTGGTGCGACAATAACATCAACGGCTTTAAAAAAATTATTACAAAATATTATTAAAGACTATACAAAAACTGGTAATGAACTTACTGGTACAGATCCCGATTTTAATATTATTTCTAGTAAACAAGAAGATGATAAGGTAATATATGAAATAGAACAAAAGGGCTTTGCTGGTAGTATAAAAATGCGTATTACATTTAGATATGATGTCATAGATACTATCACTGTAACAGAACAAAATGATTCATATTTTAACTTAATTATTGATAATAACTACATTACAAAAATGATAGAAAATCAGCAAGTTATCGAGAATTTAGATACTGTAAGTGGTGCGACAATAACGTCAACGGCTTTAAAAAAGGCAATTATAAATACCAGAAAGGATTATAGTTTAAATTATGAAAAATAAAAAATTACAAGGAATATTAGTACTAACTATAACAGCGCTTATTTGTTCTTCAATTTTATATTTGGTACTTATGATGACGAGGTGACATATGAAAAGATTATTAAATGGTATTATGAATGAAAATCCTATCTTTGTTTTAAATTTAGGACTTTGTTCTGCACTTGCTGTAACGACAAAATTTGAAAATGCCTATATGATGGGAATATGTGTTTTAGTAGTTTTAGTTTTCAGTAATTTAATTATTTCCATAATAAAAAAGATAGTTCCAGATAGTGTTAGGATTCCTGTTTATATTTTAATAATTGGAACATTTGTAACTATTTTAGAAATACTTTTAAAAAGTTATATTCCAGCTTTATATAAAGCTTTAGGTATATATTTACCACTTATTGTTGTTAATTGCGTTGTCTTAGGTAGAGCTTTAGAAGTAGCGTCTAAGGAAAGTGTTAAAAATAGTTTACTTGATGCGATAGGGATTGGTTTAGGTTATACATTTGCAATTATGTTAATAGCGCTTTTTAGAGAAGTACTTGGTACTAATACAATTACTTTAATGGATAGTATTAGTTCTATAACAGGGTATAGGGCTGTTTATAAAGTGTTACCAACTACTAATATACTTCCAATACCTATTTTAGTAACACCAGCAGGAGCTTTTCTAATCTTTGGAATATTAGCTGGAATAATAAATTATGTTAGGGGGGTAAAACATGAATCTAATTAGTATTTTTATAACAAGTATTTTAACAGGTAATATTGTTTTAACTAAGTTTTTAGGTATATGCCCATTTATAGGTAATTCTAATAATCGCAAAAATGCTTTTATGATGGGGTTATCAGTAACTTTAGTAATAACACTTTCTAGCATTATTACATACTTACTTTATTACCACATTTTAGTACCAACTAATACCACATATTTAAAAACAATCATCTTTATTTTAGTAATCGCATCTATGGTTCAAGCATTAGTAATTATAATTAAAAATAAATTTAAGAATATATATGATTCTTTAGGAATATATCTTCCTTTAATAACAACTAATTGTGCTGTATTAGGTGTTGTTCTATTAAATATAACTAATAATTATACCTTCTTAGAAACTATTGTTTATAGTTTGGGTAGTAGTATTGGTTTTACTTTAGTAATTTATGTTTTTTCAACAATTAGAGAAAAAATAGAAGTATCAAATGTTCCTAAGTCTTTTAAAGGTTTACCAATCGCTTTAATAACTGCGGCAATTATGTCACTATTATTTACTAGATACATAGGTGTTTAGTGGCATATCTTTTACTAGTATTACTTATATTATTAACTATGTTTTTATATAGTAAAAATAAGTGTAGTCATAATTGTGATAAGTGTAAGGGGTGTAAAAGATGATAGGAATAATAATATTGACAGTAATAGCTTTAATCATTAGTATTATTTTAGTTATTCTAGAAGATAAACTAAATAAACAAGATAAAGAATTTGATGTGATAAGAAAACTGCTTCCAGGATATAATTGTGGAGCTTGTGGTTATGGTAGTTGTGATGGTATGGCAAAAGCTATATTAAAAGATAGAGAAGCTTATAAAAAATGTAAACCATTACATGGTGAGAATAAAGAAGAGCTAAAAAAATATTTACAAAGTCATGAATAAAATTCATGATTTTTTTTGCTATAAAAAGGAAATGGGAAAGATATCTAGTATATTATAAGTAGAAGTAAGTAATTATATATATTATAAAAATAGAGAGACATAGTTTTTTTCTAGCAATAGTTTTCATAATCGAAATTTTTGAGGTGGTGGTTTCAACACTCTAATAAATGATGATAGTAAGTGAAATTTTGATTATAAACTATCAAGAAACTAATGTTATTTAATTTACAACTTATAGAAAGGAGAATTTGTATGAATGAAGTAAAAGAATATACAGAAAAAATATTTGACGATATAAAACATGTTGATGGAAATGGAATGGAATATTGGTGTGCTAGAGATTTGCAAGTAGTACTTGAATATAAAAAATGGCAAAAGTTTCAAAACGTCATAGAAAATGCAAAAATAGCTTGTGAACAGAGCAAATTTATAATTGATAACCATTTTACCCAAGTGGGTAAAATGGTTAATATAGGTTCTAAAACTTCAAGAAATATTGTAGATTATAAGTTATCAAGATATGCTTGTTATTTGATAGTACAAAATTCAAATCCTAAAAAATCAGTTGTTGCGTTAGGTCAAACTTATTTTGCAATACAAACTAGAAAACAAGAATTAAGTGAAAAAGAGTATAGTGAGCTTACGGAAGATGAGAAAAGATTTTATCAAAGAAATTTAACAAGGAAAGGTAATTATTCTTTAAATATTGCTGCTAGAAATGCTGGAGTTAAAAACTTTGATAAGTTTCATAATTGTGGTTATAAAGGATTGTACAATGGTGAAACAGCTAATGATATTGCTAAAAGAAAGAAACTAAGATATAGGGAAGATATATTAGACAATATGGGAAGTGATGAATTAATAGCTAATTTATTTAGAATATCTCAAACAGAACAAAAACTTAAGAATGAAAATATAAAATTAGAAAGTAATGCTAATAAAACTCATTATGAAGTTGGAAAAGAAATAAGAAAAACTATTAAAAAATTAGGTGGAACTATGCCAGAAGATTTACCAACTCCTGATAAAAGTTTAAAAGAATTAGAAAAAGAAAAACAGAAAAATTTAGAATGATATTGAAAAATAAAAAGTAATTATGTATAATTAGTATAGTAAAGGACAGTGGTAGTATGGTTAAAGCAGTTGTTAAAAAATTAGCAAAAATACCAACCTGGGGGGGGGTTATTTAATCATACTATAGTATTAAATGATAAAGAAAACACAAAGTTTCTAGACTTTTTTATAGCCTAGATTTCTTTGTGCTTTTTTGTTGTACCTTTACTAAATAAAGTAAATCTAAATAAAAGAAGGAGGAAGATTATGAAATTAAAAAATAAATATGGATTTACGCTTATTGAATTACTAGCGGTAATAGTAGTATTAGCAATTATTGCATTAATAGCAACACCAATAGTAATGAATACAATCAAAAAATCACAAAAAGGAGTAGCTGAGAGAAGTGCAGATAGCTACATAAAACAAGTAGAAACAACAGTAGCAACCAAGCGATTAGAAGGAGAAATCTTAGAAGGAACATATACAATAAATGACAAGGGAAACTTAGAAGGAAATGGCTTAACAAAACCACTAGAAATAGAAATGAATGGAAATAAGCCAACATCAGGAACCATAAAAATAAGCAATGGCCAAGTTACAACTGATTCAACAATGACAATAAAATCTTATGAAGTAGCATACAACCCAACAACAAAGAAATATGAAGCAACAGAAAAAGGAAATACATCATCAGCAAAAGTAGTATATAGATGGTCAAAAGATGAAATAAAAATTGGAGCTACAATAGATCCAAACAATACATCTAAATTCACAAAAGATGCAAGTACATTAGGGAAAAGTTATTATTTAAAACATGTATTAAATAAAGATAATAAAGTAACAGAATCATATACATGTGCAATATTAAAAGGCAATGAATACTGTTTAACAGCTTATGGTGTTGAATACGGATGGTCAGAAAATGAAGCAGATTATACAGGAAATGCATTAATATTAAAACAAATAGAATATAAAAAAATTGAAGGAATAAGCTGCAGCTTCGATGCGGGCGGTTCCAACTGCGACTATGGCTCTGTTGGTTTGCGTGCGGATGCGGGTGGTCTCGTTAGGGCGGGCGATGACGTAGGCTACTGCAACGTCTTTGATGGTGGTATTTCGTATTGCGAAAGCTACTAATTGCGTGCCCTACATCTCAGAATCTAACATTTTAAATTAGACAACATGTATAATACATGTTGTTTTTTGTAACAAAAAAAGAAGCTTATGCTTCAACTTCTTGTTCAACACTCTTACTAGTTTTCTTTAATGATCTTAATTCTCTTGATGTCATACGAATAGAAGTACCATTATCTAAAGTAACTTTTTGTAGATTTGGTTTTTGAGCATGTCTAGTAGCACGACAAGAATGAGATCTTTTATTTCCAAATAAAGGTTTAGTTGATGTAACTTTCTTTGCCATATTAAATCCTCCTTTTAAATTTAAACTTTTTCCCTATGCCTTATAACTTTACCATATTATTGGCTTTAAGTCAAATAATTTTGTTAAAAATATTTAAAAAATGGGTAAAATATAGTAGAATGTTATTAGGAGGTTAGATTATGAATTATACACCACTTTATATAAAAACACATAATTCTTTATTATCGAGTTTAATAAAAGAAACTGATTTAATAGAGTATGCTTTAAATAATAACTTAACCTCACTTACCATAACTGACAATAATATGTATGGTGTTATGGATTTTTACCACTTATGTATTAAAAACAATATTAAACCTATTATTGGTTTAGAAGTGGAGATAGATGGTTTAAAGATTGTTTTATATGGTAAAAATTATGTTGGGTATCAAAATCTAATGAGCCTATCTACAATGATGTCAGAGGGTAGTATAACTTTTGATATTTTAAAAGAAAAAAGTTCTAATTTAATATGTGTAGTACCATTTAATAGTATGAGTTTGTATGAAAAATTAGAAGAAATATATGTTGATATATTTAAAGGATATAGTAATTATTTAGAGAGAAATAAATTAAATGGTAATAATTTAATTTATATTAATGAAGTATTATGTCTAGATAAGAAAGATGTTGATTATTTAAAATATTTAGAATCTATTAAGACAGGAATACCAGTTAGTGAAATAGAGATAGATAATAATGATTGTTATATTAGATGTGATATTAAAAGTGAATATCCTGATGATTTAAAGAACAATAAATATATTGTGGATAACTGTAATATAACAATAAAAAAAGATAGTAATTTACTACCTATATATGATTGTCCTAATAACTTGTCAAGTTATGAATATTTAAAGAAATTATGTGTAGATGGTATGAAAAAAATATTTGGGAATACTGCTCCTAAAATATATATAGATAGATTAAAATACGAGTTAGAAATTATAAATAAAATGGGATTTTGTAATTATTTCTTAGTAGTATGGGATTATGTTAAGTATGCTAAGGAAAATGATATCTTAGTTGGACCTGGAAGAGGTAGTGCGGCTGGATCTTTAGTTTCTTATTTACTTAATATAACAACTGTTGATCCAATTAAATATAATCTTCTTTTTGAAAGATTTTTAAATCCTGAGAGAGTTACAATGCCCGATATTGATATTGATTTTGAATACACCAGAAGAGAAGAAGTAGTAGAATATTGTATTAATAAATATGGTATCAAAAAGGTAGCGCCTATTATAACATTTGGTACTTTAGGAGCTAAACAAGCAGTTCGTGATGTTGGAAGAGGACTAAATATCAGTTTAAAGTCTATAGATGTTTTGTGTAATTTGATTGACTCTAAGTTGACTTTAGTTGAAAATTACAAACAAAATAAAAAAATAAAAGATTATTTGGATATTAATCAGAATCTAAAAAAATTATATAAGATTGCTTCTAAAATAGAGGGATTAAAAAGACATACAAGTATTCATGCGGCTGGTATAGTTATGAGTAATGTTAATTTGGATACCGTGATTCCTCTTGATAAAAGTCATGGTACATTTTATACAACTGGGTATTCAATGGATTATTTAGAAGAATTAGGTTTACTAAAAATGGACTTTCTAGCACTTCGTAATTTATCTTTGATTAAAGATGTATTAAAAGAAATACCAGAATTAACATTTGATACAATTCCTATGGATGATAAAAAAGCTATAAATATTTTTACAACTGTAAATACATCAGGAATATTTCAGTTTGAATCGCAAGGAATGATGAATTTTTTAAGAAAGTTTAAACCGGATTCGTTTGAAGATGTAGTTGCATCTATTGCGTTATTTAGACCAGGACCAATGAATAATATTGATTCTTATATTAAACGAAAACAAGGTAAAGAGAAGATAGATTATATAGAACCAAGTTTAGAAGGTATTTTAAAACCAACATATGGAATAATTATTTATCAGGAACAAATAATGCAGATAGCGAATGTTATGGCAGGATATTCTTTTGGTGAAGCAGATATTTTAAGACGCGCAATGAGTAAGAAAAAAGAAGATGTAATGCTTGCTGAAAAAGATAAATTTATTGAAAGAAGTATCAAGAGAGGATACACTAAAGAGATAGCAGAAAAAGTATATAACTTAATTTTAAAGTTCGCATCTTACGGTTTTAATAGAGCGCACTCAGTTGCTTATTCTGTGATTGCTTATAAAATGGCCTACTTAAAGAGTCATTATCCTTACCTATATATGAATAGTTTACTTACAATGAATATAGGTAGTGAGTCTAAAATAAAGGAATATATATATGAATGTCGTTTAAATAATATCAATATTTTACCTCCTAATATAAATGAAAGTAGTAATATTTTTAAAGTTGATGGTAATAATATTAGGTATCCTTTAACTGGTATTAAAAGTGTTGGTGTTAATGTTATTAATTCTATTTTAGAAGAAAGAAGCAAAGGAAATTTCAAAGATATATATGATTTTATTAATAGATGTTATGGTAAAAGTGTTAATAAAAAAAACATAGAGAATTTGATCTTTGCTGGATGTTTTGATACATTTGGATACAATAGAAATACTTTGTATACTAATTTAGATATGCTTTTAAATTATGGCGAAATTGGTGGTATTTTAGAAAGTGATGATTCTTTAAAACCTGTAATTAAAGAAGTAGATGAATATCCAAGAAAAGAATTGCTTTTAAATGAACTATCAGTTTTTGGTTTTTATTTAAGTGGTCATCCAACTTTAGATTACAAGTTAAAATATCCTAAAGTAGCTAATTTAAGTGATTTAAGTGTATATTTTGATAGAAATATTGAAACTATAGTATATGTTGAAAAAATTAAGGAAATAAAAACTAAAAAAGATGAAAAAATGGTTTTTATTACAGGAAGCGATGAACTTACAACTGTTGATATTGTTTTATTTCCTCGCATTTATAATGAATATAATAATTTTAGCGTTGGAGATGTCTTAAAAATAACTGGTAAAGTTGAAAAACGTTTTGATAAACTACAAATTGTTTTAAGAACTTTAGAGAAGTTAGATTGACAAAAATAGTAAATTAAATTATACTTTATAGTAGGTGAGAGTATGAAAAAACGTGGTTTTACTTTAATTGAATTATTAGGAGTAATAATTGTATTGGGATTATTAGCAGTAATAACAGCTCCTAAGGTAATTGATTCTATTAATGATTCAAGAGAAAAAGCTTATAATAATCAAATAAATTCTTTAATAAGTGCTGCTAAAAAATGGGGTACTAGTAATAGTGAGAAGTTACCAAATGAAGAAAGTGGAGAACAAAAAGCTTTAAAATTTTCAACACTAGTAGATGAAGGCTATATTAAGCAAACAAAAATTATAAATCCTAAGACTGATGAAGAGTTAAGTGGATGTATTAAAATAAGTTATGATCAAGAATATTCTCAATATAAATATGAATATACAGATGATAAAACATTTTGTGGCAGGTAGGTGAGTTATGAAACGTGGATTTACATTAATTGAATTATTAGCAGTAATTGTAGTGTTAGGACTTATTGCTGTTGTTATTACTCCTGTAATAACTGATACTTTAAACGATTCTAGAGAAGATGCTTATCAAAAACAAGTTGATAATTTAATAAAAGCAGCAAATACATGGAGTATTAAAAATCCTGATAAACTACCAAGTACAGATAACAAAATATTTTTATCTTTGGATACTTTAACCGAGGATGGAATTGTTGAAGATGATGAAATTATTAATCCTAAGACTAGAAAAAAAATGGAAGGTTGTATTTCCATTTCTTATAGTTCAACTTATAATCAGTATGAATATAAATATATAAGTGATAATAACTCATGTAAATAGAACTTAAAATTTCGATTTTAAGTTTTTTTTATAATGAATTTTTTAAAATATTAAGAATAAAATCTTTACCACTTTCATCAGTGTTTTGCCACAATATTTCAAAAAACACTCCCATCCCAGGTAAAGTTATTTCGTCATTTTCTTTTAATGAAGATTCAATAGAATCTTTTATATCTTTAATATCAGAATCTTTAAAGTTACTTTTAATATGTTCTCTAATATCAATATTCATAAAATCAACCCTTTCTATTATATTATGAAAATAAACAAAAAAATTATGCTTAATATTTAAAAAAAAATAAATATATGTTATAATTAATCTATAGTCGGAGGTGTGATATGCGAGAATCTATGTGGGGTGTATTTGTTTTGGTAGTAGGAGTAGTACTAATCTTACTTATATATTTGTTTCAAGGAATAACAAATACTGATGAACATAATTATTATTTATTAAAAGAAACAACTGAATCTTCAATGTTAGATGCTGTTGATGTTGCAGATTATCGTGTCACAGGGAAAATTTCTATAAATAGAGAAAAATTTGTTGAAGTGTTTGTAAGAAGATTTGCTGAAAATGCTGATTTATCTAATAGCTACGTGATTGAAATTTATGATATTGTAGAGGAACCTCCTAAAGTAAGTTTACTTGTAAAAACAAAAAAAGGTGCTCAAGTTACTTCTGATAAGGTAGAATTTGATATTACTAATAGATTGGATGCAATTTTAGAGACTGTTAAGTAGTCTCTTTTTTCTTGACATTAATTAATAAAAAATATAAAATTAATGTGTAAGATAGATAAACTAATTAGAAAAAGGAGAAGTGCTATGAAAAAAAAATCTGGTTTTACTTTAATAGAATTACTAGCGGTATTAGTGGTGCTTGCTATACTAGCTGCTGTAATAACACCACAAATATCAAAATCTATAGAGCAGTCAAAAATGAAAACAGCGATAGAAAGTGCTAATGGTGTTATTAGAACTGTAGAATCTTATATGATTTCTTCAAATAAAAAATATGGCAAAGTTGATTTATTAAGTTCTGATTTAAAATATTCGGGGGCTAAACCTCAAGCTGGTGAAGCTGAAATAAATAAAGAAGGAAAAATTAGACTTTATACTTATTTTAATAATTATTGTGTAACAAAAGAGTATGATAAAGAACCTTATGCTACAAAGATGTCTAAAGAATTATGTGGTTGGTTTGCAACTGATAACTATGAAAATAAAGAAAATAAAAGTGGTTCTGTTTTGACATTTGATAGTAATGATACAAATAATGAAGTAGTAAATTATATAATTAAAGGTAACTCTACGCAAGCTACAAGAAGTGGTAAAAATATACTAAATATGGCTAATTTTACAACATCTTTTACTAATAGTTATTATGAAAATAAAGCAACAAATTTTAAATTGACTGCAGGAAAAACTTATACACTTTCTTTTAATTATAGAGTAGATTCAGCAGGAGCAGCACTATCAACAGGGGTAGGATATGGAACAAGTTATTATTCTGCTGATATTGTTTATGGTAAAGCATATCCAAATCAAACAGCAGGTAGACAATCAGTAACATTCACTGTTCCTTCAAATCTTGCTGATGGTAATTATTTATTTGTAAGATTCGCACGAACAGGTTCATCTACATCTGCTAAAGTAATTATTTCTTCAATACAATTAGAAGAAGGAGAAAAGGCAACAACATATGAACCGTATGGAGCAATGCCAAGTATAGAATTTCCAAGTGAAATAGGTTCAACAGGAGATTTATTAACAACTGGTAATTGTGCAAGTTATGGTAGTAATGCTTGTAATAATGTTGGTAAATATGTAATACCTGTAAAAGTAAGTGGTAAAAATATATTTGATGTAAATAGTTGGTATAATTGGCTTAGAACATTTACAACGCAATATGTAGCAAAAGAAACTGTTGATGGAATTGAGGTTATTCGTTATCAACCGCCAGTTACTTATAATAAACCTTGGATGCAAGGTCAATTTAAAGAAAATACAAAGTATACATTTAGCTATAAAGCTAAAGGTATTGTTGGTACAAATAAATCAACTGGTTTTAAATTTGTATATACTGATGGAACTACAACTACTTGTTATGTAGATAATGAAGCAACATGGAAGAATTATACATGTGCATCTAGTGATAAAACTATTGATCACTTAGAAATGAATTATTTTTATGGGCAAGGATGTTATTTTGATATAAATAGTATACAATTAGAAGAGGATTCTACAGCAACTACATATGAAGCTTATAACGGAAAAACAACTAATATCTATTTAGATGAACCATTAAGAAAAGTAGGAAATTATGTAGATTATATAGATTATGATAATAAAAAAATAGTAAGAAATATAAAAGAAAGAGTTTATACTGGTAAAGAATATTGGTATGCAGATGGAACATCTTATGTGTTTGATTCAACAGAAGCATTTATAAAAAGTACTAAGGGTTCATTATTGAGTAATATTGCTTTTTATGCTAGTACTAAAAATAATGATAATTTTAATTTTGCACGTAGTGGAGCGGGATATATTGAATTTAATGCGTTAAATAAGGGATATACTGTAGAAACATGGAAACAATATCTTGTTAATAAATATAATTCAGGTAGTCCTGCTAAAGTTCAATATGATATAGCTACCCCAGAAGAACAGACAATTGATTTACCTTCAATAGAATCAAATGGCAACATAAGAAATGTTAGTTTAGGATGTAATACAGCAGCTTCTTCTATTAGTTTTTCAATTACTAAATAATTTTATTGACAACAATAAAAATAATTAATATAGTAAAGGATAGTGGTAGTATGGTTAATATGACTTCATCAAGAACTTATTGGACTTCTTCACTTTTTGTTAGTAGTTCTGAAGGAGCTTATATTGTTAGTTATTCTGAATATGGTGCAATAAATAGTAATCGTGTTGCTGGTGAAAATGGTCTTCGCCCAGTTATAACTATCTCAAAATATAATTTAAACTAAAAAAAGTATCACATCGATTGATGTGATATTTTTTACATTACTTGGTAGCTAGAATTATTATATTTGTTTGTACTACCAATTAAATTTTCTAAATTAGCAACTCTTCTTTCTAGATTACTTATTTGATTATTTAAACTAGATAATTGCTGTTCTATAGTGGTAGAAGTAGTTGTTGTTTGTGTTACTGTTTGAGTTGGATAAGGGTTCATTGGCATCATACCAGGGATAGGCATTCCCATCATTCCTTGAGGCATTACTCCAGGATAAGTTGGGTAGATTGGATATGAAGCTCCACCACAATTACGATCTTTTTTCATAAACACACTCCTTTACGTTTCTAATTAATTATATGAAAAAGTAGGTAATGTGTGCTTATTTTAATTTAATTCCTTGGTAAGAATTTCTTCTTTGTAATTCTTTATCTATATCATTTAGAACACAAAATTTTTTTATTAACCAGTTTGGTTCTACTAAATCTTCTTTTTTAGGATCACCAGTAATACGATTAATAACTATTTCTGGTCTTAAATATTCTAATTGGTCACATACTATATCAACGTATTCTTCTTTTGTTAAAATATGAAAATTAGTTTTATGATATAAATTTTCTAGGGCAGTATTTTTTAAGATACTTAACATATGAATTTTAATTCCTTGTATATCTAAATTATTTAAATATTTTACAGTTTCTATCATCATATCTTTGGTTTCAAATGGAAGACCATTAATAATGTGAACAACGACATTTATATTTCTTGCTCTTAAATTTTTAACCATTTCATAAAAACATTCTAGGGTGTGACATCTATTTATAAGTTTAGAAGTATTTTCATGAATTGTTTGTAAACCAAGTTCAACGGTAAGATATGTTTTTTTACTTAATTCTTCTAAGTAATCTAAACATTCATCTGTTATACTATCAGCTCTTGTTGCAATGTTTAAGCCAACTACTTTATCTAGTTTTAAGATAGTTTCATATTTTTCTTTTAAAATATTAACAGGAGCATATGTATTAGTATTAGCTTGAAAGTAACCAATATATAAACTGTTAGGCCATTTTTTTGAAATCATATCTTTAACTTGATTAAATTGTGTGATAAGATTATCGTTTTTATTACCAGCAAATTCACCACTACCTAAAGAAGAACAGTAAATACATCCACCATGTCCAACTTTTCCATCAATGTTTGGACATGTAAAACCTGCATTTAAACTAACTTTAAATACTTTACTATTAAATTTATGTTTATAGAAATAATCTAGGGTGTGGTAGCGCTTATTTGTATCACTATATTTAAAATTCATGTAAATCACCATGTAAATTATAGCACATTTTTTCTTTATCTGCTATAATGGTAATGTGATAATATGGAAGAGATTGATTTATACAAATATGAAAATGAATTATATGATAAAGGTTTAAAATATATAGGTGGAGTGGATGAAGTAGGAAGGGGTCCTCTTATTGGCCCTGTTGTAACAGCATGTGTAGTACTTCCTAAAGATTTTAAATTGGAAGGTTTAACTGATTCTAAAAAGTTAAGTGAAAAGAAAAGAAATTTGTTTTATGAATACATTAAAGAACATGCAGTTTGTTATGCGATAGGAATGTGTACACCAGAAGAAATAGATGAAATGAATATTTATGAAGCTAGTAGACAAGCTATGATTAGAGCTATAAAAGAAGTTGAAAAGAAAATACCTTTAGAACATGTTTTAATTGATGCGATGCCTATTAGTATAGATATAGAAACAACATCAATTATTAAGGGTGACGCTAAAAGTATTAGTATTGCCGCAGCTAGTGTAATGGCAAAGGTAACAAGAGATAAGATGATGTATGATTTAGATAAATTATATCCAGAATATGGTTTTGCTTCACACAAAGGATATCCTACTAAAAAACATTTGGAGGCAATCCATAAATATGGATTAATTGAAGGATACCGTAAAAGTTATGGCCCAGTAAAAGAAATTTTGGAGGTAGAACATGAATAATAGTTTTCAAAAAAATCCTTTTATGAATAATAATAGTAGTAATAACAATTATAATAATGGGACATTTAGTAATTATGCGAAAATGGGGCGCAAAACAGTTGAACAAGTTAAAGAAGAAATGAATAATGTTAAATATCGTAATTTTGAAAATAAAATGATGGAAAGAAAAACAGATATACCAAATCAGAATGATTTTAATCACGCTACTGATTTTAGAAATAAAATAAATAGTATGCGTAATATTAATAGAGATTAAATTATAAGGAGGAATAAAATGGGATTATTTTTTAATAGAGAGGCGGCTAAAGCAGCTTCAAATACAAATACAAACTCTTATTTGGATGATCAAAAATCTTTATTTAACACTAAAGATAATTCACAAAAAAAAGTTGTTGATGATTCATATGATGATTATGTATATAAACCAAAAGATTATTCTAATGTTCCTAAATATAAAGCACATGATTTAAAAAAAGTAGATATTGTTGTTGACCAAAATGATTTTGGTTATGAAGAATTAAATCCTGATATAAAAACGGTAAATCTACAAAAAAAAGATTTACATGAAGATTTAATGGAGCTTGTAAATAATGAATATATAGATGAAAAAAATAAAGTTAATACTACATCTATTTATGATGAAGGTATAAACAATGAAATAAAAAAAGATGATAATATTGAAATAATAGATATTGATGATGATAAGACTATTCCTGATATTTCAGCTAGTAAGGTAGAAAATTTAAATAATTCTAAAAAGTTATCAATATTTGGTTCTTCAGATGAACCTATTAAAGCAAAAATCCATGAAATAAATCCAGAAGATTTAAAACCAAAAGAAGTAGTTGTGGAGAAAAAAGAAGAACCAAAAGAAGAAGTAAAGATTAATGAAGATGGTAAAAAAGTATGTCCAAATTGTGGCGCGCCATTATCTTTAACTGCTACAACTTGTTTCTTATGTGGAACTAAATTATAAAATTTCACATTTCTAACAAAAAAAATTCATAATTGTCTGGTACTATTAATATAGTGGAGGTGATAATGAATAGAAAAGTAAGAAAAAATTAATGTATAAAAATATAAATTAGAATAAATACACTCCTTACTCACTTTAAGAAATAATCGCAAAATGATTATTTCTTTTCTTGTGTTTTTATAAAAATTATATTATAATTTTTTTAGGTGATAAAATATGAAACGTGGGTTTACATTGATTGAATTAATAGGGGTAATAGTAATATTAGGTATATTAGCACTTATAATATATCCTATAATTAATGATACTTTTATTGAATCAAGTGAAAATATTTCAAAAAGTCAAAAGGAATCATTAGAAAATGTTGCTAGAATGTGGGGAGCACAAAATACAGAATCTTTAAGTGAGACCAAACCTTATTATTTAACTATTGAAACATTAAAAAGAAGTGGTTTGTTAGAAAATAAAGATATTATAGATCCAGATACTAATGAAGAAGTAAAAGGATGTATTAAAATAGAATATAAAACAAATAAATTTGTTTATACTTATGATATATATAAAGATGTTACAAGTTGCCATTAGCAACTTTTTTAGGAGGTAAAAATGAAAAAGCCAGAGTTATTAGCGCCCGTAGGTTCAAAAGAAGCTTTAATAGCAGCGCTTAATGCGGGGTGTGATGCAGTTTATCTTAGTGGTTATTCTTTTGGGGCACGTAATTTTGCTCCAAATTTTGATTTAGATGAATTAGTATCTGCTATTTCACTTTGTCATGTTTATGGTGTCAAAGTTTATGTTACAGTTAATACTTTAATTAAAGAAAATGAAGTAAATAGATTTATGAATTATATTGATTTTTTGCATCAAAATAACGTAGATGCTATTATTGTTCAAGATTTAGGAATGTTAGATTTAATAAGAAAAACTTATCCAAATTTAGAAATACATGCTTCAACACAGATGCATATTCATAACCTTAATGGTGTTAAGATTTGTGAAAAATTAGGAATAAAAAGAGTTGTTCTAGCACGTGAAACTAATATTGAGCTAATAAAGGAAATTAGAAAAAAGACTTCTTTAGAGTTAGAAGTTTTTGTTCATGGCGCGCTTTGTATTAGCTATTCAGGACAATGCTTAATGAGTAGTTTAATTGGTGGTAGAAGCGGTAATAGAGGAATGTGTGCAGGAACATGTCGTCTTCCTTTTGATGTTATTGATAAAAATAATAAAAAGTTAAATAAAAATAGTTATCCTCTAAGTACTAAAGATTTATATACTTTGAACAATATTGATAAACTAATAGAAAGTGGTATTGATAGTTTTAAAATAGAAGGAAGAATGAAAAGAGCTGAATATGTTTATTTGGTAGTATCATTATATCGTAAAGCTATTGATTCTTACTTTGAAACAGGGAAGGTAAATATTACAGAAAACGATATAAAAGAATTAAAAAAGATTTTTAATCGTGACTTTACAAAAGGTTTTTTATTTAATGAAACAAATGATAAAATAACGAATGATTATCGACCTAATCATTTGGGTATTCCTATAGGTAGGGTAATTAAGAGTAACAATAATTTAATTAAAATAAAATTAGATGATGATTTAAATATTGGTGATGGTATTAGGTTTATTGATACTGATTATGGATTTGTTGTTACAACTATGGTGGTAGATAAAAATCGAGTAAAGAGTGCTAAAAAAGGGGATATAGTTACTTTAAAAGTAGATAAGAAAATTGCTGATAATAGTTTGATGGTAAAAACTACGGATATCAAACAGTTAGAAAATTTAAAAAAATATATTAGTACAATAAGTAGAAAAGTCAAAATAGAAATGAAAATTATTTTAAGAAAAAATCAAGAAATTGTATTAGAAATTAGCGATGGAATAAATTTTGTTTCTATTAAAGGAGTTAAAGTTGAAGAATCTTTAAAAGCTCCTTTAACACAAGAATTAATAAAAAAACAACTAAATAAATTAGGTAATACACCATTTGTTATTAATAAATTAACTATAGAAAAAGATAGTAATATTTATGTTAATAATAAAGATTTAAATGATATAAGAAGAAAAGCTATTGATTTATTAATAAAAAAACGTCAGTATGAAATAAAATATCAAAAAAAAGAAGTTGTATTTAATGTAGTAAGTGTTAGTGATAAACTAGAAAAAACAATTCTAATTGAAGATGGAAGCCTTTATGAAAAAGTAAAAAAAATAAATGTTGATAAGATTTATACTGATGACATAAATTTAATGAAGTTAGATGATAAGCGTCTTGTTTTTAAGATTCCTCGTGTTAATTATCAATATGTAGCTTATAATAATCCTGTTATGATTGGAGAAATTGGTAGTCTGGATTATAAAAATATAGATAATAGTGATTTTTCTTTAAACGTAACTAATTCCTATACGGTTTCTTTATTACATAATTTAGGAGTAAAAAAAGTTACTTTGTCTTATGAACTTACTTTAGATGAAATAAAAGAAATAGTTGATGGTTATAAAAAAAGATATCATAAAAATCCTAATTTAGAAGTTATTATTTATGGTAGACAAGAAATGATGATTAGTAAATTTAGTTTAAATAGTTTATATAATAATGATAATCTATTTTTAAAAGATCGTTATAAGAAACTTTATCCTGTAAAAGAAAAGAAGCATTTAATGTATATATATAAT
>OGOZ01000527.1_pt1 | contig 25691 bp, 19 predicted proteins | sample 1552801 | NCBI WGS metagenome assembly OGOZ01 (sample SAMEA2580196, study PRJEB22360) | human gut metagenome | biome: human gut; feature: human-associated habitat; material: faeces | place: Denmark | collected 2008/2010 | reverse complement strand
AAGCCTTTCGCCCGCGGCAAGCTCGAGCGGAGAGCCGACAGGAAGGAATTCGTTTGCATCGGTGACATGGACCCCCAGCCGCCAGCCGCCGTGCGGCAGCCTTTTGGCGGAAAAGGCCGTGTCCGCCGGGAGCGTGTCATCCTCCGAAAAGGCGACGACGACCCTGCCGCGCAGATCCTCGCGGCGGGATAAAAGCGAGCTTATCCTTAATCGCTGTGCTTCTCTCGATTGTAAAAGCGCCTCCCGCGGGAAGGGGATATCCGTGCCGAGCTGCATAATGTTCGCCCTCCGAAGTATTTTGTGTATTTTTGCACGGTATAAACGCTTTGCCTGCGGCGAAAGAATATACCGCTACATCTTTATATTACACACACGGGGAAGCATTGTCAAGAATTTTCCCCGCGGGAGCGCACAAAGCGGCGGAACGCCGCAAAAAATCTATTGCTTTTTCGGATAATGATGGTATAATGCAAGGTGAAAGAACTCGTTCCAATAACGAAATATCAAACGGAGGAAGTATAATGAAGGCTATCATCAACGGCAGGATAGTTCTTAAAGACCGCGTTGTCGAAAACAGCGCGCTGCTTTATTCGGATGTTATCGAAGGCATCGTTCCCGCCGACAAGCTGCCCGAGGGGGTCGAAATTATCGACGCAAAGGGCGGTTACGTCGCCCCCGGTCTGATCGACCTGCACATTCACGGCTATCTCGGCAAGGATGTGTGCGACGGCGAGGAGGAAAGCATCCGCACAATTTCCAAGGGGCTGCTCGCAAACGGCGTTACCGGCTATCTCCCCACCACGATGACCGTCGATATGAAGGTCATCCGCAAGGCGCTGGAGGTCTGCCGTGCGCTCAAGGAGGAAAGCCGTGATTGGGAGGGCAGCGCCATACTCGGCTGCCACGCGGAAGGCCCGTTCATAAGCGAAAAGAAAAAGGGCGCGCAGGATCCCAAATACATTTTGAAGCCGGATGCGAAGTTCGTGAAGGAATACGCGGATATCATCCGCATTATCACGCTCGCGCCGGAGGAGGACGAGGATTTCAAGGCGATATCCGAGATCCGCCGCGATACCGACGTTATCGTTTCCATGGGGCATACCTCCGCGGATTACGAAACGGCAATGAAATCCACCGAAGCGGGCGTTCGCCATGCAACGCACCTCTTCAACGCAATGACCCCGCTCGCGCACCGTGCGCCCGGCGTTGTCACCGCCGCGCTCAACAGCGATGTTTCCGCCGAGCTTATCGTGGATACCTTCCATGTCAACCCCGTGTTCTATAATATGCTTTGGAAGCTCAAGGGAAGGAAGCTCTGCTTCATTACCGACTGTCTGCCCGCGGAGGGCGAATACACGCTCGGCGGCCAGAAGATAATCTACCGCGGGATCGTCTGCCGCCTGGCGGACGGCACCGTCGCCGGCTCCATACTCCACCTCAACAAGGGCGTGTGGAACGTTTACAGCAATTCCGACATTCCCCTTTACGAATGCGTCAACTGCGCATCGCTCAACCCGGCGACAGTGCTCGGGCTTGACAGCCGCAAAGGCAGCATAGAGATCGGCAAGGATGCCGATATAATCATCACGGACGGCGAATTCAACGTTCAGAAGACCGTCATCGGAGGAAAGATCAGATATGAAGCTTAAAGTCAACGCCAAGCTCGACCCGCAGTTTACCCCGCTTTCCCTTGTCGTGCGCGAAATGCGCGAAGCCACGAAGGACGACGGTCAGGATATCGTCATCGGCGTGGAACGCAACAAGGGCTACCTTACCACCTACAAGACCCGCATTTTCCGCGACGGTACCGGCCACGATGAAGAAAACTTCCGCTTTATCGAAAGAATGGCAAAGGCGCTCCTTTGGGTCGTCGGCGGCTATAAGATCATCATCGCCGGCAGCGAAACCGTCGGCAACAAAATAAAGGAAGCTTATACCGACGGCGGTCTGCGCGATTTCGATGTTCACTTTATGGAACGCGTTTACGAACGCCCCTTTGAGGTAGAAGTCCGCACGCTCGAAAACGCACCCGTGGATAACGAATCCGCCTCCCCCGTGGGCAGGCACCTCGACGGCTGCCGTATCGGCTTTGATGCAGGCGGAAGCGACCGCAAGGTCAGCGCCGTCGTCAACGGCGAAAGCGTATATTCCGAGGAAGTCGTTTGGTTCCCGAAGATCAATTCCGATCCGGAATACCACTATCAGGGCATTCTGGAAGCAATGAAGACCGCCGCTTCCCATATGCCGCGCGTGGATGCCATCGGCGTTTCCAGTGCCGGCGTATATATCGACAACCGCATAATGGTCGCCTCGCTCTTCCTTAAAGTTAGCGACAAAGATTTTGATAAGTTCGTCAAGAATATGTATATCGATGTTGCGAAGGAGATCGGCGAAAACATTCCGATCGAAGTCGCGAACGACGGCGATGTCACCGCGCTTGCCGGCGCAATGGACCTTAACGACAATGCCGTTCTCGGCGTTGCGATGGGCACCTCCGAAGCGGGCGGCTATGTCGATCCGCAGGGCAATATCACCGGCTGGCTGAACGAGCTTGCCTTCGTTCCCGTGGATTATTGCAGGGATGCAATGGTGGACGAATGGTCCGGCGATTACGGCTGCGGTGTCAAGTATTTCTCGCAGGACGGCGTTATAAAGCTCGCTCCCGCCGCCGGCATAGAGCTTGATGAATCGCTCTCTCCCGCCGAAAAGCTCAAGGTCGTTCAGGCACATATGAAGAACGGCGATGAAAACGCCGCCGATATCTACGATACCATCGGCGCATATTTCGGATACGCGATAGCCTTCTATGCCGAATTTTACGATATCCGCCATGTGCTTATCATGGGCAGAGTCACCTCCGGCGAGGGCGGCGTGATACTTCTTTCCCGCGCGCAGGAGGTTCTGGATAAGGAATTCCCCGAGCTTGCAAAGAAGATCGAGCTCCATATCCCGGATGAAAGCTCCCGCCGTGTCGGTCAGTCCGTCGCAGCGGCTTCGCTTCCCAATCTTAACAAATAATAGGATTTTCAAGGGCTTCCGTGCATAAAAACGGGGGCCCTTTTTCTGTAGCCAATCACAATTATTAACCGTTTGTAACTTTCACCTAAGATATGGTGAACCTGTTGAAAATCTAAATCGCGTTTGGTATACTGTGGGTGTAACAGAGCGACTTGCATCACTCAAAAATAAAAACAATTCAAAGGAGAAACGTTACCATGAAGAAATTTATCGCGATCCTGATCACGGCAATAACGATTGTGCTTACGCTCTCCGTTTCTGCCGGTGCGGTGGATATTGTCAAAGGCGATGTCAACTGCGACGAAAAGTTTGATGCTTTCGACATTCTTGCTTTGAAGCGCATTGTGCTCGGCACTTATGAGGGGAATTACAATACCCTCCTTGCCGCCGACGCCGACCACAACGACGTTGTGGATGCAATGGATTACCTCCTTCTGAAGCGCATATACCTCGGCACCGCAGAGTTCCCGAAGCTCCCGGACAGAGTCCCCGGCGAAATCGTCATAACCTTCAAACAGGACACCCCGCGTGAAACCATGAGAACCGTACTCGAGGATCTTTGCATGGAGGCATACGGAACGCAGGACCGCGCATCCGTTGCACAGTATATAAAGCTTCCTCCCGATTATTCCACCATATGCATTATCACTGTTCCGGACGAAAAAATACACGATTATGTCGAAAAGGCAAAGGCAAACGAGAACGTAACCTGTGCGGAATTAAATGCCATCTGGTATCCGGCATAAAAAATATGGAAGCCGAAAAGCACTTTGCAAAGATAACCGTGCCGGATGAAAAGATATTCGATTATATCGATAAAGCAAAGGCAAACGAAAATGTGAAGGATGCCACTGTTACCGCTATCGGGTATCCCTGCTGAATCCTTTACATTGCCGATCAAAGCAATAAATCACAGCAAATTCGGATAATACAAAAAGCAGCGCATTTTTCGCGCTGCTTTTTATAATACGTCTTACCGTGGGTAAAATCGGGTAACCCTCTCGCTCGCACAGGAGTGTAATTCTATACTTACCTTTTTATTGCCTCGCGGAGAAAAGCATACAAATCTGCTGAATCTCTACCGCGAGCAAAGAGGCGGTTTTACCGCCCGGCTTAAAGCTGCTGGGCGATAACGAAGAGGTAATCCTCTGCGCCGTCGAACTTGATTGCGAACTTTTTGAGTGAAACGGGGCCGAGCTTGGAGGCGATCCTGCCGTTTTCGACAACGGAGAAGTTGGGGAAGAAGGATATTCCCTTCCCGATGCACTTCACATATGCCTCCTTGCGGACCCATACGCGCACAAAACGCTCACATTCGGTGCCGGTTTCGTTGTCGCGGACAAAATCGCTTTCGTCATCGGCAAAGAACCGCTCCGCAAGCGCGGTGTAATCCGCCTTTTTGTCCGCAAAGCGGGGGAGATATTCGCCGTCGATCCCGCAGGGGTAATCGGTGAGCAGGGCAAGCATTTTTTCGCCCGTTGTCGTAACGGAGATATAATACTTTTCGTCCGTGTTTTCGACAGTGGGCCTGCCGTTGTCGTCATAGCTGACACGGCACTTCGGGTCCTCCAGATATTCGCGCACGGCGCGCTGGACATCATCGTGCCTCTTTTTTTTGCTTTTGCTGTTTTCCAGCACAAAGGTTTTTGTAAGCATGTTTTATTGTTCCTCCGTTGCTTCGGGCGCGGATTCGGGTGCGGGCGCTTCGGCTTCGTTTTCGCTGGCGGCGGGGGCAGCGGATTCCTCCGCTTCCGCAGCCGGGTCGACAACGGCAAACCGCACAACGCGGCTTTCGCCGTCCAAACGCATAACGCGCACGCCGGAAGCGCTTCTGCCGTAAACCGGGATTTCCGAAACGCGCGTGCGGATTATTACGCCGCCGTCGGTGATAAGCATGATCTCGTAATCCTCCGGAACGATGCGGATCCCGGCAAGGGCACCTGTCTTTTCGCCCAGCTTGTGGCAGCAAAGGCCGCCGCGGGATTGCCGCTTGTATTCGGAAAGCTCGCTGCGCTTGCCGTAGCCGTTTTCGGTAATGGTGAGCACATATTGACCGATATCGCTTTTGCCGCCGGGTATAACGCCCGCGCCGACAACGCTGTCGCCCTCGGAAAGGGTGACAGCGCGCACGCCGCGCGCCGTTCTGCCCATTTCACGCACATCCTGTTCGGAAAAGCGGATGGAAAGCCCGCGGTCGGTAGCGACCATGATATCGTCATCCCCGCCGGTGCGCAGGACATAAAGAAGCTGATCGCCCTCGTCCAGATTTATGGCGCGCAGACCGTTGTTGCGCTTGCGGCTGTAAGCCATGAGATTTATGCGCTTCGCAACGCCGCGGCGGGTGATCAGCACAAGATTTTCATCCTGTGTGAAATCCGCAACGGGGAGTATGGCGGTGATTTTTTCGCCGGAGTCAAGCGAAAGCAGGTTCACAAGGTTTGTGCCCTTTGCCGTGCGGGCGCTTTCGGGTATTTCGTAGCACTTTTTGATATATACCTTGCCGGTGTCGGAGAACATCAGCAGGAAATCGTGGCTGTGAGCGATGATGACGTCCTCCACGATATCCTCCTCACGCGTGCCCATGGCGGTGACACCCTTGCCCCCGCGCCGCTGCGCCTGGTAGGTGTCGCTCGGGAGCCGCTTGATATACCCCGCGTTTGTTGCGGTGATAACACAGCTTTCGCGCTCGATCAGGTCTTCTATGAGTATGTCGTTTTCCGCCTCCACGATATCCGTGCGGCGTTCGTCGCCGTATTTGTCGCGGATGTAGTTGAGGTCCTCCTTGATTATGGCGGTGAGCCGTGCATCGTCGCTGAGTATGGCGCGCAGATCGTCGATAAGCGCGTAAAGCTCGGCAAGGCGTTCCTCCACCTTCTGGCGTTCCAGGCCGGAAAGCTTGCCCAGGCGCATATCCACGATCGCCTGCGCCTGTTCGTCCGAAAGCCCGAAGCGTTCGGAAAGGCGCGCCTTGGAATCCGGTATGCTTGCGCTGGAACGGATAATGTTTATTACCTCGTCGATATTGTCGATAGCTATCTTGTAGCCCTCGTAAATGTGCGCTTCGCGCTCCGCAGCGGCAAGCTCGAACTTTATGCGGCGGGTGGTAACGTCGCGGCGGTGCTCAATATAGTGCGAGAGCATATCCTTCAGGTTAAGGAGCTTCGGTTCGCCGTTGACAAGGGCGACCATGTTCACCGCGCAGGTATCCTGAAGCTGGGTGTATTTGTAAAGCAGATTGAGAACGACCTGCGGGTTTGCATCCTTTTTCAGGTCGATAACTATGCGCATGCCGTGCATACCGGATTCGTTGCGGATGTCCGCAATGCCCTCCACGCGCTTGGTCTTTACAAGATCGACCATGCTTTCGAGCAGCATGCTGCGGTTGACCTGGTAGGGCAGCTCGGTGACAATTATTGATGTCCTGCCGTGCTTTTCCTCGAAATGCGCCTTGGCGCGGACACGGATCTTGCCCCTGCCCGTCATGTATGCTTCGTAAATACCGCTTGTGCCGTAAATGGTGCCGTATGTCGGGAAATCCGGACCTTTTATAAACTGCATCAGATCCGTAACGGTGCATTCGGGGTTGTCCATCAGGTATTCGGTGGCATCTATCGACTCGCGCATATTGTGCGGGGGTATGTTTGTCGCCATGCCGACGGCTATGCCAACGCTGCCGTTCACAAGCAGGTTCGGGAACCTTGCGGGGAGCACGACCGGCTCTTTGGAGGTATTATCGAAGTTGGGCATGAAATCCACAACGTTCTTTTCGATATCCGAAAGCATTTCGGAAGCGATTCTGCTCATCCTCGCTTCGGTATAACGGTAGGCGGCAGGGGGGTCGCCGTCGATATTACCGAAGTTGCCGTGCTTGTCGATAAGCATATACCGCATCGAGAAATCCTGCCCGAGCCGCACCATCGCATCATAAACCGAAGCATCGCCGTGCGGGTGGTAATTACCGAGCACCGCACCGACGGTTTTTGCCGATTTGGAAAAGGGCTTGTCACTGGTGAGGTTGTCCTCGTACATCGTGTAAAGTATGCGGCGGTGAACGGGCTTCAGCCCGTCGCGCACATCCGGCAGCGCTCTGCCGACAATAACGCTCATCGCATAGTCGATATAACAGGATTTTATTTCTTTTTCGATACCGATATCGTGTATCGTCTGATATTCGTGATTACTGTAATCGTATTCCTGTGCCATTATCTTCCTCCCGCTTTGTTATATATCGAGGTTGGAAACGTATTTTGCGTTTGCTTCGATAAATTCGCGGCGCGGTTCGACCTTGTCGCCCATCAGAAGCGAAAACAGCGCATCGGCTTCGGATGCATCGTTTATGGTAATGCGCTTCAATATCCGGTGCTCGGGATCCATTGTCGTTTCGCGGAGCTGCTCTTTATCCATTTCGCCCAAGCCTTTGTAGCGTTCCGCGCGGGCATTGCCGCCCATTTCGGCGATTATCATGTCGCGTTCCTCATCCGAGAAGGCGTACTTCTGCGCCTTGCCCTTTATGACCTTGTAAAGCGGCGGTGTCGCGGCGTAAACATGGCCCTGCTCTATAAGCGGGCGCATATGCCGGAAGAAGAAGGTGAGCAGAAGCGTTTTTATGTGTGCGCCGTCGACATCGGCATCCGCCATGATGATTATTTTGCCGTAGCGGAGCTTGGAAATATCAAATTCGCTGCCCACGCCGGTGCCGATCGCCATTATAAGCGGGATTATCTGCGTGCTGGAATAAACGCGGTCGATACGGTTCTTTTCGACATTGAGTATCTTGCCGCGCATCGGCAATATCGCCTGGAAGCGGCTGTCGCGCCCGTCCTTTGCCGTGCCGCCTGCGGAATCGCCCTCCACAAGGAACAGCTCGGTATACTCCATGCGCCTGTCGTTGCAGTCGGCAAGCTTGCTGGGCATGGAAGCCGATTCGAGCAAGCCCTTTCTGCGGGTGAGCTCGCGCGCCTTTTTGGCTGCTTCGCGCGCACGGGCGGCGGTAACGGATTTTTCGATTATAACCCTTGCGGTTGCGGGGTTTTCTTCCAGATAATCCGTCAGCTTTTCGGTTATCATCGTTTCGACAAGCGTTCTTATTTCGCTGTTGCCGAGCTTTGCCTTTGTCTGGCTTTCGAACTGCGCATCCTCCAGCTTGACGGAGATTATCGCCGTGAGCCCTTCACGGACATCCTCGCCCGAAAGCTTTTCATCGGATTTCAGAATGGAATATTTCCTGCCGTAATCGTTCAGCACCTTGGTTATGCCGGATTTGAAGCCGACCTCGTGCGTGCCGCCGTCCACGGTGTGCATATTGTTTGCAAAGGAAAGTATGTTTTCGGTGTAGGAATCGTTGTACTGCATGGCGACTTCGGCAAACGAATCGCCCTTTTCGCCGGAAACGTATATAACATCGCGGTGTATGAGCTCCGCGCCCTTTTTGCGGTTTATATATGAAACGAATTCGCGTATGCCGCCCTCATAAAAGAAGGTTTCGCTTTTTTCCTCGGTACCGCGCTCGTCCGCAAGCGTAATGGAAATGCCGGCGTTGAGGAAGGCCTGCTCGCGCAGCCTTGTCATGACCATGTCGTAATCGAACTCCACGGTTTCGAATATCGTATCGTCCGGCCAGAATTTAACAAAAAGCCCGTGCTTGTCCGTCGTGCCGGCTTCGCGGAATTCTTCCTTTGTTTTGCCCTTTTCGAAGGAAATGGTATATACCTTTCCGTCGCGGCAGTTTCTTGCCTCCAAACGGTTGGAAAGCGCGTTCACGACGCTTGCGCCCACGCCGTGCAGACCGCCGGCTATACGGTAACCGCCGCCGCCGAATTTGCCGCCGGCATGAAGAATGGTGAATATGACTTCAAGTGTCGGCTTTGCAACGGTGGGGTGGATCCCGGCGGGAACGCCGCGCCCGTCATCCTCGACCTCGCAGCTTCCGTCCGCGCACAGCCGCACGGTGATATTTTTGCAGTATCCGGCAAGAGCTTCGTCGATAGAGTTGTCTACTATCTCGCTTATAAGATGATGAAGCCCCTTTACGCTTGTCGTACCTATATACATACCCGGCCTTTTGCGTACCGCTTCCAGCCCTTCGAGCACCTGTATCTGGCTGTCGCCGTAATTCTTATCGGCTTCCTGTTCGTTGAATCGGCTTTCTCTTACTTCTTCCAATTTTCACTCTTCCTTTCTTCTGGACAATCGGGCGAGCCCGTGTCGAAAAGCGTGTTATCCCAACGCCTTTTAATGCTTTCCGGCGAAAGACCGGATAAATATATCCTGTCGCCGTAAAGATCGTCGGAAAGCAAAAAGCTCTTCGGCAGGTCGCTCGAAAGGCTTACGACACCCTTTTCGGATTCCTTGCGCCGCATCAGCGCAAGCGTATGTTCCGAAAGGCTTGCCGTTTCGATATCAAAAACGCCTATGACCCGCCTTTTTGCAATGCTTTCGCCCTTTTCCAACTGTATATATGCCATTTCAAAACACCTGTATTTACCGGTGGAGTATTTTTCCGTCGCTCACGCAGATGCGGTTTGCGCCGGCGATATCGTAAACCTCGCCTCCGCAGCCGGTGATTATCACCTGCCTGCCGGAAAGCATGGAAAGTATAAATTCCCGCCTGCCGTTATCCAGCTCGGAAAGAATATCGTCCAGCAGGTAAACCGGGTGATCCCCCGTGAGGCTTGCCGAAAGCTCGCCTTCCGCAAGCTTCATCGCAAGCACGGCGCTCCTCTGCTGCCCCTGTGAGCCGTAAAGCCTTATGCTTTTGCCGTTTATATAAAATGAAACATCGTCCTTCTGCACTCCGCAGACGCAAAAGCCCTTTTCGCGTTCGTCCGCCATGTGGGCGGAAAACAGCTTACGGTAGGCGTTCTTTACCTCCTCCTGATTGCCGCCGCACACACCGCATTGCGAACGGTACACGGCGGTAAGCTCCTCGCGTTCGCGGCTCATTTCCGAAAGAAATCCGTTTGCGGCGGGGATAAGGCGCGAAACATATTTTGCACGGTTCACCGTTATCACCGCGGCAAGCAGCGAAAGCCGTTCGTTATAAATATCCAAAAGCTCGCCGCCCGCGCAAGCGGTTTTGAGCAACGCATTTTTTTGCAGAAGTATGCGGTTGTATTCCTGCACCGTCGGCGCATACCGCGGGAATGACTGGCAGATGGCAAGATCCAAAAACCTCCGCCTTGTTTCGGGCGCGCCCTTGACCAGCGATAAATGATCCGGCGTAAATACCACGGCGCGGAACAGGCCCATAAATTCCCTTGTTTTCAGCGCCGGGCTCTGCCCCAACCGGATCGCCCTTTTGCCGAGCTTTGTATAGCTTACGGACATTTTCTTCTGCCCGGCGGGCGTGTCGAACAGCATTTCGGTTTCGGCACTGTCGCACCCGAAGCGTATCAGCTCGCGATCCTTGCAGTTGCGGAAGCTCTTCCCCGCGGCATAATAGAATATCGCTTCCAGAATGTTTGTTTTGCCCGCGGCGTTTTCCCCGCAGATAATGTTCACTCCGCCCGAAAAATCCGTCGTTTCGTCGCCGTAATTGCGGAAGCTGTGCAGCGAAATGCCGTTTACGCGCATTTTCAGTCCTTCAGCTTGCAGGGGAGCACAAGATAGGTGTAGCCGCTGTCCGGATCGGGTTCGACCGGCTCTATTATCATGCTCATGAGCGGGGTGGACATGGAAACCTTTATTTTATCGTCCTTCGAGGCGCGCAGAGCATCCAAAAGATAACGGTTGTTGAAGCCGATTTCGATATCGTCGCCCTCCTTGTCGATCCGGATATTGTCGTTCACGCTGCCGTATTGGGTGTTGCAGCTTATGTTTAATATATTGCCCTCAAACCGGCAGCGCAGCGGTGTGCGCAGCTTTTCATCCACCAAAAGCGAAGCTCTTTCCGCGCTTTCGATAAAATCGGTGCGGTCGATAGTCGCAAATATGCGGTTCTGGTTCGGGAGCGCGCGCTTGTAATCCAGATATTCGCCCTCCAAAAGCCGGGTGAAGAATATCGTTTCATCAAGCTTGAAAATAATATATTTTGCCGTGAATTCAACGGTGAGCGTGTCTTCGCTGTCTGAAAGCAGGCGCGTAAGATCCGAAAGCGCCCTGCCGGGTACCACAAAGGAAAATCTGTTGTCGTTATCGAAAATGCAGCCGCGCTCCACCCGCATCGCAAGCCGGAAGTTATCCAGCGCGACAACGGTGAGCGTGCGATCCTCGATCATGAAAAGCTCGCCGGTGAGTATCGGGCGCGCTTCTGTCTGCGCAACGGCAAAAACCGTGGAATTTATAATATCCTTCATAAGCGAACGGGAAATACGGAAGGAATTTTCGCCGCCCAAAACCGGCAGGCTCGGGAAAGCTTCCGCCGTAATACCGTGAATGGTGAAATCGCTGCTTCCGCCGGAGATCCGTACCATGTTGCGGTCATCCGCGGAAATGGTTATGCTGCAATCCGGAAAGTTGCGGATAATGGAAACAAGCTTCTGCGCGTTTATGATTATCGCTCCGTCGCTGTGCGGTGTGACGGTGCCCTTTGTCTGAACACCCTTTTCGAGATCGTAGCCGCACACGGTGAGCTCCTCCCCGCGAAGGTTCATCAAAAGACCTTCAAGCGCGGGAAGCGTCGTTTTGTTGGAAGCGGCGCCCGCTGCCGGGACGAAAAGCGAAAGCAGGTTTTTTTTGTCGGAAGTAAATTTGATGGGCATGAGCGTCCTCCTCTTGTTCCTTTATACGCCCCCTTTCCGGGCGAAAAAAGGATTATAAACTAAACAAAGGTATTTATTAGTAGTAATATAAGTAGTAGTGTCGGTGTATAACGTGGAAAACCGCGCAAATAACTGCGGCGCAAGGGAACACGGCGTGCATTGTATGTGGGAAAGCCGTGTACCGGGCGGTGGAAAATTTCATAATGCCGTGGAAAGGCGAATTATGTCAACCCACGGCAATGCTATATCAGCGAAGCGATCGCCTGCTTGATCTCGCGTTCGAAGCCGGGATCATTCAGCATTTTGCGTTCCACGGTGGAAATGCTGTTTATAACGGTGGTGTGATCCTTTTTGTTGAATATTTTGGCAATAGAGGATTGCGAAAGGTTTGTAGTTTTGCGGATCAGGTACATCGTCGTATGCCGTGCGGCGGCTATATCGGCGTTGCGCTTGCTGCTCTTCATTTCGTCCTTTGTTATCCCGTAGCGCTTTTCGGTATATTCGAAAATACGGTCGATAGTGGATTCCTCGCTTTTCGCATTTGCAAAGAAATCCGAAAGCACCGCTTTTGCGACATTGTAATCCACCCGCTGCCCGGTAACGAGCGTGTGCGCGCGCAGCTTTTTAAGCGAGCCTTCGATCTGGCGGATGTTTGTCGTGATATTGCGTGCAAGGAAGTAAAGCACGCTGGAATCGAGATCGAAGCCCATGTCGATGGATTTGCGCTTGAATATCGCAACACGCAGATCAAGATCCGGCGGCTGGATATCCGTGACAAGCCCCATGACAAAGCGGGATTTCAGCCTGTCCTCCAGGTTGTCTATATCCTTCGGGGCGCGGTCGGATGCAAGTATGATCTGCTTGTTCATCTTGAACAGCGTATCGAAGGTGTGGAAGAATTCCTCCTGCACCGTAAGCTTGCCGGCGATAAACTGGATATCGTCCACCAAAAGCACATCCAGATTGCGGTATTTTTCGCGGAAGGCGACGGATCTCTTCTTTGCAAGCGATTCGATAAGCTCGTTCAGAAATTCCTCGCCCGTCACATAAAGAATGTTGAAATTCGGGTGGGTTTCGCGGATACGATTCACAATTGCGAAAAGCAGGTGCGTTTTGCCCAGCCCGGAATTGCCGTAAAGGAAAAGCGGGTTGTTGAGCTTTGCCGGATCGTTCGCGACGGCGAGCGAGGCGGATTGCGCAAGCTGGTTGGATTTCCCGACAACGAAATTTTCAAATGTGTAATCCGGGTTGAACCGCATTTTGTATGCCGATTCGGGTTCCTTTTCGGGCTCTATGTATGTTTCGAAATATTCCTCTTCCGAAATAAGCACAAGTTCGGCTTTGAACCCGATTATTTCCGAAAGCTTTTCGCGGAGTATATCGTAATACTGCGCTTCCACAAAGGATTTCCGGTTCTGCGGCAGCGTGACGGTAACGGATTTGTCGTCCAGTGCGACGACCTTCATCGGTTCGAACCACAAGGAGACTGTCGGCGAGGAATATATCTTTTTCATTTCTTCCAGAACAAAGCCCCTGATCTGGCTGAACTCTTTTTCTGTCATCGCAAAAACGCCCTTTTCGTAAGGATAAATCTACATCTGTTATATTATACCATTCCGGGCGCAAAAAGCAAGAGTTTTCTTTATTTCCTTCCTTATATTTATTTCACTTGAAATCCGCGCATGGCGGTGTTAAAATCAAATAAGAACGGAGGTAAAAAGCAATGGACAAAAAAACCACGGATATTCTTTACCGTTACCGCTATGCACTGCTTTTTCTGCTTTGCGCGGCAAGCACGCTTTTTTCGTTCATCGGCACGGACAGGCTGCGCTACGGCGCGGTAATCTTCTGCGGTGTCATGGCGGCGATGGCTGTCATGTTCTTCCGCAGGGGCGGGCTGAACGAAAGCAACGTTATCGCCGTCATACTCATTCTCGGCTTTACGTTCCGGCTGTGCTATGTGCTCACAACGGCGTGGTATACCCGCCAGCACGATGTATACGGCACTGACGGGCACATGGATTATATCCTTTATCTTTTAAGCAACGGCTTTTCGCTCCCCGATTTTGATGTTTCTTCACGCTGGCAGTTTTATCAGCCGCCGGTGTGGCATTATCTCTGCGCCGCCGTGCTTAAAATAACGACATTTTTGGGTGTGGAGCTCGAACAGGCAAAGGAAATACTTCAATTCGTTTCGCTGTATTGCTCCTGCGGAGTCATGCTCTGCGCGCTGCGGATGTTCCGGTTTTTTTCGCTTTCCGGCCACCGCCTGTGCGCCGCGCTCGCGCTTGTTGCCTTCCATCCGACGATGATCTATCTTTCCGGCAGCATAAACAACGATGTCCTTTCGCTATTTCTTTCGCTGTGCGCTCTTGTACTTGCCATGGAATGGTATAAAAATCCCACGCTGCCGCGTATTATCGGCATTGCCGTCACGCTCGGATTTTCCATGGGTGCAAAGCTTTCCGGAGGCGTTGTCGCCGTTCCGATCGCGCTGATCTTTATCGCGGCGTTCTTCCGCTCCGTCCGCGGCAAAAGGGTATTGCACATGATCGGCGAATTTGCCGCGTTTCTCTGCGTGTGCGTTCCGCTTGCGCTGTGGTGGCAGGCGCGCAATTATCTGCGGTTCGGCCTGAGCCCGTTTTATGTCCCGAAGCTTTCGGAGCGCAACGAGCAATATATCGGCTTCCGCAGCGTTTCGGAACGGCTTTTCGATTTTTCCTCCGTAAAGGAATCGGTGTACCCGCTCCGCGCGACAAAGCGCCTGAAATCGCTTTACGGCTTTACCTATTTCGATTTCAATATCCCCGTGAACGCGCTCAAATCCTCGCTGTTCGGCGAATATTATTTAGGCATAGGCTCGGTATACCCGAAGCTGCTTTTTGTCTCTGCGGCGGGGCCTTTGCAGTTATCGGCGCTTTGTATCTGCTTGTGACCTCCTTTGCAAAAAAGAAGGAACCGCTTATGATATCGGCTCTGGCGGCATATGTGCTTGTGCTGATCGGCTCTTATGTAAAATTCTGCTTCGAATTCCCGTTTTACTGCACGATGGATTTCCGCTATATCGCCGCGCTTGCCGTTATATCGCCGCTGTTCGTGTTTCTCGCACTGCAAAGGCTTGCCGAGCGCTTTCCGCGGGCCGGGTCAATGCTTTCGGGTGCTTGCACGGCTCTTGCGGGTGTGTTTTCGGTCTGTTCGGTGCTTGTTTTCGCAAATATCGGCTGATGCCGCAGGTTAAAAACGCAAAAGCACTTGACAAAAGCGCTTTTTGCGATATATAATAGCATTTGCCGCATTTTGCCCGATATATGCGCGCCACGGCACATGGCAGGGAGGGGCGGTAAACACTGAATTTATGAAATTTACGGGAGGTGTAACGGCATGCTCAGAACATATCAGCCCAAGAAAAGACACAGAAAAATGGAACACGGCTTCAGAAAGAGAATGGCTACCGCCAACGGCAGAAAAGTTCTCAAAAGAAGGCGCGCAAAGGGCAGAGCAAGACTTACCTATTGATCAAAGGCTTTTGAAATGACAAAAAGCCGGAAAGTCATTATGCTGAAGGAAAATCACCTGTTCGCAAGGGCATACCGCAAGGGCAGGTGTTTTTCCGGAAAGAATGTTGCCGTTTATACAATGCGCAACTATACCGGGCAGGGGACCCTGCTCGGGATAACCGTTTCGAAAAGCCGCGGCAACGCGGTAAAGCGCAACCGCGCCAAGCGTATAATACGCGAAGCGTACCGCGCTTTTCATCCGTTTGTGAAGCAAGGTTTCATTATCGTCATTGTCGCCAGACAGCCCTGCATAGAAGCGCACGTTTCCGTGGTAACGAGCGAGCTGGGCGAGCTTTTGGAAAGGGCGGCGCTTCTGGATGAATAGGCTCACGCGCTTTGTAAGAAGCATTTTTATTCTTCCGATACGGTTTTACCAAAAGCACATATCACCTTACAAAGTCCGGTGCTGCCGCTTTGTCCCCTCCTGCTCGGCTTATGCCGCGGAGGCGATCCAGAAACGCGGCGTTATTGTCGGGCTTTTCCTTGCAGCGCGCAGATTATTGCGCTGCAATCCGCTTTGCCGGCAATGCGGGTATGACCCGGTGCCGGAAAAACCGCGCCGCAAAAGGCGTTTTAACCCCGAAAAACAGGAGAATCACTGAATGTTTGATTGGATTTACACTATTTTCTCCTATCTGATGAAGGGCTGTCTGTTCATATCCGGCAATTATTATATCATAGCGCTTTTCTTCTTTGCGCTCGTTATCCAGCTGCTTCTTTTGCCGCTTGCGATCAAACAGCAGAAATCACAGATAAAAATGGCACAGGTCCGCCCGATGGAAATGGCTATCCGCGAAAAATATAAGGGCAGAACCGACCGCGCCACCAACCAGAAGATGATGATGGAGATACAGGAAATGTACTCCGCCAACGGCTACAACCAGTTTTCCGGCTGCCTGCCGCTGCTCATCCAGCTTCCGATAATCTTCATTCTTTTCGCCATTGTCCGCAGCCCGATCAAATACGCCACGGATATCACGAAGGACGATGCCGATTTTGTCAAAAACAATGCGGCGGCGGCTGTCGAATTTTACGAAAAGGAAAAATCGCTCCTTTATAAGGATAGCTTTGAGGACGGCGAATACGACGAGCTCGTAAAAACCATCGAAAGCCACCAGCAGGCGCTCGGCGGCAAGGAGAAAAAGGACGGCGACAACGTTGTCAAGTCCGAAGCCGGGCTTACCGTTTACGAATTTTCCGAATATAACGACAGCGGCTACGGCGAAATGAACCTTTCCATGCTTATCAAATACGGCGGAAAGGATATCGAAACGCTTATAAAAGAAAATAAGGCGGCGCCCGAGCTGAAGGAAGAATACACTGCTCTCGGCTATGAAAAATATGCCGAAAGGATACCCGAATTCGAGGTGTTCGGCATAAATCTGCTCGAAACCCCCAGTTTCAAGAGCATCCTTATAATCATCCCGATACTCGTTTTTGCGACATCCTTCCTTTCTACCAGGCTCATGCGCAGGTTCTCTGCCGGCGCAACGCAGACGGATGCCAACGGCAACCCCGTGGGCGGCGGTCTGTTTATGGAGGTCGGCATGCCACTCATCTCCGCGATTTTCGCGTTCCAGTTCTCCGCCGCAGTGGGTGTTTACTGGATCTGGCGCACGCTTATCGGTATCGCCCAGAGCGCGATATTCGCCAAGGTAATGCCGATACCGCAGGTCACCGCGGAGCAGATCGAGGATGCCAAGCGCGAGCTTCGCGGCAAGCAGAAGGGCAAAAAGCGCATCACTATCGAGGTCGATGCCGATGACAGCTCCTACGATTCCATGATAGTAGAGGACGGCGGAAATTCCTCCGGCTCCGGCAACCCCGCAAAGCGCACCCCGCGCAGGATCGAAATGCTCACCGCCGATGAGGAACCCGAAGCACCGAAATCCGGCGAAAAGGGCGATACCGCCGGCGAAAACGGGCAGGATGAAGCCGATAACGGCAAAACAGAATAACGAAAGGCAAAAAAGGCATATAAAAATGTTGAAGGAAACAGAAAAAACGGCAAAGACAGTCGATCTTGCCGTTGCCGCCGCGTGCGAAGCGCTCGGCGTATCTGCGGATGAAGTCGATGTGACGGTTATCGACGAGCCCAAAAAGGGTATACTCGGTATCGGCGCGCAGGATGCGAAGGTGCTTGTCGCGCTCAAACGCACGCCCGCCGTCCGCGCCGTTGAATTTGTCGAAACGCTCGTTTCGGATATGGGTCTGGAAGCCGAAGTCCGCGTTACCGAAAAGAACGAGGAGGGCATCACCCTTTCCGTCGAGGGCAAGGATCTCGGCATGCTTATCGGCAGGCGCGGCGACGTGCTGGATGCCGTTCAGTACCTTGCCAACCTTGCGGCAAACACCGAAAAGAACGGCTTTTACCGTGTTACGGTGGATGTTCAGGGCTACCGCGAAAAGCGTGCCGAAACGCTACGCGGAGTCGCAAGGCGTATGTCCGAAAAGGTGCTCAAATATAAGCGCAGCTTCGCTTTGGAGCCGATGAACGCATACGAACGCCGCATTATCCACGCCGAATGCCAGAATATCGCAGGCGTTACCACACGCTCCGTCGGCGAGGGCAGCGAGCGCAAGATAATCATATCCATCCAGAAGGATCAGTAAAACGCGTATATAACGTAAAAAGAACCCCGAAAAGGGGTTCTTTTTTTACCGAAAACGGCTTGTTGCGATTGCGGCGAACCGCCATTTGAACTATTGGACTTCTACCGGCGGCTTATACGAATCTGTGTTTAATGCAATATGATATACTGCATTTTAATACTTACCCGCTTCGGTGCGGATATAATCCTCAAGCGCTTTTGCTTCAACGATGTATGTGCTCTTCGACAAGTTCGTAATGTTTCCCTTCTTATACATGCGCAGGAAAAGGTTTCCGACCGCTTCGCACCCCGCGCGTTCAAGAACAGAGCTGTGCGGCAGATTTCTGCGCGCCGCTGCGCGGAGATCTTCGATGCTTCCATCGGGAGCGTTCTCTTTCAGACGGTCGAATTTGCCTTCATAAAGCTGAAGAAGCTCGCATATCGAGGTTGCTTCGAGCGCTTCACCGAAAAACTTTGCGGTGATATAGCCTTCGCCGACCTTTTCGCAAAGCAGCTCGCTCGGGTAATAAGCGTAATAATCGGAATACTTATCGAGTTCCGCGAACGATGAATACCCTATCTCGGAAGCAAGATCAAGGAACACAAGGCAATCCTCACCTTCCGTAAGGACGGGATGTTCATTGCTTTGCATGGTTCTGTTGTAGTCCAGAGTTACGGTGACGGTATCGCCGACATTAACACTGCCCTTTTTGGAAAAGAGAATATCCTTGACCGTAAGGTTAAAAAGTGTTATCTGTAATTCCTTGTCCTCGCCGTTCCATTTATACAATACCTTTGCTTCGCGTATATTGGAGACGGTGCCGGAAAGAGCCGCGGCCCGTGTGAATGCCTGCGTCGGGTCGATAGCTATTCCATCGATGAGTGCATAATAGGTTTGTTCGTCACATTTCAGCGGAACCACCTCCACCGAATCGGATTTATAGATATATCCCGATTCGGCTGCGGAAGATGCGCCCGCCCCGCTGCCGGAAGCCTCATCACTGCCATTGCAGGCACAAAGCGGAAGAAGCAGGCAGGTACAGGCAAGCAGCGCTATAAATGCTTTTAATTTCATTGTGTATATTGCTCCTTTCGGTAAAAATCATGAGTTAAAAAAGCGCATAAGCACCCCGTTCGGTAAAAATCATGAGTAAAAAAGCGCATAAGCACCCCGTTCGGGCTGCTTATGCGCGGTCAAAGCCGAAAAATAATCGTCGGAATCTAATATGTAATTTTTGCATCTATACCATCCCTTCCTCCGTTCTGAAATAATATTACCATATATTACAGTATATGTCAAGTGTAATTTTTTTGTGCTCATATTATTTCGTTGAATTTGGTAAAATTAACCAACGAAAACGCAAAAAGAACCCCGTTCAGCGGGGCATAATAAGGAAGAAGGCAATGCAAAATCTGCACTGCCTTCTTTTTTGTATTATCCGAAAAAAGATTCGTAAAGGTTTTGGCGGCAAAATCCGATGCTCGCCGTATCTATGGACAATAGTGATATTCCGGGCTTTGCCCGGAGTGATATTTTCCTTTCGGAAAGTGATATGAAAGCCTGCCGGCTTTCGTGATATTATATTCGCCGTCTTAACTGCCGCAGGCAATATCACTATGCAAAGCATAATATCACTGTCCGAAGGACAATATCACTCGCCGCCCGGCGAATATAACTGAGGAGCACTTGCTTACGGAGTGCGCCTCTCGGGGTTCTTTTTTGTATTGTTTGCCGTGCTGTCCGTTTGTTGAATTGCGCGGATCAGCCGAGCGCTTTTACGGAATTTTGCAGCTTTTCGTAAAGCGCTTTTGCGGCGGCGAGCTTTTCGCGCTCCGCATTCACGACCTTTTCCGGCGCCTTTGCCGTAAATTCGGCATTGGAAAGCTTGCCCTCGGCACGCTTTATTTCGCCCTCCGCGGCGGCAAGCTCCTTTTGGAGCCGCGCGCGTTCGGCTTCAAGGTCGACCATGTCCGCCAGCGGTATGAATATTTCGCAGCTTCCCGTTACAATGCGCACGGTGCCCTCATCCGCGCAGCTTTCCGCCACGGTGAGCCCGGCGGCGGAGGCAAGGCGTTCGAAGTATTTGTCCTTGCCCTCGAACAGCGCTTTTTCCTGCGCGACGATTATGACGTGCGCCTTGCGGGAGGGCGGAACGTTCATTTCCGCGCGGCGGTTGCGTATGGCGCGTATCGCTTCCAGCATTATGCCGACCTTGCGCTCGTCCTGCGGGAAATCGAGCTCCGGCTTGTATTCCGGATAGGCGGATATCATTATGCTTTCGCCGGAATGCGGCAGGCTTCTCCAGATTTCCTCCGTGATAAACGGCATGAAGGGGTGCAGAAGCTTCATCGTGTTGGAAAGCACATATGTGAGCACGGCCTGTGCCGCGATGTTGGTTTCGGTTTCCTTTTGGGCAAGCCGGGGCTTGACAAGCTCTATATACCAATCGCAGAAAACATCCCAGATAAAATCGTAAAGCTTCTGCACGGCAATGCCGAGCTCGTATTTATCCAGGTTTTCGCGTACCTCGCGCACCGTGCGGTTGTAGACTGAAAGCACCCATCTGTCCTCATCCTCGAGCCGGAGGGATGTGTCTATGCTTTCGGTATCGCAATCGCGGTCGAGGTTCATCATAACAAACCTTGCGGCGTTCCAGACCTTGTTTGCGAAATTGCGGGAGGCTTCGAAGCGCTCGTCCGAAATGCGCATATCGTTTCCGGGGGAGTTGCCTGTCGCAAGGGTGAACCGGAGCGCATCCGCGCCGTATTTGGATATGACCTCGAGCGGGTCGATCCCGTTGCCGAGCGATTTGGACATTTTCCTTCCGAGCGCATCGCGCACCAGCCCGTGGATGACGACATCCGAGAAGGGCTTTTTGCCGGTGTGCTTGAGCCCGGAGAATATCATGCGGGATACCCAGAATGTGATGATATCATACCCGGTGACAAGCGCGCTTGTCGGGTAATAGCGTTTGTAATCCGGCGCGTTTTCATCCGGCCAGCCGAGCGTGGAAAACGGCCACAGTGCGGAGGAAAACCAGGTGTCTAGCGTGTCCGGATCGCGGCGCATTTCCCTGCCGCACTTCGGGCAGGATACCGCTTCGGCATCCGTCACGACGGTTTCGCCGCAATCGTCGCAATAAAATGCGGGTATGCGGTGCCCCCACCAAAGCTGGCGGGAAATGCACCAATCGCGGATGTTTTCCATCCAGTGCAGGTAATTTTTGGAAAATCTTTCGGGGATAAAGCGGATATCGCCGTCCTTCACGACGCGTATCGCCTCCTCCGCAAGCGGCTTCATTTTTACGAACCATTGCAGCGAGGCACGCGGTTCGATAACGGTGCCGCAGCGGTAGCAGCAGCCCACGTTGTGGCGCAGCGGTTCGATCTTTACAAGATATCCGCCCGCTTCGAGATCCTTTACGATAGCCTTTCTTGCCTCGTAGCGGTCCATCCCGGCATATGCGGGGTAATCGTCGGTAATGCGGGCATCGTCGGTGAGCACGTTGATGAGCGGAAGCCCGTGGCGCGCGCCGACCTCGAAGTCGTTCGGATCGTGCGCGGGGGTGATCTTCACGGCGCCGGTGCCGAAATCCGTTTCGACATATTCATCCGCGACAACGGGTATTTCCCGCCCGACAAGCGGCAGTATGAGCGTTTTGCCCACGATATCGCGGTAGCGTTCATCGTTCGGGTTGACGGCGACAGCCGTATCGCCCAGCAGCGTTTCGGGGCGTGTCGTGGCAAGGTAAACAAATCCGTCGCTGCCCTTGATAGGGTAGCGGATGTGCCAGAAGCTGCCGTCCATATCCTTGTAATCCACCTCGGCATCCGAAATGGAGGTTTTGCAGTGCGGGCACCAGTTTATGATCCTCGTTCCGCGGTAGATAAGCCCTTCGTTGTAAAGCTTTATAAAGACATTCTTTACCGCTTCGGAGCAGCCGTCATCCAGCGTGAAGCGCTTTCTGGACCAATCGCAGGAGGAACCGATCTTTTTGAGCTGTTCGCAGATACGGTTGCCGTATTTTTCGTTCCATTCCCAGGCGCGTTTCAAAAATCCCTCGCGCCCGATATCCTCCTTTGTAACGCCCTCCTTGCGCATCGCTTCCACGATCTTTGCCTCTGTCGCGATGGAGGCGTGGTCCGTCCCCGGGAGCCAGAGCGTGTCATACCCGCACATCCGCTTGTAGCGGACAAGGGTATCCTGTATCGTGTTGTCCAGCGCGTGGCCCATATGAAGCTGCCCGGTTATATTTGGCGGCGGCATTACGATGGAAAAGGTCTTCCCCCTGCCGCTCGGCTTGAAATACCCGTTGGATTCCCATTCGGCATAAAGACGATCCTCAAAATCGGCGGGATCGTATTTTTTATCCAGTTCCTTCCTCATTTTTCTTCTCCTGTTGCTTTGTCAAAAATATTCATCACAAGCCCGGTTTTGAGCTTGGGGTAAAAATAAGTGCTTTTCTGAGGCATTTTGTCGCCCGCAAGGGCAACATCCTTTATCTGCGAAACGCGTGTCGGGTTGATAATGAACGCAGCGCTTGCCCTTCCGGTGCGCACGGCGTTCACCGCCTCCCGCGCGGAGCGCGTATACCGCAGGTTCACCTGCCGCGCCATGTTTTCGCGGTCGATCCCCAGCGTGCCTTCGAGCACATATTTGTGCAGCACGCTCACGTCCAGCGCGGAATAGGCTTGGCTGCGCCCGTCGATATTCAGCCCGCGGGCTTCGGGCCTCAAGCGGAACACGAGCGCGTTTTCGCCGCCGGTATACATCGCAAAAACGCATTCCTTGCCCGCGGTGGCAAGCTTTCTTTTTACATTGATAAGCGAAGATGAGGATATATCGAAATATTCCGAGCATTTCTTTTCCTTATATTCAGCACCCCAGTTCGCCATCGCGTCCAATATGGGCTTCAAGCTGTATCCAGTCTCGGTCAGAGTGTATTCTACTCTTGGAGGCACCTCGGCGTACACCTTGCGGGAAACGAGCCCCTTGTCCTCCATGTCCACGAGCATCATCATCACGCTGCCCGCATCGACATCCGCGCCCTCCTCGCGCACATGGCGGCGGTAGTTCAGCGCCGTTTCGTACCTGTGGTGTCCGTCGGCGATAAACGCCTGCCTGCCGCGCAGCGCGGCTTGTATCGCCGCGATTTCCCGCCTGTCGGTCAGCCGCCACATCGTGTGGGTGACGGTTTCCTCATCCGTAAAGCGGTATACCGGTTCGGTGCCCGCCGTTTTTGCAAGTATTTCGGAAACGCCGGTGCCGGCGCCGTCGTAAAGCGAATATATCGGCGAAAAATTGCAGTTTGTCGCCTTCATCAGCTCGAACCGGTCCTGCTTCGCCTTGGAAAGCGTTTCCTCGTGCGGGAGCACGACCCGTTCCGAAAATTCGCAAAGCTTCAGCCGGCAGAGAAAGCCCGTCAGAGCATAGCGTTTGCCGGAAACGCGAAATTCTTCGCGGTAAACATAAAGCGCTTCTTCCTTGTCCTGCGCGAGTATCCCGTCGTCCATCCATTCGCGCAGCAGCGCGCCCGCGGCTTCGTAACGGTTTTCGCCCTCCGGAAGCTCCAGCCGGATCAGGTTGTGTTCGTTCTTCGCGGCGAGCCCGGCGCGCTCCGACTGCGAAACTATATCATACGGCGGGCAGACGCAATTCTTTATGCTGCCCGCTTTTTCCGTGAACCGCAGCGCGCGGAAAGGGAAAAGTTCCATTGTTGCTACCCCCGTGTGTCAGTCGTCGATCCGCTTGAGCTTTGCAAAGCTGCCCATGAGCCGCTTTACGCTTCCGGAATCGAATTCTATTTCATAAAGCATGTCCGCGCCCATTTTTTCGGCGGAAACTATCCTGCCCGCGCCGAACACGGCGTGGCGCACGCGCGCTCCGGCGGCAAGCTCCTCGCAGGCGGGGGTTTTTTCGGCATTCTGCTTTATGCTTTCCAAAAAGCTTTTCCGGCTTTGTGTGTGCCGTGCGGAATATGCCGATACCGGCGCAACGGCGTGACCGCCGCTGTCCTTCACGGCGCCGCGTTCGGCGGCTTCCGCCGGGATCTCCGCGGCAAAGCGGGAGGTCTGTCTGGTTTCCGTCCTGCCGTAAAGCATACGCGTTGCGACATGGAGCAGGAAAACTTCCCGCTTCGCACGGGTCACGGCAACATAAGCCAGCCGCCGTTCCTCCTCGAGTGCTCTGTCCCCTGCGGAAACCGATTGCGAGCTGGGGAACAGCCCTTCCTCGAACCCGGGAACAAATACAACGGGGAATTCGAGCCCCTTTGCGGAATGCACCGTCATCAGCACGACGGCATCCGAATCGGCATCGTAATTATCAAGATCGCTTACAAGCGCAAGCTCGTTCAGAAAAGCGGAAAGCGTGGGCTCCGGAGCGGTTTCTGCAAAAAGCGCGGCGCTCGTGACAAGCTCCATCACGTTCTGCTCGCGTTCCTCGCCGCCCTCTTCCTCGCGCAGCATTCTGCGGTATCCGCTTTCATCGATAACGCGTTCCACCGTTTCGGCAAGCGTGTGTGTGAGCGAATATTCGCGCAGCTCGTTTATCAGCCGTCCGAACCGTTCCAGCTTGGGCGAAACGCGCTTCAGCTCCGGATAAGAGCCGGCGTTCGCGATTATGTCGAATATCGGCTTGCCGGCGGAGCGCGAAAGCTCACGCGCGCGTTCGATCGTCGCTTCGCCCACGGAGCGCTTCGGCACGTTTATGATCCGCAGCAGACGGACGGTGTCCGCCGGGTTGACCATCAGCGAAAGATAGGCGAGAATGTCCTTTATCTCGCGCCGTTCAAAAAACCTTATGCCGCCGTAAATGCGGTAAGGTATGCGTTTTTTGACAAATGCCGATTCCAGCGTGGCGGATATCGCATTCACGCGGTACAGCACGGCAAAATCCGAATATTTCGCCCCGTCGGCGACACGCTTCGCGATCTCGCCGCAGATAAACGCCGCTTCCTCTGTCTGAGTGTAAAGCCGTTTGATATGTATCGGTTCGCCGTCCGGCTCGCTTGTCCACAGCTCCTTGCCCTTGCGGCCGATATTGTTGGATATTATCCCGTTTGCCGCTTTGAGTATATTTCCGGTGGAGCGGTAGTTGCGTTCCAGCCGCACGGTTTTGGCGTTTTTGAAAACGGTGTCGAATCCGAGAATGTTGTCCACCGTCGCCCCGCGGAAGGAATATATGGATTGGTCGTCGTCCCCGACGACGCAGATATTGCTTTTTTCGCCCGTCAGCAGCCGCGCAAGGTGCGCCTGAGAGGGGTTCGTATCCTGGTATTCGTCTATAAGTATGTATTCAAACTGCCTGCGGTAGCGTTCGCGCAGCTCCGGAAATTCGCGCAGCAGCCGCACGGTGAGCATGATTATATCGTCGAAATCGAGCGCGCTCGCATCGAAAAGCCGCTTCTGATACCTGCGGTATGACTCCGCCAGCTTCTTTTTGCGTACATCCCTGCCCGCGTCGGCAAGCTCGTCCTCCGGGGTGCGGTCGTTGTTTTTCGCATCGGATATTTCCTTCATCGCGGCGCGCGGCGGCAGAACGCTTTCCGCAACGCCCAGCTCCTTGAATATCTCGCTTATCAGCTTGCGGGAATCGTCGGAATCGTATATCGTGAAATCGTTGCGATAACCAAGCTCGCTTATATGGCGGCGGAGTATCCGCACGCATATCGAATGGAAGGTGCCCGCCCAGATATCGCCCGCCTTTTCGCCCAGCATCGCAGCAAGGCGCGCCTTGAATTCGGATGCCGCCTTGTTTGTAAATGTCAGGCAGAGCACTTGGTAGGGCATGGCAGGCTCGACGGCAAGCGCATCGAGCATTTCGC
>OGOZ01000526.1_pt1 | contig 25723 bp, 22 predicted proteins | sample 1552801 | NCBI WGS metagenome assembly OGOZ01 (sample SAMEA2580196, study PRJEB22360) | human gut metagenome | biome: human gut; feature: human-associated habitat; material: faeces | place: Denmark | collected 2008/2010 | reverse complement strand
CCTATTAAACAAAAAAGTCAATAGAAAAACAAAAAATTTTTTATGAAAACGTTTTCATAGGGGTGGGGTGGTCGTGTGGTGGTGTGAGTGTATAAAAAAAGGGGTGGGGGGGTAGAATAAATTTTTTTGAAAATTTTTCATTTTTCCCCATATCCCTCTGACCAATCCGGCATATGACTAAATTTTTGATACGACTAAATTTTTGGTTTTCGGCTACTTCTTATTCCATCCAATCTCCTTCGCTCCCGTCGTCTCAATTCACCACTTCTCCCTTTCATCCAACCATTTACTCTTCTCGCCTTGACCGTCTCATATCTCCACTACTTCTCAAGACACTTCGTCAGGTCTACTTACCATCGCATATAATCTTTCGTTACCCTTAGCCTCTACTCCTATCATCTTTTTAATATGAGTATATCAACGTTCGCTTATCTTAACGGCTTGTCCAATATAACAAACCTTCTCATCCTTCACTCAACTTAACCTATAAATGCCACTAACGGCACCATCAACACCCAATGACTTGGTAATACGTTGAATTTCAGGCAACCATATCTTTTTCCAAGCGACGGTCATAAGTGCTTCCCTCAATTCAGGATATAACCCTACCACTTCGTCCAGCAACCCCAACAACTTCTCTTGAGCAGATGTTAAATGAAAAGTTTCAACATGACGCACGGACCCTTCGCCACCAACTAAACCAATGGCTTGCCGATAACTTTCCCTTACATGGTCTAATTCTACCTTCCACACACTAACCTCAGTCTTCAAACCACTGATCATCTTTGACAATTGGCTCTCTTCATTTTTCATTGCGGTTAAAATTTCCTTCTTGGAAGCCTCATCGACTGTTAGTTTCTGCACCCTTTCTTGGGCGGCGGCAACTCTATCCTCTAATTCACGCAAACGACCCTTCAGATGCTCATAGTTAGCCGTTTCTTGACGTCCTTCTCTTAATTGCGCCTGCACGGCCACTAAAGCACTTTGAGCCTCGTGAAGTTCTTGAATGGCGGCGTCTTTCTCGGCAGTGCAAGCAGCAGCCTGAATCTGCGCCTCTTTAATTGTGGTTCCAATGACACTTAAAATACTATTTAAATCATTTTCTTTAATCTGTAAGTTAGACAGATGTTCATTAGCAACACTAATTTGATTATTAAGTTTAGTAAGGTCTTTTAATCTATTTTTAACTTTTATTCCTATTACTACACCTGCAGTAATGATGATAGTTAACAATATTATTTCTATTATGATGATGATGATCATCTTTAACACCTTATCCTTTCTTTTTCCGGTTCCCTTATTATATTATACTAATTTTTTGACCACTTGTCAAGAAAATTTTCGAACTCTTGAGACCTATTGACATCTTTCTTATCAAGCGCCTAAAAATTTTACGATTTTTCTAAATTAGTCAACCTAAATTGGCGAACGGCTCCAAAATATAATATAATATATTATAGTAAGGAGGTGTATATCACCTATGCAAGAAAACAACAATAACTATCATCGCCAAGATTTACACTTTCCTATAGGTAAGTGCCCTCATTGCGGACGCACCAATCAAGTGCTTATGTTTTCAAATAATCCATTATCAGGAGAAACCATCTGCTTTGATTGTATTAATAAGGCATTAAATTATCAAAATCTTTCTCATGCCGATTTTTTCTGCAGAACTTACAACCTTCCGTTTCAACCTGAACTTTGAATGAAGTTAGCCGAGGAAGAAGGCCAAAACACCTTTAAGGCTTACACCTGTGTCATTTTAACCGACAAGACCTTTCAACCTAACCTCTACTATCAAAGTAGCACGGCAGATGTATGGTCAAAAGTTAATGCCGAATGAGAAAAAACGAGAACGTTAACTGACGTTATTAGCAAAATTGCGCCGATTAAAGAAGGATATCTAACGCGTGGACGTTTAAAATGGGGCGATCAATATACTTTTGAAGAACTTATTCAATTAGACCAATTGTATACTCGCACCATTAAAGCCAATAATATAATCAGCCCAATGCAGAAGGTGGCCGTTAAAACTCTATGTCAACTTCAAATGAAAGTCAATCAAGCCATTCGTTTAGAAGACTCAAAGGCTTTAAAGGAATATTCATCTGCATGGTCCACATTTGCCAAACAGGCGAACTTGGAAGAGATGATTAATGAGGCTAAAACTGAAGATATCACCACCGTTGCCGAACTATATCAATACATGGAAGATCAGGGTTTTATTTTTAAGTATTACCAAGGCGATTGCAAAGACGAAATTGATTTCGCTATCAAAGATATTCAAGATACTAATCGTCGCTTAATCTTAGAAAGTACCGGTCTACAAGCTCAACTTGAAGAAATGATTAGACAAAGAACCGTCAGTGCGGAAGAAGAGTACGCTGCAAGGGTTATGAACGACGGTATTACAGCAGAAGGCGGCACAACCGGCTTACAAGATCTATTAAACTTTAAAGCCGAAGATGCTCCAATTGAGACTGAATCAGATGATGAAGTATTAGGATTAGATTTCTCTGAAAACAAGGAGCCTTCAACCACAACTACCATTATCCGCAATGCTACCAATGCGGTTAAAAAATAGTGTCGGGAGGTCTATAGATATGTTAGATGATTTAAACTTTTATGACGAAGATTTTATAGAACCTGAAATTGCCGACCTAATAGAGTTTTTTGATAATGAAGAACGTCAAACAACTAACACATTAACTAAAAAGCGTGTAGATGAACATTTCCAAGAAGCCGGAGAATATTTAAACAATTTTATAGTATATCCTGATTTATTTGTAGATCTTCTTGTACCAAAGCGCAGTCATTTTACGTTATATCCATTTCAACGTATCATGATAAGATGTATGGCACGTGGAACTGCAACGTATGAAACTTTATCACGTGGTACCTCCAAATCATTTATTGCCGACTTAGAGCGCTATTTACATTGTATGTTTGTACCTCGTCATAATACAACCATTACAGCAGGAACAATAAAGCAGGCGGCCGAGATTGCGAAACAAAAATTTGTTAATGATTTATGGGTTAAATTTCCGCTTCTTGGTAACGAAATGCAACGTCGTGTCGTAGCTGGGAAAAAGATGGATCCATTTTCAGTGCAAAAAGATTATGTTTCATTCACTTTTAAAAATGGCTCATCAATTTCATTAGGTAATGTCCGTGGTCTACGTCGTCAATCATTAATTTTTGAAGAAGTTATTGAACAAGATGAAACCTTAGTAAATGAAGTTTATATTCCTATGTTAAATGAGCCTCGTAAAATGAGCAATGGTCTTATAAATCCATATGAACCGCAATCTCAAGAAATTTATATTACAACCGCAGGATATCAAGGAACCTTCGCATATCAAAAACTTATTGAAATATTATGTCGTTCAGTTATGGATCCAAATAGCTATTATGTTATCTGCGGAACTTATCGTATTCCTCTTTATCATGGTTTAACTGCGAAGAAGAAAATTGAAGATGTTATTAACTCTCCTTCATTTAGCAAATCTTCCTTTGAACGTGAATATGAAAGTAGATGGAGCGACGCACCAGCTGGCGCGGCCTTCAATGTAAATATGATTAGCGCACTACGTCAAGTGAAGTTAACCGAATTAAAAAACAAATTAACTGCCACTCAATTAGAAGAGGGTTGTTTCTATGTTATTTGTGCCGATATGGCGAAAGATGGTGCGGCAGAAACGGCGGTTGGGGTAGCAAAAGTAATTCCAAAAGAACATTTCTTTACATACAAATTTGTTAATCTATTTAGTATCACTTCAACCGACTACATGGTTATTGCAAATGAATTTAAGAAAACTGTATTACTTTATGATGCAAAGCTTCTTATTTATGATGCCAATGGTATTGGTGCAGCGATGCGAGACTGGTTAAATAAAGAAACTCGTGATGATCATGGAATTATTTACGAAGGATTAGGAATAATTAATCCACCAACAGATGCCGAAAAAGATTTAATTGCATACCCTAAAGAAAAAACCATTTGCTATGAAATCAAATCAGGAGGAACAATTGGAGAACAAATTCATTATTTCTTCTTTTCACGTATGAGTACTGGCGCAATTACTTATCCTTTAAAACTTACAGATGCAATTGCATTATATGGACGTAATAAAGGATTTATGGAGATGAGCATGCGCAAACAAAAAGAGGTTTTAGCACCATTCCAAGTAATGGATAAAATGGAACAACAACTTAAGAATTTAGATATTCTAAATACATCTGATGCAATGACTAATCGTTTAAAAATTGTTCGTCGTAATGCTAAAATTCAAAAAGACTATTTCTCTATGGCGGAATATTTAGTATGAGCAGTTAACAAACAATTTGAATTAGAATATTATAAACGTAAACGACAAAAAGGCAAAGGTCGTAAAATTGCCTTCTTCGATTAACGAAGGGAGAAAATACTATGGAAAAACCAGAAACACAGTTTAGAAAAAATCGTATAGATAAGTTAAAAAGCATGTATGCTGACGACCAGTCTTCACGTCGTCGTCAAGATAATAAACCTAATTATCAAGCAACTGATTATGAGAATGCGGCAGCAGTTCGTAAAGCATTGTGGGATTCTATTGGAGACCCTACTAGTTTAGTTGAAACATCTCGTAAACTTTATGCAACTAATCCTATTTATGCATCTGTTATTAATTATTTAGCAGATATGTATACTTGGAATTATAAAGTTACTCCGCATAAACTTTATGCTAAAACAAAAGCAAAACTTAAGAAAAAAATGAAAGATGATGATTTTCAATTAATGTATAATTTAATGTTAGAGGTTGTTGATGGACTTTCAATTGAAACTAAATTTCCGGCACTATTAACTTTGTTATTCACGACAGGTTCAGTATATTTTACTACTTATTGTGACGAAGAAAATTATGCAATTGATACTATCTTATTACCTAACAAATATTGCCGAAAAATTGGCGAAACTCAATTTGGTGCAGCAATTATTCAATTAGACATGAGCTATATTGATGATTTAGGTGGAAATTCAGATGAACTTAAAAAAGCATTTTTAGATGGATTCCCAGTTGAATTTAAAAAGCATTATAATGCCTATAAACGTAATAGCAAGATGCGCTGGGCAACACTAGATCCAAGATTTTCAAGTGCCATCTTATTAAATGATGCCGCAATTCCAACTTTCTTCTATCTTTACGGTGGAATTCTTGATTACGAAAAATATCAAGACAATGAATTACAACGTAATGAAAATTTATTAAAATATATTGTAGTTCAAACTATGCCTCATTACGAAGATAAACTTATCTTTGAAGTAGATGAAGTCGAAGCGTTACACAAAAGTTTACGTCGTATCGTAGAAACTAACGATAAAGCACGTTTAATAACTACTTATGGAGACATTAAGGTTGCTAAAATTGCTGAAAATGATACATCTGAAAATGAAGTATTAAGCAAAGCTTTTAAAGCCATTTTCAATAATGCAGGTTTCAATAGCGCGATTTTTACGGCAGAAAGCGTAAATGCATTACAAATGTCTTTAGTGCGTGACAAAGGATTTGTATGGCGTTATGTCCAAAAATTAGTAAACTTTTATAATATCGCTATCAACAATTGGTTTGATTTCAAGACCTACCAAGCGGATATTGAAATTTTACCGATTTCGCCGTATACTATCAGTGATGATATAAAGAGATATAAAGAAAATGCCACATTAGGTGTTGGCAAGCTTGATTACTTTATAGCATCAGGTATTAAGCAAAAGAATATTCAAGATCAATTAGACCTTGAGGACTTCTTAAAATTAGATGGAATAAAGCCAATGCAAACATCTTATACTCAAACTGCGGAAGATAGAAAAGAAGATAGCAAAGGTAATTCATCTAATAAAAATGCAAATCAAGATGATAATGATCAAACCGATAATAAAGACAATGGGGATAATAGTTCTGCATCTGGAAATGAGCCATCAGAGCAAGACGAATAGAGCATTAATTTATTAGAGGAAGATACCTTATCTCTTAAGAAAGAGGATTAAAGATGAAAAAACCAACTATTAATTTCAGTTGGCCTGTTGTATTATCAGATTTCTCGAACAATGAAGATAAAAATTATGAAATCTTCTCTCGTTGTAAATTGAAAGTTTTTTACAAAGGAGAAACAGCAGATCATCGTTATTTCAGCGATGAATTCGCAGATCAATTAATTCGTTCTCTACCTTACACACCTGTTGTAAGTAGATATGATGACGAAAGTGAAGATTTCGAAGGTCATGCTAGTCGTCAAGAAATCTTTGGTATTGTTGATCCTTGCGGAGAAATTACTTTTGAAGATGATGAAGAAGATGGAAAAACTTGGTGTGTGACAGATGTAATTTTATATACTGAACGTCCAGATCAATTAGGCGAACTTGCCAAAAAAATTCCTGGTCATCCTCATTCATTAGAGTTAGACCCTAAATCAACAAAATACAAAATTAACTATGATGACAAGAAACACTTCAAAAACATTGAATTTACCGCAGGAGACTTTGTTGGTGTAAGTGTGCTTGGCATGAATCAAAAACCGGCTTTTACAGGTTCAAGTTTCTTTAATGAAAACAGTGAATTTGCAAAGAAAATGCAATTATTGAAAGACTATTGTGAAAGACGATTAGAAGAAAACCAACATGGAGGCGAAAAAATGAATTTAAGTGAATTCATCAAGTTAACATGGGGTGACATTTCCGCTAAAGTAGTAAACGCCATTGAAAAAGAATATCAAGAAGAATTCTACATTTGTCCAGTCGATTTCTATGACGATAGTGTAATTTGTCATGTATATTCATTTATTGATGGAAGTACAACTTATTTAAAATTCTACTATACTATTGATGAAAATGCAGTGGTAACTTTAGGTGAAGTAAAAGAAGTACATGTTGTTTGGGAAGAAATGCCTGAACCAGCACCTGCAGAACCTTCTCCTAATGCTAGTTTAGAAGATAATACTGCTTCAGCAGAAACAGACATGGGACAAGCAGAACCAGAACCTAGTGCAGAACCAAAAGTTGGTGAACAAACTGATTTTGATAATCAAACACCTGAAACTACACCAGATCCTGAACCTGTGAGTGCTGCCTCTACTATTGAGAATGAAGAAGGTCACAACAGTAATGACCAACAATCAAATTTCACCGGTGCAGCAGCATCAGTAACAAATGTCGAAGACGCTCCACTAGTTAACGAAGGACAACAAGTTAATGAAAGTGAGTGTGGACATGAAAACAAACAAATTGAGAATTCAAGTTCTACCTCATTTACTGACAGTGAAAGAGAAGAATATGAAAATCTTAAGAAAGCAAAAAAAGTCCAACTAGTCGAATCTTATAGAAACGTATTAACTGAAGAAGAATACAACAACTATATGTCTTCTATTGACACTTTTAATGCAGAAGATCTTGAATTAGATTTATTAAAAATTTACAAACGCGTAAATGATGAAGTTAATGCTACATCTGTACGTGGTATTGGAAGAGCATTTACTGTGTATGCTCCAGAAACAAATAAAGACACAGAAAATCCACTAGACGCATTTGTTCGTAAGAACTTAAAGCGCTAGAAAGAAGAGGTTATAAAAATGATTGTAGATCTATTACCAAAATTTGAACAAATTGAAGTTAATAACCTTAAAGGCTTACAACCTGGTTTCGTTGTAGCACAAATGCCAGTTAAAGAAGGATGTGCATACATTAAAGATGTTAATGGTGTTAAATATTTTGAAAACGGTCATATCTGTGCTATTAGTGTAGACGGAATCAAAGTTCCTGAAGCATCTGACAAGGTTTTATTTATTTCTTATAACGATCCTATCAATACTATCTTTAAAGGAGCTAAACTTTATGCAACTAATCTTGAAGAAGAAAATGTTCGTTTAGTTCAATTAATTCCTGGTGATGAATGGATGAGCACTATTGATTATGAAAACGATCCAAAGTATGCAGATGTTAAAACTGTTATTCAAGGTAGAGTAGTTAAAGTAGAAGCAACTAGTGGTTTAGGCAAATCAGACGATTGGTTTGGCGTAGCAGAAATGCCTGATGGAACAAAAGCTTACCACTACATTTATTTAGGATAGGAGCGAGGTGAATACAATGAACAAAGAATTAAAAACTGGCCTTATCGCCGCATTAGAAAATCAACCTTCTGCTAATTTTAGCGCAGAAGACGTTAACAACGCTGCTATCACTGCAATTTGCAAAGAATTAGGTTTAGGTGAAAACCCATCTGCTCGTGAAATTCGTGCCGTAGCACCTCAAGCTTTCGCATTAATCGAAGAAGCAATGGATGAAATCCTTCCTAAGAAATTAGAACAAGTATTAGGCGAATTTGCAGAAGTTAAATCTTTTGCTCGTGATGCTGAACCTTTATTTAATATTGATAAAATCGGTAAAAATCGTGCTAAATTAACTATCGCTAAAGGCGCTCGTGGTGGTATCTATAGAGCAGCTAGATTAGATAGCAAATATTTCAGTTTAAAAACTCATGTTGAAACAGTAGCAGTATATGTAACTTTAGAAGACATTTTACTTGGAACTGCAAGTTTAAGTGAATTATTTAACAACGTTCTTGAAGGAATGGAAGAAATTGTTTACAAAGATGTATTTGATGCTTTAGCAGCAGGCGAATCTGCAGCAAGTGCTGAATACAATGCTGTAAAATATCAAAATGGTACTGCAATTGACGCTACTACAGCAGCATTAGTTCCTGCATTAGACGAAGTATTACCAATTGTTAAACAATATGGTATTCCTACTATCTTCGGTTCTTATGAAGTTTTAAGCAAACTTAATAATGAAGGAATTGAATCCAACTCTGGATCACAAGACGTTGCAGACAAGAGAAACTATGGTTTCATCCAAATTTATAAAGGCGTTAGAGTTGTAGAACTTCCTAATTATTTAGTAGATAACACTAATAAGAAATGGTTCTATGACACTAAGACTGTATTCGTACTTCCTTCAGGTGTAAAACCTGTTAAAGTTGCTTTACGTGGTGACTTAGTAATCCAACGTAATGAATCAGCAGTTGGCTCTGAAAAATGGGAAGCTCATAAGATGATTGGTGTTGGTGTAGCTATGGCTAACAACTATGCAGTTATCAAAATTAAATAAGAGCTTGAATAAATAACTGAATAATACTCAAATATACCAAGGAGGAGGAAGTTTCCTCTTCCTTCTTTAAATAAAGAAAGGAGACATCTAAATGTCTGAAAACAAATTTTTTAAAATAATTAAAACAACACCTAATCAAGTAATGTTTATTTTACATTCTATTAGCAATCCAAGTTTAAGTAAACTTATAAGACTTACTGATCGTATCCCAGAACAAACAGTTCCTGCAGACTGGGCATTGGATTTATTTTTAAATGAAGAAAATTATCAATTATTTAAGAAAGGTTGTATTACTGTAAATGATGTTGAAGCATTAAAAGCTGCAGCTATTGAAGCCGGAGTTTATTTCGGAGACGAATTAGATTTTACACCTGCTAAAGTTGATGATACGAAACAAATTTTAGAAATTATTAAAACTGGCAATCGCAGTAAAATTTTAAAAGCTATTGAACAATACGGAGAAGAGAAAGTTAAAACGGTTGTTATGAGCAATGCAAAAGACTTAACATCAGGTGTTATTCAAATGCTTGAAGGTATTTTCAAAATCCAATTAACAATGGATATTGAGTAAAATAATCAAAGAAAATAAATATTAATACGGAGGTAGAAACATGGCAGACTTACAATATTGAGATAATATCTTATATCCATCTTTTAGGGCTACAATTCGTGGAGAATATTACGGTATTATTTCACAAGATGACTTGGATGAAGAATGTTATAACATTGCATGCCGAGCAATTGCCGCATTTAAATTTCCGAAAATTTCTACCGCATATGAAACTTTTTATGCTATACGCAATGAAGAAACAAATGCCATTGAAGAAGTAGAAGAAGATGATGAAAACTTTGAAAATGCTATTCCGCACGGTCGTTTCTTACAACCGGTTGGGTATGAAGAAATTGAAGTAATTTTAGCATGAATGAAGGTTTTTTGGTGCGAGCATCTTCTATCTAATAGTGATAATTTTGATGGTATTTATACCGACTCTAATATAAAAACATTCTCACCTGCCAATTTAGTAGATAAAAACACTAACCTACTTAAGGTATATCGAGAAAATGCTAAAGACATTGAGAATCGTTATAGTAGGGTTAATGCTTTACGTCGTCCTTCTTTAGGGGATGTAAATAGCAATGAGTAATTCGTTTGAACGTTTTCGTCGCACCAATCAACAACGATTAGAAGCTAATAAAAAACTAAATAGTCAATTTATTATTAAGGGATATCCATCTATTGAAATTACAAATGCTAATGCCGAGAAACAATTAGCATGTGTAGTTAATAAACAAGAAAAGGATTTAGCCTACATTTATACGCTTATCAATCAACCATTAACTATTGGCAGTATTTGAAGTGCAAAAGGTCTTAGTTGACTTATCGCTGAAGAAATTGTTGTCATCAAAGATGTTGATTGGCATAAATATCAAGCATATCTTTGTAATGTACAAATTGATGATAGTTGGGGATATTTTGTTGGACCGGAAAAATCTTACATTAATGTTTCGTTAAAGCAAGACGTAGTATTGCAATCTCAACAAAAACCTCTATTAGTTTTGCCATCTGCAAAAGCATTGGCAATTAATGATATCGTTGTTATTAAAGGACGCCCTTGGTTAATTCAAGAAATGGATAATATTAGTACTGATGGCTTAGTATATTATTCATTACGTCCAACAACTATAGATAAAGATATTTCGGCGGAAGAAAATTATATTTATCGACCAGAACTAGAAAAACCACAATTTGAAAGCAGTGAGGGACATGATCAATTAATCACCCAAACTACAGAACAAGGTTATTTTTGACGTTCAACTGAAGCTATCGAAATTATTCAATTAAGCCGTAATTCTGTAACCTTTAAAATACCTTTTGGTTTAAAAAGTGCTACTTTTAAAGTTAAACAAAACGGTCAAATTATAACAAAGCAGGTGCAATAATATGAAAAGTTTAGAAACTATTAAAAAGACTTTATTTGAGATTGCACAAACTTTAAGTCAAAATACATATTTACAACAATTATTAATTGAAGACAACAACGACATCCAAAAAGGAAATCCTACATTTACTATTCACAGTATTAATGATTTAATGGATGAACAATATATTTGTTTAGATGCTCATTTGGAGAATGGTATTATAAATCATGGCCGAAACTCTTTTATCATAATCCATTTAGACAGTATGAGTTTTAAACAAAGTAGTAATAATATTCCAGTTTATGGTTCTATATATATAGCAACGGATAAAAATCATGTAATGCTTACTGAAAATCGCCAAAGACTATGAGAAATGATAGATGAAATTTACAAAACTATTGATGGAAAGAAATTTTCTGCCGCAGGAATTCTTGAAATCAAAAACGTTTCATCTGTTGTATATTCTGAATATAGTTTTGGATATCGTATTAGTTTTGAGTTTAAAGAACAAGAACAAAGAAAGGCGGTGTTATAATTGCTATCTTTTAAAGATAACTTTTCATTAACACGACTTTTTATGACAAAAGATATTAATGTACGCATAAGTGACGGTGGAAATTTTATTTTCCACTGTCCTAGTGTGCGTGATTTATTTCTAAATGAAGATATGAGTTTAACTATCTTTTGTATTACTACATCTGACGATAAAGTTCAAAACATTATGAGTTTAAAAGCAGATAATCGTTTAGATTTTTTTGAAAAATTAATTTTTGAATTTGGAGAATATAAACAAATTAATCCTTTAGTGCGAAAAATTTTAACAAGTCTTAAACAATTATTGCCAGGTTTTGAATTAAATTTTCAGACTAAAACCTTTGAATTAAATCATCTTACTATTACAAAGGAAATTTGAGATTATATCACATATTTAGTAAAATTATCTTGTGGAGAAAAGGTATCCCAACCTCTAATCTTTGATTCACTAGAAGCCGAAGCTTTTTGAAAAAAGCAACAAGAAATGGATGCTCGAATTAAAAAGCTAAAGGCAGATAAAGAAGGAGATCCTGAAGGTTTAATTAAAAATCTAATGGCAATTACATATAGTTTTCCTTCTTTTACAATTGATTATTTATATGATCAAACTATGGCTCAAATTCACTGACTTCGAGAACTAGCCGCGGGAGAAGTGTCTTATCGTTTGCAATCGCAAGCTGCAGCGGCGGGAAATATAAAAAAGGGAAATAAATTAAACTTTTTTATTAAATAAGAGGTATAAATATGGCAGACAGATATTCTCGTTTAGGAACATCTAAGGCTACATTTGATTCAATGATTCAACGTTTTGGTGTTGTTACTGTTATGAACGCTAAGGTTTATGACGTTGTTTATAACGGAACTACTCCTGCAACTGTTGATCAAATTTTAGCTATGTATCCAGAAGAAAAGGTTTTAGCTACTTTAGATACATTAAAAATTGCAAATGTTAGCCAAGATGGTCCTGATAAAACTGTTACTGGTGGTCAATACTCAAATCCATTAATTAAATTTGGTAAATCTGCACGTTTAGAAATGCAAGATGCTTTAGGCAACAATGAAGCATTAGATGCTTTATGCGGAACAGTTTCTGAATATAAAACAAAAGCAGCAGAAGGAGGAGCATTAAGCGATAGAATTGCTCTTCATGTTGGTGAACAATTTGCAGGACCAAAATGTATTATTGGTGACAGTTTCTTCATTGAACAAAAAACAGGCGCTCAAGTTCCTGTAAAAATTATTTTCTATCAATTCTTACCAGATTCATTATTTAATCTAACTCAAGACCCAGAAGGAGACGCAACTGTTTTCGATATGAACGGTGATCTAATGACTACTGTAGTTCAAGTTGGAGGAAAAGAGGCTGGTCAATTAATTAATGCTGGTGTATTCTATTCAATTGTTGATGCAACTGATTTAGGTAAAGCTGGCGAATAATAAATCAACCCAATATGAATACATCTAGGACTAATCTAGGTGTATTTTTCTTTTTTTCAAAAATGGTATATAATATAATAACGATACTTAGAGGAGATGAAGAATTTATGAAAGATAGCATCAAAATTTATTCTTTGCCATCTTGTGGTATGTGCTTAGCACTTAAGCGTGAACTTGATTCACATAATATACCTTACACTGTATGTCAAGATGTAGAAGAAATCAAAGCAAATGGGATAACTTCTCTTCCAACTTTACAAATAAATGAGAAGAAATATGGTTTTAAAGACGCATTAAAACTAATTAAAGGAGGAGAGTTAAATGTCTAAAATTTCCCTTTCACCTGATTTAATTAAACGCATTATGAAGATAGACACTGTAGAAGATAAAATTAATTTTATTAATAACTATATGGTGGCGCAAAATGCGGCAACTGGTAGTGAAGTTGATCAAAATGCTAACGTAACACGTAAAAATATTGCAACAATGGCGGCAGAGCTACCAAAGAAAGATATGATTTTATTAAATCGTGTCAAAATGTATTTAAAACTTACTGAAATGTATGATGAAGCAACTGCAATGCAATATATCGCAGACTTAAATCATCATATTATTTATAAACATGATGAAACTTCAATATTCCCATATTGTTGTTCAATCACCTTATATCCGTTCCTATTAGACGGATTAACTAAATTAGGAGGAAGTTCAAGTGCTCCAAAACACTTAGATAGTTTTTGCGGATGCTTTAATAACTTAATGTTTTTAGTGGCCGGACAATTTGCTGGAGCAACAGCAACTCCTGAATTTCTAACTTACTTTGATTATTTTGCACGTTTAGACTACGGTCAAGATTATATCTATCATTTAGATCAACCAGTAGAATTCTTAAATGGTCGAACACTTACATTGAAAGATAAATTAGAACACTTTTTTGCGCAAGTAGTTTACACTATTAATCAACCTGCAGGTGCACGTGGATATCAATCTTTATTTTGGAATATTGCATACTTTGATAAATATTATTTTGAAAGTATATTTAAAGATTTCTTTTTCCCAGATGGAAATGAACCTTGTTGGGAAACAACCAAAGAGTTGCAAAAATTATTTATGCGTTGGTTTAATGCAGAACGTTTAAAAATTGCGGATTTAACTTTCCCTGTTGAAACAGCAAATATGTATGTTAAAGATGGAAAATATGCCGATGAAGAAATGGCAACCTTCTTTGCGGAACAATGAGCTGAGGGCGCTTCATTTTTTATGTATCAAAGTGATAGTGTAGATAGTCTTTCATCTTGTTGTCGTTTACGCAATGGTATTGAGGAAAATATTTTCTCTTATACTTTAGGAGCCGGTGGAATTAAAACAGGTTCAAAAGGTGTAATTACACTAAATTTAAACCGCATCGTTCAAGATTGGTATGATGGTAAAGAAATTACTGAAGTGCCATTATCTTACACAATTAATGAAATTGTTAATCGTGTGCATAAGTATTTAAAAGCCTTTAATGAAATTATTTGGGATTATAAGAAAGGCGGTTTATTAACTGTTTATGATGCAGGATACATTGATTTAGATAGTCAATATTTAACAATTGGTATCAATGGTTTTGTTGAAGGTGCAGAATTTTTAGGCATTCCAATAGACGCACATAATGAACAATACCAACAATATGCAAAAGATATCTTAGAAACTATTAAACAATCTAATATTGAAGCTCGCACTGAACATTGCAAATTTAATACTGAATTTGTTCCGGCAGAAGGACTTGGTGTTAAAAATGCTAAATGAGATAAACGAGACGGCTATGTGGTTCCTCGTAATACTTACAATTCTTATTTCTATATTGTAGAAGATCATAATATTGACCCTGTAGAAAAATTTGCCTTCCAAGGAATTAAATTTACAGGATGCTGTGATGGTGGAAGCGCGCTACATAATAACTTAGATGAACATTTAAGCGCGGCGCAATATCGTAAACTAATGGACGTTGCTATCGCAGAAGGATGTAATTATTTCACTTATAATGTTATGAATACCATCTGTAATGATTGTGGACATGTAAGTAAACATACTTTTAAAACTTGTCCTAAGTGCGGTTCAACTAATTTAGATTATGCTACTCGTATTATTGGATATTTAAAACGCATTTCTTCATTTAGCGCTGCACGTCAAATTGAAGCGGGCTTAAGAGCATATAATCATTTAAAGGATTAGCCCTATGTTGAAATATGAAAGTACATTAGTCACTTTTACTGAGGTGCCTGATGAAATTAGCTTATGCTTTAATTTGACATTATGTCCATGCCATTGTCAAGGATGTTTTGAACCTTGGTTGGCTGAAGATAGCGGCACTATTTTAACGATTGTAGAAATAGAAAAATGGTTATTAAAGAAACCTCATTGTACATGCATTTGTTTTATGGGTGGAGATAATGATCATGAATCTTTAGTTCAATTATGCCGAGAAATTCGTCAACTTTGGCCGCATTTAAAATTAGCTATGTATAGCGGTTGCCATAAGTGAGACGAAAAAGTGGCGCAAGTATTAGATTATTATAAAGTCGGCCCTTATATTCCGCAAGCCGGACCGTTAAATAAAAGCACTACTAATCAACGTTTCTTTAAAAAAGAAACGGGCGAAAATTGGCAAGATATCACATATCGATTTCAAGAGAAGAAGGAATAAATTCCTTCTTTTTCCTTTTTCCATAATTGATTTTTCGATTTTCTTCGGTTATACTATAATAGAATGAGGTGTATTATGAATAACAATTTTCAAATAGGAAATCAAGCCAAATGTATCATTCGTGCATATCACGCTGGCGCAATTGGCGACACAACAATTAAATATGACAATCAACCATATACAGTATTAACAGATGTTAGAACTCGTTTCCAATTTAAAAAATTAAACAGTGATACATCTGCAGGAATACGAAATTTAAGTTATGGCACAGATTTTATTGATTCGGTTTCATTATATGATATAAACCTTAACGATAAAATTTTGAACTTAATTTGCCCTAAATCTGAACCAAAATTAATAAGCACAATGCAAAATTGTGATTCAGATGATAATAATTATATTTATTTTTCTTTACCAACAGATAAAGTATATCAAGTCTTTGTATATGATATTGATGGACAATTAGAAAATGCATTTGATTATTTAGAAAGCGGACAAATTGAAGTTAAACGACGTAACACAAATTATTTAGTATTTTATTCTTATTATGATGGAAAAGCTTTTTCTTTAGATAAACGTGATAATTTATATCTTACATTAGATTTTGAAATGATTGGAAATACTAATGAAGAAACAAGCAAATGTTGGATACATGTTGAAAAATGTGTATTAGGAGAAGATAAAAACTTTTTATTTGATAATAGCAATAAAACTGTCAATTTAACTTTTAAAGTAATTGACAATACAAATGATTATATTATTTTTAAATAAAGAAAGGATGGGACATAATCATTATGACAAATAAACAATTAGAACAAAAAGTTGAAAAATTTTTAGAAATCGGAAATTATTTCGATTTTATTGAAGCAGTTTATGGTTTTGAAAAAGAATATAAAAATAGCGATTTTTATAAAAGAACCAAAATGCCTTTATTAGTAGTAATTAAAGAAGCATGCTGGTTTTATGGATTAAATGTAAATAAAGTTTTTACTAAAATTCAAACATTAATTGATAAATTAGATCTAAGTCACTTAATGGATTTAATAGAAAAAATTGGAACTACATACGAAACTGAAAATGAACAAATTATGAGTTTAATGGACTCAATGAAGGATATTTTTCAACCAGAAACAGAAGAAAAATAATTAATATGTGAAGACATATTAGGAGGTCTACCACATGGCAGATGAATTAAAAATACAGGTCGCCCTAACTGAAGAACTAAATAAAACAAAAGAAGTTCATCAAAGTTTACTTAATTCTCCAAACTATATTCAGGAGAAACAAACTCAAGTTACTTATCGACAATCAAGAGTAGAAGAACTATTAAATAAAGAGAAACTATCTTTAGATGATTTAAAAACAATTAGAAAATATTATAAAGAAATTACTGATATTTTAACAGATGTGTTATTGAAGGAAAAGAGAGTTACAGACGAATTTACTAAATCAATGCAGAAAGTTAAACAAATTACTGAACAAGTTGAGGCCGCGCGTGAAAAATTAGGACGCTTACAGGCTAAAGGCTCAGTTACTGAAAAGGGAGCAGTTTTAAAATCAACTTATATTGCAGAAGCAATTGATGGTTTAACTTATGGTTCTGGCGCTCATAAAGGGAAACAAGTTCAAGCTACAAGTTTTTGACAAGAAGGTAAAAGAACAGATTTTTCTCTTTATTCAGATCCTAAAAAGGCTGAAAAAATTTATCGAGCATTGCAAACCACAGCGGAAAAATTACCTGATCAGTTTGCAGAAGTAATTCAACTTATTAATAATTTGCAGGCACAATTAGAAAAAACAAAAAAAGAGTCTGAAAAGTTATTGACAACCGGTGACCAAGAAACAGCATTGGCAATGTCAACCTCTCAAGATAAAGTTAACCAAATGGTTAACACCGAAATAAAAAATCAACAAGATAAAAAAGAACAAGATTTTCAAACTCAAGAATTAATTGAATTAAATAAAGAACAAGAAAAAAGTAATTCATTAATGGGTAAAGCCTTTAAAAATTTTACCTTATATGCTTTCGTAATGAAGGCGTTGAAGAAAGTTTTACGAGAAGTCCAACAAACCGTTGTTCAATTAGATAAATCTCTAACTGAACAAGCGATGGTTACTGGTTTAACTCGTCAACAAACTTATGGATTACTAAAGTCTTATCAAGATTTAGCTGCACAAACAGGTGCAACTACTAAAGAAGTTGCGAGTGTTGCAACTGAATATATGAAACAGGGTAAGAGTATTCAAGATGCATTAACCTTAACTCAAGCCGCAGTTTCTGCCGCAAAAATTGCGGGTATCAGTACCGCAGATTCAGTTAACTACTTAACAACTGCATTAAACGGTTTTAGATTATCAGCAGAAGATGCTATGTCGGTTTCAGACAAATTCGCTGCAGTAGCAGCAAGTTCTGCAACTGATTATAATGAATTAGCAGTTGCATTAAGTAAAGTAGCATCTCAAGCAAACTTGGCTGGTATGTCTATCGATTATACAACTGCATTGCTTGCTAAGGGTCTAGAAACAACTCGTGAAGCACCTGAAACAATGGGTACTGCCTTAAAAACTATTATTGCACGTATGCGTGAAATGAGCGATTACGGCGAGACTCTTGAAGGGGATACCGATGTTAACAATGTTGAAACACAATTAAGATACGTAGATATTGCATTAAAGAACACTAATGGTGAGTTACGTTCAACTGAAGATGTATTAGACGAATTAGGACGTAAATGGAATACATTGAGCACTAACCAACAAGCTGCAATTGCAAAAGCATTAGCTGGAACTCGTCAACAATCTCGTTTAATTGCGATGATGGATGATTATGACAGGGTTATTGAATTACAACAAATTTCAGCACGTTCTGCCGGAGCAACTTCAGCTCAAGCAGCAACTTACCTTGAAGGTTTAGAAGCAAGTATTAATAAAGTAAATGTTGCAGTTGAAAAATTAGTTTCTACTTTTACCGAAATGGATTTTATTCAAGATTTAGTTGAAGGCTTAGGCAGTTTCTTAGAGTGAATAAATGATATTTTAAATAATTCTTTAGGTATGCAAGTTATATTAGCAGCAATGAGTATGATTATTAGTCAAATGCTTGTAACCAAGACTAAACAAGTAGCATTAAGTATCCAAAATCATAAAATTGCAAAACAAACAAATGGAGAGTTAGTTAAACAAAGAATTGAAGAGAAAAAGGCCAATATATTAAAAAAACAAGGACTACAAATTGAAAAAGAAAGTTTATTAACTTCTTTACAAGATTTAAGAAATAAAGCTAAAGCAAGAGGAGATGTTGCAGCAGAAGAAGCGTATAATGCACAAATCTTAGATACAGAAAAAGAAATTAGTGATTTAAAAGGATCAATTAGAATAGATCAAGTTGAATTAAACAGTTTAGAACAAGAAGCTTTAAAGTTAGGAGTGGCTAACAATTCTACTCTTAATAATATTTCAATCGGTGTAGCTTCTATTGGAGGAGGACTTTTATCAGCCGTTACAGGCTCAAAGGCTTGATTAGGCATCCTAACTGCATTAGTTCCAGTAGTAACATTAATTGGTAAATTAATTGATCTTAATAGAAAAAAACAAGATAAACAAAATTTATCTACAAAAGCTGGAGCGATGTGAACAGCAATTGGGTCTGCATTTAAAGAAAATTTTTGGATTGGTATTGCTTTAGCTGCAATAGCTGGTATTGCGGTAATTGCAGCCGTTGGATCAAAGATTGCAAAAGCAAGTTCAGGAAAAGAACAAGCCAAAGAAATTCAAAACCTAAACAAAGAAATTTACGATTTAACTAAACGTGCAGAATCAATGCAAACCGTTATTTCTAAGTTTGATGCATTAGATGAAAAAGTTATAAAAACTAATGAAGATTTAAAAGAAATGAATAATCTTCTTACATCTGCAGCAGATAATTTAGATGACACTGAAGTTAAAGGTAAAGATGATATAGGATATGGAAAAGGCGTTAATCAAAAACAAGCTTATGAGGCTTTAACTAGTGATATTGAAAAAAGAAATTTCTTAGAAACAGAAACTAAAAAGACTCGTCAAAAAATTGCTAGTAAATATGATGAATCAAGACGACAAATTGAAAAATTACGTTCAAAAGGTAAATTAAATAGCTTCTTAACAGGCTCATCTGAAGAAGCAAGAGCAGTTCGTGATAGTGTTTATGGTTATAATAATCTCAAGATGTATAATACTCTAGATGAGTTAACTAGTAGCGGTGCAATTACATCTGCAGAATCAAGCAATATTGAAACTTGAACACAAAAGATTTTAGAAAATGTAGATGCTTTAAAAGCCGAACAATTAGCTCAAAGTGATACTATTGAAAAAACAACTAAATTAATTGCACAAACTAAACTTCTAACTAAAGAAAACAAAGAATATACAAATGTATTAGATATTTTATCTTCTAATGATTATGCCTTATCTGAACAAGTAAAAGCATATCAAATAATGTTAGAAACTATTAAAGATCCTGCAATTAAAAAATCTTTTGAAGAAATATATAAATCATTAGAATCTTATAGTCATTTTACAGAACAAACTTTAGACTATTTAGATAAAATGGGTTTAACTGCCGACAAAATCAATAGCTTAAATACTGGATATAAAAAATTAGATAGCGCAATTATTTCTAAAGATCAATATCAAGCTCGCGTATCTAATATGTTAGAAGATTTAGCAAATAGTGGTGGAGATATTGAGACCACTATTCATATGCAATTTGATGATATATTAAATGGTTTAGATGAAAAGAAATGAAAAGAAACTTGAAAAGGTTTAGTTAATATTATGGAAGATGCCCTTGGAACTGGCATGACCAATATGGGGCAATTATTAGAAAAAGAATTTTCTCGTGTAAACAATTTCTATGAAAAGAGTGCAGAATGGTCTTCTATGAAGATTACTGATCGTATGAGTTTTATTCAAGAAAATGCAGATTTATTCGCTGGAGCAGAAGGAGAAGCTATGTTGAAAGCCTTTGAAACTGGTGATTATAATCTAATTCAACAAGCTTTAAAGTCTAATAATTATTTAAAAGAACAAAGAGAAAAACTAATTCAAAAGGCTGAAACAGATTTAGCTTTAGAGTTAGCAAAAAATGCCGAAGATCAAAATAAATCTTATATTTCGGTTTTAAGAGAGTATATTAAAGAATTAAATGATGTGGAAAGTTTTTATCAAGCAGATTTAGAAACTCGATTAAATAAAGAAAATGAACAACTAGAAGAATTTAAAAAGATGCTTGAAGCGCAACAAAAAGCAGTTGAAGATTCATTAAATAAACGTAAAGAGGCTTATGAAAAGTATTATGAAGCCATTAATGAACAAGCAGAAGATACAGACTATGAAAAAGAGTCAATGCAACTTCAAACTAACTTAGCGAAACTTGCTACTTCTTCTGATGCATCTGCGGCATCAATGCGTAAAGAATTAGAACAATCTCTTCAAGATTTAGAAGAAGAACGTTTAAAAACTTTACGTGAACGTGCGCAAGAGGCAGTATTAAATAGCATGGATGATGAATTATCAGCAATTAGTGCGAAATTTGATGATGTATTAAATAATCAACAAGCATTATTAGCTATGTTTAATAAACAATTAGAAGATCCATCTACTTTCTTAAGTAATTTAATTACAAGTCAAGCGGCAGATGGTAAGATGACTCAATTACAATTAGATAGTTGGTTAAATACTTTTAAAACTACTTATAGCGGCGTAATTGATTCAAATATATTAGATGCATTAACAGCTCGTACTGATAGTAGTGGCAATTTAACTATTAATATTGGAGGAGATGAAGTAGTTAATGTATCTCAAAGTGATGCTAAAGCATTAGCCGATGCATTAAAAGCAGCCATTATTCAATATGGAGGAGGTATTGTAGGTGTCAGAAAATAAAAGATATTCTAATTTGACCACAAAGCCCCGTGAATTATTAAAAAAACAAATGGATGACTTCGCCACCTTTGTGTGGCGAGGTGTTAAATCCTTTGATACATACGGAGCATTTATTATTAACAATAAAAACAGTTTAAAATTTTATAATGGTCCTAGTTTTACAAATGAATATAGTAAACCTAAATTCTCATCAACTGGTAGCAATTTAACCGGAATTTCTTTTTCAACTCAAACAATTTCTTTTCAAGTTGGAGCATATTGGCTAACAGAGGCAGAATATAGAGAATTTATTAATTGATTAAATCCGTATGAAATTAGTTATTTAGGATTTGATTTTGAAGATAAATATGACTATTTAGTAAAATTAAGTAAAATTGGTGACAGTACAAGGTATGTTGTAGGACGGAATGAAAATAATGAACCTTGTTATTATACTGAATTAAATTTAACTTTTGAAGTGCAAGGAGAAGCCTGCGCAAGAGCAAGATATGGTTATGAGTTTGAATTTGATGAAGATACTCCTACAAAAAAATCGTTAAAAATTAGTTCTAAATTATTAGAGAGTAATGGAGTTGAAAAGCCTAATCCTCAATATATTACAAGTGACTTAAATTTCCCGTTTGTTTTAAATACATCTCTTATTCCTAACACTGATCAAGATACTATTAAAATTCAAGCACAATTATTAGAATATGGTTGAGACAATGAAAAAGAACAAAAAACACAAGAACCTATTGCAACTTTATCATTATTTAATGTAACTTTCCAAGGTCTTAAAAAGGTCATGAAATGAACAAATAATGATGGGTCTTTTATTGAAACAACAGAACCAGAAGAAATTAAAATTCAAACTAAAATTAAAAATACATATGGCTTAGAGACTTTAGAAACACCTACTGATGAAAACATTGGACGTCCAACTTTAAATATTAGATATGATTCAGAGTCTGGTTTATTGTTTTTAAAAGTCGCTGAAGACACTGAAAAAATTTTATCCTTAGTTAATTCTATTAATGGAATTAAAATTGTTAATAATTTTAATACATCTAAGTGTAAATTGCCGGGACGTTTTACAAAACCTGATATAATTAATACAAAATATGGAGAATATGTTATTCAAGTTACTATTGAAAACGCTGATTTTCCAACTAATAATAATGAAGCAGTAAATATCAGTGCATATGCGCGCACTAACTTAATTTAGGAGGTATTAATATGGCTAATATATATAACGAAAAAGCATGGATTAGGTATAGTCAAATGCCTCATAAAGAAGCTGCAAAAGTTTCTGAAATTCAAGCCAACTTAGAATTTTTGGATCAAAAACTTGAATTAGCGCAAAGAAAATTAAGCATGTTTGACTTTTATAAAATTACTACTTATGTTAGTAATGGTAATGACTATCAAACAGCGGTTGATAAATTAGAACCAAATACCAGTTTAGTTTGCACAGAGTCGTTTGTAGCCAACAATAAAAATTTTAGTCGCGGTGATATTGTCTATAAATACGAAAATGGTTCAGTTGAACATATTAGAGCCGAACGTGCTGGTATTTATGCTCCTATTGAATTGATAAAAGATTCAAATAGTAATTATAATATTAAATATCAATATTATTCTTATGAACCAACAGAAAATTCATCAATAGCAGAAAATGGAAAGGCTAAATTTGCAAAAGAAATTATTTTCCCAATCCAAGGAACTAGCAGCAAGGGAATTTATAGCGAACAACAAGAGGTTGATAGTAGTAGAATAATTACTTTTAAAAAGGTTTTTAGCACAGATGGAAAAACAATAATAAAGCCTTTTATTCGTTTTTATGATGAAAAAGGAGAAGAAGTATATTGAGATTATCAATTAGTAGATAACTCTAAAGATAACACTCAATATCAAATTAGTAGTATTCCCGGTATAGTAAAAATGGTATTGATAAAATAGAGGTGCAATATGAAGTTTTATAATTTTAATACTAAAAATTCTAATGCTTGAAAGCATTATCAAAAAAATTATATTGCACCTTTTTCTTACTCTGTTAATAGTTTGTTTGATTATATTTTAAATTTTAATCCAGATTATGATATTTTAAATAGAGATAATAGAAAAGAGTTATTAAAAGATAATTATGATTTTATGCAAAAAATTGGTTTTTATTGAGCTATAGATAATAAAATTATTAAGTTAAATCAACAACCTGAACCTAAATGGGAGGATTTTCTTAAGGAAGGACAAGTTTTTGATACTAAGAATTTAGATATTCGTCAAGGATGAGTTTTTTATCATGGTCAAGAAGCTTTTACTGAAGAAGAAGCAGCAGGAGTTATACCTATTAAACCTCGTGATGGAGATATATTTATTAAAACTGCACCTGAAGGTGAATATGGTGGATATTGAATTCCTCAGGGAAATATGGGTTTATATCTTCCAACATTTAATTCTAGTCAATTAATTTTTAAACAACAAAAATATGAAGAAGATAGTGCGGAATGAGATTTTAATTTTGATACAGATATATTTAGATTTATATGTACTACCACTCCATTAACGAATAAAAACACACTTACTTTTAATAATATTGGTGATCCAATGATATGAACTTTCACTAATGATAATATATTAAAACCATGGACAGGCCAACCAATTATTCCTCAAATAGTTTCTGAAAATCAAGAAGAAATAATTACAGACGCACAATTTATATTTGATCAAACATATCAAAATAGAAGATATTACAGTACTTTAACTGTTAATCTTAATAAAATAAAACTACCTTGTCATTTACAAGTATGTTAGAAAGGAGATGATTTTATGGCAAAGTTTAAACTTTATTTATTAACTTTTCAGAATGATATTAATGAAACAAACCAACTTTCTAATAAGTATTTGGCAAATTTAATTAGTGAATTTACTTCACAAGTAAGTACCAAAGCAATTAGCGGCGATACTAGAGAACATTTTATTTATAACACTAATAATAGTTTTTGTTATACATATGATGAACAATTGAGCTTACATCAAAATTCTCAAAAAGAATTAACTTTTAAAATGGACTTTAGAGTTTATCGAGATGACAGGCTTGAAGATAATCCATATGCACAAAGTCTTATTATTGGTTCACAATTATTACTCGAAGATGCATATGGACAACAACATTTATTTACAGTTAAAAATATCAATATTGAACTTTCTAACGTAAATACGGTGTGCACTTATTCCTGTCAAGACTCTTTTACTTTCCAACTATCTAAGCAAAATGATGGTTATGAAATCACTAACAATATTGAAGACGAAGATTTTATTGGTGCGCATACAATTGATTGATGGGTGCAAAAGAAAATTATTCCAGAGTGTTTTGTATACTATCAATATATCCCATTAGCCGAAAAAGGTTATACAGATGATTATTATAAACAAACAATTCCATTTTCAGGAAGCGGAACTGCAGATTCTATTTTAATTAGTTTGGGTGAAACTTTAGATCTTAATTTGCATGTATATGAACATTTTGATGAAATAGACGGAACTTTAATTCAACAATTTTGGTTTGAGCCTTCTAAAAATCCTGAAGTAAGTGGGTTATCTTACTCTCCATATGCTAATTTACAAAGTCTGTCCCTTACTCATAATGGAGATTCTCTTACATCTGTTTTAAATGTGTATGGTGGAACTTTTGGAGATGAAAGAATTACTTTATTACCAACAATTCCTATGCTATTCAAAAAAGTTTTTGCTTCAGATGAATGAATGAAGACTCCATATTATCAAGGAATGTTTAATGATATAGTATATGGACAAACGATTAAAATTAATTTAGATGATATTGATGAAGAATTTGTTTATAAAATTATTTATAAGGAAGACAATAACAAGACACCTGAATATATAGCTATTGATTTTTCAAAGATTATTGATATAACAAGTTTCTCGCCCTCATGAGCAATAACCTCAAAACTAACAGGAATCTTTCTATCACAAAAACTCTCAATCTCCTTCTCCAAAGAAACATCCAAAGTTTTATTAACAAAACAATTAGACTTTAAATTAACCCTATTATCAAGAAATATAATATCTCCCTTACTAGCACTATT
>OGOZ01000523.1_pt1 | contig 25735 bp, 29 predicted proteins | sample 1552801 | NCBI WGS metagenome assembly OGOZ01 (sample SAMEA2580196, study PRJEB22360) | human gut metagenome | biome: human gut; feature: human-associated habitat; material: faeces | place: Denmark | collected 2008/2010 | reverse complement strand
AACTATTACTATAATAATTTAGTATATCTATATTTTTAATTTGACAATACGTAACGTATTTGTTATAATTAGGAAAGGAGATAATTTCATGAATGTGTATATTATATAAAAGAGGGGTATTTTATGAAGAACAAATTATTTTTAACATATCCCGCAATTTTTACATTTGAAGATAATCAATATTGGGTTGAATTCATTGATTTAAAAGGATGTTTTAGTAGTGGGAAAACCTTACAGGAAGCTATGGAAAATTCAAAAGAAGCAATGGGCTTATTTTTAGAAGATTTAACTGATTTTCCAGAATGTACTACTGATATTAAAAAGATAAATCTTGATGATAATCAAATAGTTTCTTTTGTTTCAATAGATTTAGAAGAACATAGAAAAAAATATGAAAACAAATCTGTAAAAAAGACATTGTCTATACCAGCTTGGTTAAATACTTTAGCTGAGAAAGAACATGTAAATTTTTCAAAACTGTTGCAAACAGCATTAATAGAGAAGTTAAATATTAATAAGAATATTATAAAAAAGTAAAGAAAAAATGCTTACTGCATTTTCTCTTTCATTTTCATTAATGTGTTTAGTGCATCTATTGGTGTTATTTCGTTTAGGTTTATTTTGTCTATTTCATGTGCTATTTCTGCTAATTTGTAGTTGTAAAAGTCTAGTTGTCCTTCTGGTTGTTTTTTGTTCTCTTGTTTCTTTTGTCCTGTTAGCATGCTTTTACGTTCTAGGCTTCTTAATATTTCATTTGATCTTTTTACAACTGTTTGTGGTACTCCTGCAAGTTTTGCAACATGGATTCCATAGCTCTCATCTGTTCCACCTTTTACTATCTTTCTTAAGAATATTATGTCTTCACCTTTTTCTTTAACTGCTATAGAATAATTTTTTACCCCTTCTAATTTGCTTTCTAGTTCTGTAAGTTCATGGTAGTGTGTTGCAAATAGTGTTTTTGCTCCGCATTTTTCTTTGTTTGTAATATGCTCTACTACTGCCCAGGCTATTGATAGTCCATCATAAGTTGATGTTCCTCTTCCTATCTCGTCTAATATTATAAGACTGTTTGATGTTGCTTCTTTTAGTATTGTTGCTACTTCCATCATTTCTACCATAAATGTACTTTGCCCCATGCTTAGGTCGTCTGATGCTCCTACCCTTGTAAATATTTTATCTACTACTCCTATTCTTGCATAAGATGCGGGTACAAAGCTTCCTATTTGTGCCATTAGCGTTATTAAGGCTACTTGTCTCATGTATGTAGATTTTCCTGCCATATTTGGTCCTGTAATTATTGAAAGCCTATCTGTTTCTTTATTTAAGTATGTGTCATTTGATACAAATGAACCTGATGGTATCATTTTTTCTATTACAGGATGGCGTCCCTCTTTTATGTCTATTTCTCCGCTATTATCTACAGTTGGACGCACATAGTTCATATCTTCTGCAACATTGCTTAGTGTTGAAAGTACATCTAATGTAGCTATTATGTTTGCTGTTGTTTGTAGTCTTTTAATGTTTTGAGATAAATGATTTCTTAATCCTATGAACAATTCGTATTCAAGGTTAATTAATTTTTCTTCTGCTCCTAAAATTTTGCTTTCTAGTTCATTTAGCTCTTCTGTTATATATCTTTCTCCGTTTGTTAGTGTTTGTTTTCTTATATATCTATCTGGTACAAGCCCTAAGTTTGATTTTGTAACTTCTATATAATAACCAAATACTTTATTAAAGCCCACCTTTAAATTTTTTATTCCTGTTGTTTCTTTTTCTCTTTGCTCTAATTCCAATAGCCAAGTTTTTCCTTCTGTTGATGCTTTTTTATACTCATCTACTTCTTGGTTAAAACCTGTTTTTATTATTCCGCCTTCTTTTACTGATATTGGTGGATCATCAATAATTGCACTATCTATTAATTTTGCCAAGTCTTCGCAAGCATCTAGGTTTTCTTCTAGTTTACGAATTAATGCCGATTTGTTTTCTTTTAATAGTTCCTTTATTGCTGGAATTTGCATTAGTGATGTTTTTAATGAATTCATTTCTCTTCCATTGCTATTTCCATAAGCAATCTTTCCTACTAATCTTTCAATATCATATACTTTTTTTAGTATTTGTATTAATTCTCCTCTTAGTATTGTATCGTCTTTTAATTCTTGTACCGCTTCCAACCTATTATTTATTTCCTGAACATCTAACAATGGTTCGCCTATCCATTTTCTAATCATTCTTCCACCCATAGAAGTTGCAGTTTTATCTAATACCCATAATAGAGTACCTTTTTTACTTTTATCGTGTTGTCTTTCTAATAATTCTAGGTTTCTTCTTGCTGTTACGTCTAATGACATATATTTTTGTAAATTATACATTTTTATATGATTTATGTGTTCTAGCTTTATTTTTTGAGTTTGTTGCAAGTATGATAATAAGGCATTTATTGAAACTGTTTCAAGTTCAAAATCATTTAAGTTTTCTATTGGTTTATTTTCATCTTCTATATTGTAGTTTTGTAATAAGAATTCTTTATTATCTACAAAGTTTTTGTCATCAAAATTATTTATATATAAATTGAATCTTTTTCTTATCTCATTTATTTCTTCTGTTGAATTATACAAAAAGCTATTTACTATTAATTCCGCTGGATTATACTTTGCAATTTCATCTAATAGTGTTGCAAAATTATTGTTCTCAACTATTTTTGTTGAATAAAATGAACCTGTTGATACATCACAAATAGCTAGTCCAAAATAGATTCCTTTTTTGAATACTGACATTATATAGTTGTTTTTCTTCTCATCAAGCATATTGCTTTCTATTACTGTACCTGGTGTTATTATTCTTATAACATCTCTTTTTACCATCCCTTTGGTTAATTTTGGATCTTCTAGTTGTTCACATATAGCTACTTTGTACCCTTTTTCTATTAATTTTGAAACATAATTGTCTACTGCATGGAATGGTATTCCGCACATTGGAGCTCTTTCAGCTTGTCCACATTCTTTTCCTGTAAGTGTTATTTCTAGCTCTCTTGATGCAAGTATTGCATCATCAAAAAACATTTCGTAAAAGTCACCTAATCTAAAGAAAAGTATTGCATCTTTGTATTGTTCCTTTATGTTTAGATATTGTTGCATCATAGGTGAAAATTCTGCCATAACTTTATTCCTCTTTTCCTTTAATTTGGTTCATATTATATCATAAATTAGTTTTCATAACAACAATTTCTTAGCGTAAAGTTAAAATTACGCTAGAGGTAATGCCTTTATATTGTTCTATTTAAGTTTCCATTTGTATAGTCTTGTCCTTCAAGTCTTTTACCTTCTTTATGTATTTTTATTATGTTGTTTATTTCTTCTATTGTTTCATCTAAAATATCCATTCTTATTGAGTTTACGTTTAGGCCCTTCCATTCTATTGATGTTATTTTTGAATTATATATTAAATTATTGCAATTTATTCTGTCTGTATATATTGGAAATTCAAATCCCATTCTGTCTTTTAATTTGTATGTTCCTTGTCTGCAGGTTCCTGGGCAATTTTTATATGTTCCAATGCTGCAATATTCTGTTGTCATAAGAAGTGTTCTTCCATATACTATAATTTCTTTTTCAATTTCTTGATTTAAACATGATATTGTTTCTTTTTCAAATTCAGGTGAAGTTGTATATTTTATAATTCCAAAATCTTTTAGTTCGTTTATTGAATAATTATTTGCAATATTTAGTGTGTAATTAGCAATTTTAGGTAATTTTTTAAACTCCTCTATTTGTGATAGATTTGATATAACTACTCCTTGAATATTGTATTTATTTATTATTTCTTGTACATTTATTTTTTCATAATTTCCTTTGCTTATTGCTGGCATAAGTAAATATGTGTTAAATCTGTTTGTTATTATTTGTATTTGATTTTCTAATTGTTTATTTACAAAAAATCTTAGTGGTATATAAATATTGTCAACATCTTGTAGCTGTTCATATTCAAGCTCTGAGCTCATATTGTTTAAGCAAAGTGTTGTTTTAACATTTTGTGTAGTCTGTTGTTTTGCATTAGTATGATATTTTTCTGATTTAATAGACTCACGTTCAAATGATTGTTTTATTTTGTTTTCTAGTTCTTCTATTGCTTCTCTTCTTAATTCATTTATTCCTTTTATTGATGTTTGAAGCATTTTGTCTAGTTTTATTTCAAGATTTGCAATTTTAAATACAGTATTTCCAAGTTTTGATACTTGTTCTATTATTCTTTCTTCTGTTAATCCTACTTTTAAGGCTTCTTCTGGGATTGTTCCTTGTTTTTTTACTGTTATTTTAGTTTCAGTATCTTCTATTGATAGGGTAATTGGCTCATTTTTGACTATTACAATTTCACAATTAAGTTCTCTTTTTATATTTTCTTTAGTTGATATTTGTTTAATATCTTTATTTAGATTAATTGAAACTGTTTTATATACTTTATCCCCATTATTGATTTTTCCATATATTCTACCTATTGTTACTATTTGTCCAGTCTTGCCTTCTTTTATATTATTATTTCCTATCATTAGCTCTGATATTTTGCATGTTCCGTCTTTTATGCTTATGCTATCTCCTAAGCTTAATTCTTTTGTAAGTTTTACTTTTGCATAGCCTTTATTAGGGTTATAGTGTTCCACTGTTCCTATGTGTATTCCTATATGATTTGGTCTATATTTATACATCATTTCCTTGCCTAATTTTCCTTTTAAATACCCTGTACTAAACCCTCCACGGTTAAATATTTGCATTAGTTTTTCTCTATCTTCTTGGTCTACTATGTATGGTTTACTGCTATTTGCTAAGTCTATGTATTTTCTATATATTGATGTAACAAGTCCTACATATTCAGGTGATTTCATTCTTCCTTCTATTTTAAATGATTTTACTCCAGCAGATATTAGCTCTGGTAGAATATCTAGTGTGCATACATCTTTTGAACTTAGTAAATATCCTTTATCTACAACTTCACTATCCTTTAAAAGACTATAAGGTAGTCTACAAGTTCCTGCACATTTTCCTCTATTTCCACTTCTGCCACCAATTAGGCTGCTCATCAAGCATTGTCCTGAATAGCTTATGCAAAGTGCACCATGAATAAATACTTCAATTTCTAAGTCTGTATTATTGCATATTTGTTTTATCTCTTCTATTGATAATTCTCTTGCAAGGACGCATCTTTTAAATCCTAATCTTTGAATCTCTTGAGCTCCTTTTAAATTATATATAGTCATCTGTGTACTACTATGTACATCTAGTTTGGGAAATTTTTTTATAATTTCTCGAGCTAGTCCTAAATCTTGTACTATTATTGCATCTATTCCACATTTATAGGCATATTCTACTAATTCCATTGCTTTTTGAAATTCATCATTTTTTATTAGAATATTTAATGTTAAATTTGTTTTTACATTTCTAAGTTTTGCGTATTCTATTGCGTTTTTTAGTTCTTCCCTATCAAAATTTTTGCTGTTCATTCTAGCATTAAACTCATTCGCACCAAAATATACTGCATTTGCACCATTTTGCACAGCAGCTACCAATGAATCCCATTCTCCTACTGGAGATAATAACTCAACATTATTCATATTTTAAATTCTCCTTTATTTTGCATAAATATTATATCATATATGAAAAGCAAAATAAAATGCTTTCATTTAGAAAGCATTTTTAAGTATTGGTGACCCGTACGAGAATCGAACTCATGATTCCACCTTGAGAGGGTGGCGTCTTAACCGCTTGACCAACGGGCCATGTTTTAATTCTAGCCTAAACTAGAATTAATTTCTATGATTTTTGCTAATATTTCTTTTAGTCTTTTTTCTTGCTGTGTTAAATATAAATATCCGAATTAGCCCTTCAAATGCTGTTGAATACATATAGTCTGCTGGATCTGCATTTTTAGGTAAATGATGATTTTGTGTGTTTCTTCCTCTTCTAACAGTTTCTTGTTCTTCTTCTGTTAAGTATTCTTTGAGTTTTTCCAGTATTTTTGCTTGTGCACTTGCTCTTACAAATTTTGTTGCTTCTCTATGAAGTTTATTGGGCTTTAAATTTGTTGTTTCAACAAGATGCTGTCTTATATATAACTCATATACTGCATCTCCAACATATGCCCATGTAAGTGGAGACATTGTATTTATTTTTACTATATTATTCATTTATTTTCTCCAATGTAATTTTGGCTATTTTTCCACTTCTAAAGTCATTTAATATAATTGCTGATACCTTCTCATAGTCTATTTCTCCACCTGAAATTATTGCTCCTCTTTTTCTTGCTATGATATTCATTAATTCAAGTGTTTCATCATCTTCTGGTATTATACTATTAAAATCGTCATCTGTCAATTTATATCTTGCAAAAAGTTCATTTTTATTGTTATTTTTTAAATATTTTATTAAATTATAGGCTATTTCTTCTTTATTTATTAGTTCATCTTTTATTGAACCAGTGTATGCAAGTTTTAGTGCAATATCGTGGTTTTCAAATTTTGGCCATAAAACACCTGGTGTATCTAATAGTTCTATATTACTTGAAATTCTAAGCCATTGTTTTTGTTTAGTAACACCTGGTTTATTTCCTACCTCTGCTGATTTTTTATTTATCATTCTGTTAATAAATGATGATTTTCCTACATTTGGAATTCCACATATCATTATTCTAATGTTTTTGTTTGTTCTTCCTTTATTGGCTGCTTTTTCCATATCTTCTTGCATTAAATTTTGAACTGCTCTTAAGGTTTCTTTTGTGCCTTTTCCCAAGTTTGAATCAGTTGGAATTGCAGTTATTCCTTGTGTTTTGAAATATTCTATCCATCTTTTAGTTTCTTTTTCGTCTGCTAAGTCACTTTTATTTAAAACAATTATTTTCTTTTTATTAGCTGTAATCTGCCTTATATCTGGGTTTTGACTTGCGATTGGTATACGTGCATCTAATATTTCTATAACTACGTCTATTAACTTTAAATCTTGTATTATTTGCTTTTTTGTTTTAAGCATGTGGCCTGGGTACCAGTTAAGGTTGATTTTGTGATAACTATTTTGATCTTTTTCTTTATTCATCTATGTTCACTCCTTTACTTGAATTTTACGTTTATTTCTCCATTTTGAAATATAATTATGCTATCTATATTTTCTATAATAGATATAAACCTAATATTTAAAGCTGGAAAAATATTTTCAAAATACATATCTGCTTCTATATGACTTCTTGCAAATCTAGATAAGTCTTTCACAATTATACAATTAATCTTTTCATTTTTCATATCTCGTAATAATTTTTCAAATCCTGGTCTGTTGAAATTAGTACCACTATATCCATCATCAATATAGTATTCTATTAATTCTAAATCTTCTTTACCATTAATATATTGTTCAATTAATTCTCTTTGATTAACTATACTATTTGATTCCATATTTTCATTATCTTCTTTTGATAATCTTAAATATCCTGCTACATTCCAATTTGATATTTTAATCACTCCTTTTTAACTCATATTTTTCATAAATCCTTCAAGTTCTTTAATTCTAACTGCTTTAACTACAACTCCTAAATTATTTGGTATTTGAATAATAGCTCTTGGATTAGTTGGAATATTTTCAAACACAACACTTCCTGTACTAGTATGTTGTGGTCCACCATATAATAAGCCTAATAGTTTACATCTAGAGCCAAAAAAAGTAGTATTGCCTTGTGTATATGAAGATTCATTACAAAAGAAAATTGGCGATCCACTAGATCCTGGAAAACAAGCCATATCAATTAAAAATTCTTTTTTCCCATTGTAATCAAATTTTAAGTGTGTAGAAGTTATGCCTTTTCGAATTATTGGTTTATTATTATAAGAATCCTCAAGTCCGTTAGGATATCCAATCATAATAATATCTTCCATTGCAGAACAATCTTTAACTTCATCTTCGTTTATTATTAAATCTGTTCCAAGCTTTCCACGATACAACCTGACTTTATATTCCTGACTATAACTATCTAGCGAAGCTATGGGTATTGCGCACAAGTCCACATCATTGTCAGGATGATTAATTATTTTAAATTCATCAAGAGTTATCGTAAATTTTTGTTGATCTAGCGGATTATTATTTTCATCTGCCCTACACACAGAAAAAATAATTTTTTTAGCATCTTTCACAACATGTTTGTTAGTAATAATTACAGGTTGGCATGTGCCTTTTTCCAAATTTTTATTAAAATTCATAAAAAAACCTGTACCAGTTGCAATTTTCGTTTCATCAATGATATTTATTATCTTTGTAGTACAATAAATCGATTTTGTTCTTCTTCAAAACTAACTGCCTCATTTGGAAAAGCAGTAAAATATGTTGCAACTATATGCTTACATATTATTCTTTTACCATTAGCTAAGGGACAATTACATGAAGATTTCCTAGGATGTTCAATATCCAAATGGACATTATAATTATTGGTTCCTTTTACAATGCTTGAATACTCATTTTCATTTATTTTATTCAATTCAACAACCCTTTTTTCTTTATAATAATCTAAACCTCTCCAACATGAACTACCACTAGCTAAAGATATTATTCCCATAACTTTACTCCTCTTTATCTCCATTCCCTAGCAATTTTATTTTTTCAGCATTATTAAGTATATTTAATTGATACTTTGCAATTTCACTTAATATTTCAAATCTTTCCTCTTTACTTTTTCCTTCTTTAATTAATTCTGCATTATGTGATTCTAAATTAGATAATACTGTTAACTCATTAATTGTTGCATAATCTCTAACATTAGATGTTTTTGCTAAATCAGAATTAAGTTCTCTCCATTTTTTAGCCGTTGTATTAAATACTGCAACATTCAAAACATCTGCTTCTTCAGCATACTTTAACCATTCTCTATTTTTATAAAAATCATTATCTGGCAATATATAATTTTTAATTGCATCAGTATGTATCAAATAATTATTTTTCGTTAGTATTCTTTTTACATCCCATTCTCTATTCTGATTTTCTAACTCCTTTAATCTCTCAAATTCCTTTATTAAATACAATTTAAAAACGGGACTAATTGCTGATGCAAATTCAAATGCAATATCTTTATGTGCATATGTTCCACCATATTTTCCACGCTTTGAATATATTCCAATCGCATTTGTTTTATCACACCATTCAGTAACACTTAATGTAAATGTATGAAGTCCTGCACTTTTTCTAAACCCGTCGAATTCGACGGAATTAAAATTTGGATTATAAATTGACTCCCATGTTCCTAAAAATTCCAAAGTAATTCTATTTCTTAACCAATTTCTTATAATGTCATCTGCTTTTGATTTTCCTTCCTTATATTTACCAAAATCAGAAATACAAATATAATCATTATCATCTATGTTTGTAATATTTACTTTAATATTTTGAACTTCTATTATTTTATTTGACATATATTCACCTCCAATTTATCAAATTACGAAAGATAAAATTTTGAAAAAATGTTGATTTTTCAATAGTTTTGGCTAGTGTTTAGATAATTCGTACTTTTCCAGTTAATATTTGTTTTATTTTCCATTTTCTATCTCCTCATTTTTATAACTAAATACTTCTTCTATAAAATCATTTATATCTTTTACTTTGTCCTTATCTTTAATCTTATACTCAATATATGCTTCTCCAAGATTGCCAGATTTCTTGCTTTTATATTTTTCATCTAGTTTAATCAAATCATCTTTGGAATTAATTATTCCATTAACCTTTTTGTTTTCTGCTCTATAGCCCTCTATTGTTATATTGCCTTCAGTAACTTCATACTTATATGCATTTCCATCATTGTAATATATAGAAACTAAGTATTCCGTACCTGCATCAATTCCTAACATATATGAATAACACATTGTTCCAATACATATATCATCTTCTTTTATGGTAATATTTTTATAGTTTTTATTACAAAAAAGCCATATGCATATACCTAATATTACTAAGATTATTATTGCTAAGAATATTAAATGTTTCTTATTCACTTTTACTTTTCTCCAAATTTTCTAAATAATTCACCTTTTTCCCATGTTCTTTCGCATATTCTATTATATTAATAGTTAAGGGCGTTATGTTATACGCCCTATTATTAGAATTTGTATTGATTTTTGTCTGCTCTGTCGTCAAAGTTTCTATCATAATCTGTGGTTCCATAGAACCAGTCTGTTTGTCTGTTTTTTCCGCTTCCTCTTTTTCCACTACTTAATCCTATGTTCATTATTGCAAGGATTGGTATTATTACTGCAATTATTGATATGAATAGTGTTAAATAATTTGCTGTTTGAGCTTGTCCTGATGTGATTGCTTCTAGTGCTTTATATGCATCAACTCCAAAGTATGCACATTGTGCTATTAAATATGCTACTGCTCCTATCATTTTTCTTTTTGCAACAAGTATTATACAAACAAATGTTACAAACAATAATACAACTTCAAATGTTACATTCATTGGAACTATTGGGAAGCCTGAATCTGATGTGAATAATAACATTATTATTAGTCTAAATACCCAAAATACTCCTGCAAATGCTGTAATCATATAACCAAACATCTTTTGTTCCCCCTTTTTTTAATTTATGTATATTTTATACATTATTTTAAAAATTGTCAATAATTATTACATCTCTTTTTAAAATATTATTGTTTATAACACCTAATCCTAAAAATATTTTTTTGTTGTATATTCTATATACTCCATTTTCCATATTAAAGTTTAATTTCACTCCATTTAAAAATTTTTCTTTGGTCTTATCATCTAGTTCAATTTTTGGTTTTATATTGCAAACTTTTTCAATGCTTATAATTTTTTCTTTGGCTATTTGCTCTATTTTACATGAATCTTCTATGTCAAATTCATTCACTCTTGTTCTGCATAGATTTTTCATTAAGCCAACAGTTCCAAGTCTTTCAGCAATATCTTCGCATAATACTCTTATATAAGTTCCTTTTGAACATTGAACCTCATATTTTAGAACATTATTTTCAAATTTTATAAATGATATTTTCATAATCTCAATAGGGCGAGGTTCTAATTGTATATTTTGCCCTTTTCTTGCATATTCATAAGCTTTTTTACCATTTATTTTTATTGATGAATATATTGGTGGAGTTTGCATTTGTTTTCCTTCAAAGCTTTTTAATACTTGCTTTATTTGTTCTTCGTTTAATAGTGGTACTTCCTTCTTTTCTATTATTTCACCTTCAGTATCTCCTGTTGAGCTTTTCTCTCCTAATGCTAATTCTGCAACATATGTTTTATTATGTTCTATTAAATATTTAGAGACTTTTGTAGCTTTTCCAATTAAAATTGGCAAAACCCCAGTTGCATTGGGGTCTAATGTGCCTGTATGGCCGACTTTTGGAGTATTTAGAGCCTTTTTTACAATATTTACTATGTCATGTGATGTATAACCCTGTGGTTTATTTATTATTAATATTCCATCCATTATTTTAAACCTTTATTTAATATATTTTTTACATTCATTAATTATTTTTTCCTTTGCCTTTTCAAAAGGTAATCCTGTAATTGTTCCTCCTGCTGCTCTAACATGACCTCCACCACCAAACATTAAGCAAATATCTGAAACATTTACATAATCATTTGAACGTAAAGATATTTTATATGTGTTTACATCTGTTTCTCTTAAAAATACAGATACTTCAACTCCTTCAATATCTCTTCCTATTTCAACTATTCCGTCATGGTCATCTGCATTAACTTGTTCTTCATCTTTTCTAGTTATGTACGTAAATGCAATTTTACCATTTTCAAGTAATTCTATTCTGTTCATTGCAATTTTTCTTAACTCAAATTTTTCTTTTGATACTGTTTGTAATGTTTTTTTATATATTTCTGATACATTTACTCCTCTTGATAATAGTTCTGCTGCAAATTCAAATGTTTCTGGTTTTACATTTTGATATTTGAAGCCACCTGTATCTGTAATTATTCCTGTTAGTAAACACGTACCTATATCTTGTGTAATTTCTATTCCAATAGTTTTTAATACTGTAATTAATATCTGGCAACAGGCTGGGGCTGTTGGGTTTACAAAGTTATAGTCTGCAAACATTGTATTTGCTTCATGATGGTCTATTTGTATTTTGCAATTTGCATATTCAAAATAATTTGCAAATCCATTTAATCTTTTTATGTCTCCACAGTCTAATGCTATTGCTAAATCGTAATTTTCCATTCTTCCTTCAGTTTTTATTTCGTTTGCAGAAGGTAAAAATGTATAAGTTTTAGAATATTTTGGTATAACAACATCTACATCTTTCCCTATTTGTTTTAAACCCATGTACATAGCTAAGCTACTTCCTATTGCATCCCCATCTGGTACTTCATGAGTTAAAATTACTATATTTTGACTATTTAATATTTCTTCCTTTATATTATCTAAAGTCATTTGAACCTCATTTCTTGGAATTATTTACAATTCCTAATTTTAATTTTCTTTATTGTTCTCGTTTATTTCCTTCATTACTTCTTGTAATATTTTATCTATTCTCTCACCATATACTAGGCTTTCATCTAATTCAAATACAATTTCTGGGGTTATTCTTAAATTCATTTTTTCTGCTAATCTGCTTCTTACAAACCCTGATGCAGCTTTTAAACCTGCTAGAGTTTGTTTAACATTTTTTGAGTTTATAATGCTTACACTTACTTTAGCATACTTGAAATCTGGTGTAGTCTTAACTTTTGTAACACTAATCATACCAGTTACATTTGAATTTTTAACCTCGTAATTAATTATATTACTTACCTCTCGTTTTAATTCCTCATTTACTCTAGCCATACGGTTAGAATTTGTATGTTTTTGCATTGTTTTTTTCCTTTCCTATCTTAAAATTGCTTGGGGTTTTAAATAAAACGAAGCAAATTGGGTATTTTGCGTAGTTTGCCACGGCAAGATGCCCAATTTCTATACGTTTTTATTTAATTTGTTCCATTATAAATGCTTCTATTACATCGCCTTCTTGTAAGTCGTTGAAGTTTTCTAATTGAACACCACATTCATATCCTGCTTGAACTTCTTTTGCGTCGTCTTTCATTCTCTTCAATGAAATTAATTTACCTTCATGTATTACAACATTGTTTCTAAGTACTCTTACTCCTGCATTTCTTGCAACTTTTCCGTTTGTTACATAGCATCCTGCGATTGTTCCAACATTTGATATTTTGAATGTTTGTCTTACTTCAGCATTTCCTATTATTGTTTCTTTAAATACTGGGTCTAACATTCCTTTCATTGCTGCTTCAACGTCTTCTATTGCATTGTAAATAACTGAATATAGTTTAATTTCTACTCCGTCTTTTTCTGCCATATCTTTTGCTATTGGCTCTGGTCTTACATTAAATGCAATTATTATAGCATTTGATACTTTTGCAAGTGTAACATCTGATTCTGTTACTGCTCCAACGTTTGCATGGATAACTTTTACTTTTACTTCGTCATTAGATAGTTTTTCTAATGATTGTTTTACAGCTTCAACAGAACCTTGTACATCTGCTTTTACTATAATGTTTAGTTGTTTTAAGTTTCCTTTTGAAATTTGGCTAAATAAGTCATCTAATGTTACTCTATGTGTAGCATTTAGTGCTTTATCTCTTGCTTGGCGTTTTCTCTTTTCCATTAAGTGTTTTGCTGTTTTTTCGTCTTTTACTTCATAGAAAGTTTCGCCAGCCTCTGGAACTTCTGTAAATCCTGTTATTTCAACTGGTGTAGATGGTCCTGCTTTTTTAATTTTTTTGCCGTTTTCGTCTGACATTGTACGAATTCTACCTATTGTTGAACCAACTAAAATTGTATCTCCAATATCTAGTGTTCCACGTTGTACAAGCATTGTTGCAACTGGACCTTTTGCTTTATCAAGTTTTGCTTCTATTACAACACCTTTTGCTTGTTTATTAGGATTTGCTTTTAATTCTTTCATATCTGCTACTAATAATACCATTTCAAGCAAGGTATCTATATTTTGTTTTTTCTTTGCAGAAATTGGAACATAAATTGTATCTCCGCCCCATTCTTCTGGAACTAAATCATATTCCATTAATTCTTGTTTTACTCTATCAACATTTGCACCTTCAACATCTATTTTGTTTACGGCTACTATTATTGGTATTCCAGCAGCTTTAGCATGGTTTATTGCCTCTACTGTTTGTGGCATTACACCATCATTTGCAGCTACTACTAGTATTGCTATATCTGTTATTTGAGCTCCTCTTGCACGCATTGCAGTAAATGCTTCGTGTCCTGGGGTGTCTAGGAACGTTATTTCTCTATCATTTACTTTTACTTTGTATGCACCAATCGCTTGTGTAATTCCTCCTGCTTCGCCTTCAATAACATTTGTTGACCTTACTGCATCTAGAAGTGATGTTTTTCCATGGTCTACATGTCCCATAACTACTATAACTGGTGGTCTTGGTTTTAAGTCTTCTGGTCTATCTTCGCTATCATCAAATAATATATCTTCATCTGTTTTAACTTCTTTTTTGATAGCTGTTATTCCAAATTCTTGTGCTATTAAGTATGCTGTATCAAAATCTATTTCATTATTTATTGTTGCCATTATTCCATAGTTAAATAGCTTTTTGATAATTTCACTACTTGTTTTCTTTAATTCTGTACTTAAGTCTTTTACTGAAATTGTTTCAGGTATTGTTATTTCTGTTAATTGGAATATTTTTTGTTTATTTCTTTCTTCTTGATTATTAATTTTCTTTTTGTTTTTCTTTCCTCTTGCTGTTGTTAAATCGTAGTAATCAAGCATTGTTCCTTCATCTGAAAGGCCACGTTCTTGTTTTAGGTCTTTTAGTTTATGTGAACTAAATTCATCATAATTATTTTTTCTGTTTTTGCCTTTTTTGTTGCCTCTGTTGTCATCATATTTACTATTATTTTTTTGTTTATCTATTGCTTTATTAGCATATTCTCTAACATTTTCTTTTTCAACTACATCAGCAGCCATAATATTTTTAATGTTTTTCTCAATGCCTTTTTCGTCTAGACTTCTATTTTGTCTATTAAATCCGCCATTGTTTCTGTTATTAAATGGTCTATTATTATTGTTTCCTTGTCTATCTCTTGAAAAGTTATTGTTGTTGTTTCTATTACCAAAATCTCTATTATCTCTATTTTGTCTAAAGCCATTGTTATTAGCATTGTTGTTGCGATTGAAGTTGTTTCTACCTTCAAAATTTCTGCCATCTTGATTATTATTAAATGGTCTTCTTTGATTGTTGTAATTGTTGTTGTTATAATTATTATTGTAATTTCTGTTATCTCTATTGTTATTATAATTTCTATTTTCTCTATTGTTATTATTATTGTAATTTCTATTTAGACCATTTCTGTTATAATTATTATTTTGTTCACTCTTATTTTGAACATTTTCATTAACATTTATGTTTTGAGTTTCTTCTTTTTTTGGCTCTATTTTTGGTTCTATAACTTCTGGAGCTTTTTTCTCTTCTATAACTTTATTTTCAACAACAGATTCTTGTTTTTCTTCTTTTTTTGGTGTTTCTTTTTTGCCAAATAATTCACTAACTGTAAGTGGTTTTGTTGGTTTATTTCTGTACACTATGTTATAATCCTTATTTTTTTCACGTTCTATGAACCCAACATCTTTTCTAGAGTTTTCCTGTTTTTTATCTTTTTTACTTTTTTCTTCGTTCTCCTCTAGAATTACTTGTCTTCTAATTATTACTGGTTCTTCTTTTACTTCTTTTTTTGGTTTTGTCTCTTTTGATTTTTTTGGTTTGTCTTCACTTTTTTTAGTATTACCTTGTTTTGTAAAGCTTTCTTCTAATCTTTTTGCATCATTATCTTCTAAACCACTTAAATGTGATGATGCTTCTATTCCAAGAACCTTTGCTTTTTCTAACACTTCCTTACTTGATAATCCTAATTTTTTAGCTATTTCGTGAATTTTTACTTTATTTCCCAATAATATCACCTCCTATTTGATTTTTATTGATTAATTTGTTCCTTTTCACCGTTATCAATAATTACACCCCTTATATTTTCATAAAATTTCTTGTCAATATTACATTTCAAGATTTTAGCAATTCTATTAGTTTTAATAGCCTTTTCTAAACATTCTATATTATTGCATATATATGCTCCTCGTCCGTTTTGTTTTCCTGTTTTGTCTAATGAAATTTCGCCTTTATTATTTTTTACAATTCTTATTAAATCATATTTATTTTTCTTTGTATTACATGCCATACATTTTCTTTGAAAGGCTTGTTTCATTATTCATCATTTCCTTCTTCTTGTTTTTCTTCTTTATTTTCTTCATAAGCCATTAATTCTCTGTATTGTGTTTCACTTTTTATATCTATTTTCCAGTTTGTAAGTTTTACTGCTAATCTAGCGTTTTGACCACCTTTTCCAATGGCTAAAGAAAGTTCTTCATCTGGTACAATAACTTGTGCAAATCTTTCATTTTCTTTTATATCGATTGCCATTACATGTGCTGGTAATAGTGCTGCACATATAAATGTTGCTGGATCTTCGCTCCATTCTATTACATCTATTTTTTCGCCATTCATTTCATTTATTATGTTTTGTATTCTTATTCCTTTTGAACCAACGCATGAGCCAACTGGATCTATATCTGGGTTCTTTGAATATACAGCAACTTTACTTCTATTTCCTGGATCTCTTGATACTGCTTTTACTTCTATAAGTCCTTCATAAATTTCTGGTATTTCAAGTTCAAATAGTTTTTTAATCACATCTGGATGACTTCTTGTTACTAATACTTGTGGAGCTCCTTTTAGACCTTTTTCTACTGATAACACATATGCCTTAACTTTGTCATTTACTTTATAATGTTCTGTTGGTATTTGTTCTTTTAGAGGCATTATTCCTTCAAGCTTTCCAAGGTCTAATATAACTGTTCCTTTATCTGCTTTTTGAACTATTCCTGTTACTATTTCGCCTTTTCTTTCATTATATTCATTAAATATCATGTTTCTTTCTGCTTCTCTAACTTTTTGTAAAATATGTTGTTTTGCTGCTCCTGCTGCTATTCTACCAAAGTCTTTTGGTTTTGTTTCTATATTTATAATATCTCCTATTGCTGCTTTCTTTTCTATTTGTCTTGCATTTTCTAAAGATATTTGTAGCTGACTGTTTTCAACTACTTCAACAACTTCCTTTTGTGCATACACATGAATTTCACCTGTTTGGTTATCTATCTCAACTTTAACATTTTCAGCTGAATCAAAGTTTTTCTTGTATGCTGATACAAGTGCTGTTTCTAACGATTCTAGTAAATATTCTTTACTAATTCCTTTTTCCTTTTCTAATTCATCAATTGCCATTATTAATTCTCTGTTTTCATTACTCTTCATTTTTTTAATTCCTCCCTTTATTCCCACTCAAATATTGTTTTAATTTGTCCAATATTTTGTCTTTCTATTTCTAATGTGGCCGAAGCTGTTTCAATTTCAATATTTGATTCATTAAAATTTTTCAAAATGCCTTCATATTGTTTTTTTCCATTAACTGGTTTAAATAACTTTATTTGAACCTTTGCTCCTATATTATCTTTTAAATGTTTATCTTTCTTTAAAATACGCTCAATTCCTGGTGAAGATACTTCTAAAAAATATTGTTCTTTAATATAGTCTGCTTGGTCTAAAAGCTCATTAATATTGTTGCTTACTAATTCACAATCTTCTAGTGATATGCCTGTGTCTTTATCAATGTAAATACGTAAATAATATTCTTTTCCTTCTTTTACATATTCCACATCATAAAGATTATATCCTAATTCTTGCACTTTTGGTTCAATTAGGCTTTCAACCTTTTCTTCAATTTTTGCCAATTTACATTTCTCCTTATTTTCAAAAGTTAAGAGTGGGCTTTGCCCACTCTTAAAGTATTTTTATTTAATTGCATTATTAATATACCATATTTTTCTTGAAAAATCAAGTGCTTTAAAGGAATTTTTAATTTTTATACTTCTAATTTTGCTATTTCTTGTTCTATCATTTCTTTTCTGTCTTCATCAGTGTAAATGCCATTCGTAGCCTCTACAGTTATTTCTCTGGTATGATTTAATAAATCTATTATTGTATCCATACCACCGCTTGCTGGTTTGTATCAATGAAATACCATCCCTTAAACTATTTATTATTCTCTCATTGTTGTTTTAATCTGTTTTTCCTTCTTCTTCGTTAAGTCTATCCATTAATTCGTTTGAAAATATTTGTTCTTGTGCTGTTTGGTTATTTGTTTTATTTACAGTATTTTCAGTACGGCCTATTAAATTGCTACCTGAAATATATCTTATGCCAACTGTTAACAGTATTAGCATTATTACTATTGTTAGTATTAGAACAACTAACGTTACTCCTCTTTCTTTTCTCATTTTTTATTCTCTCCTTTGTTTTTTATCATAGTGTTTATATATATCATTTTGTATTTTTTGTCAACTATTTTTATAACTTTTTTTATTATATTATTAGCATTAAGGCTTATTTCAATAAGATGTAGAAAGAGGAGAAATATATTTTATAAATTTATGCTACCTTTTGTTTTATAGGTGTTCATGTCTGTTGCTTTTATTAGGCTTCTTGATAGTGTAAATAATGTGTCTTGTATATATAGTATTCTTTCTACACTATATTTTCCATAATATCTATCATAATTACTTGCAGTATTTGAAATTTTGCCCTTTAGCTCAAATCCTTTTTCTAGACTTAGGCCATATACTATTGCTCCTTGGAATGTTACTTCATAGTTTTCGCCTGTTATGCTTATTGGAAATGCTATTATGTTTTTTTCTTTTGAGAATAGCAATGCTTTATGATTATTTAATAGTTCTGAGTATGTGCCTTTTTTCCCTATCTTTTCATTATACATTTCTTTTGGATTACTTGGATCTGTTACATCAAACAAAGATATTTTCATTCCATTTGTTACAACTTGATCTCCATATCCATAGTTTACTACTTTTGTATCTTCTCCAAATCCTATTAAGTGTGTTTCATCATAAGGGTGTAGATATTTGCTATATCCTGGTATTTTTAATTCTCCTAAAACCGTTGGGTTTGTTGGATCTGCTAAGTCTATTACAAATAGAGGATCTGTTTGTACAAATGTTACCATATATGCTCTACTTCCTATAAATCTTACAGAATAAATTTTTTCTCCTTTTGCCAAGTTTTCAAGCTTTCCAACTATTTCTAAATTCTCGTTTAGAACATATAAATTGTTTGTATCGTTTTCACTATTCCATGTGCTATTATCTGTTGTTGCTATTCTAAAGTATCCATCTTTTTCATCCATTGAGAATTGGTTTAATACTGAGCCTGGAACTTCACCTGTCTTTTCAAAAGTGCATGTTGCATCTTTTAAACTAAATTTATATATTTGTGTTGTTGTATTTGATTTTTTTGTTTCATCATTGTAGTCATATTTTAGCTTTGTTACATATAAATTATCTGTTGAAGAGTAAATGGTATTTCCTGCTCCTAAGTAGCTTTCTATGTTTGCTGGTTCATCTTTATTTACATTAAATGCTACAATGTTTAAGTAACTTGTATCCTCAAATTCTGGAATATAGTAGATACAGTCAAAGTTTACGCATTTTACTTCTTCTCCTGTTTGAGTATCTATATATTGTGGCTTAAAGTCATCTTCATTTAGTTCCATTGCTTTGTATTTTTTGCACAAATATGAATAAATATATTTATTTGATGTTAAGTATATGTTGTCTCCTATCATTCTTGAAGATAAATAGTTACCTTCAACTTCAACTGTTCTTTCTAGTGTTGGTTTTTCTTTGTTTTCTACATTATACACTTTGGCTGATGTAAAACTTTTATAATATGTTGGGTAAATGTAATCAATATCTGCATCTGGCCTTCTTTTATATTCATATCTCGTTCCAATTACAATTACTTTGTTGCCATTTAAGAATATTTCTTGTGGTGAAAAGTCTTCATCGTTTTCATTTTCAAATGTAATATTAGCTGTTCCTATCATTTTGCTTGGATTTTCAACATTTGTAATTGTTAATGTATTGTCTACTAAATAGTATATATATTTTCCATCAGTTTTTACTGTGTCTGCTTCATCAACGCCTTCTACTTGTATATTTGTTTTTGAGTAATCATCAGTTTCTGTAGGAGATGTTTGATTTATTGTTTCTCTAGTGTTAGTAGTAGCACTATCAACGCTTATTTCTTCTAGTCCATCATTTAAAAACCATTTTGTTGTCTTTTTTTCTTCATTTTCTGCTCTTTCATTTAACATTGCATATAAGTTTTCAAATTTTTCAATTTTAGGTAATTTTTGAGAAATTTTGGTTTCTTCATATCTTTTCTCATTAATTGGAGCAATACTTTTATTTGGCAAAACTACCGCCATGATTATTGCACACATTAGTGCTATACTGGCTATTGGATATGCTTTATTATATCTTTTTTGAGTTGTTTTTTGAAGTGCTTTATTTAGAGTTTCGTTTTTTAATTTGTTGCTTACTTCAATTTCATTTACTGCATCAATATATTGCTTTTTATTCATCTTCAATTCCTCCTTTTATAATATTTTTTAATTGTTCTCTTGCTCTTGCAAGCCTTGTTTTTACTGTATTTTCATTTGTTTTTAGAATTTTGCTTATTTCTTTTATGCTATAATTTTCATAATAATACAAGTGTACTACTGTTCTATATTTTACTGGCAAATTTAATACAGCATAATATATATCATGTCTTTCTGGTGTTTCAAAGCTTAAATTTTCATCTAATTCTGCTCTATGTTTTACAAAGCTAGAATTTAACATTGTTTTACTACAATTAATTGTAACTCTAATAAGCCATGCCTTTTTATGCTCTTCTGATTCAAATTCTGGCATTTTTTTGGCTAATCTTAAAAACACTTCTTGATAAATATCTTGACTACTTTCTGTGTTTCCAGTTCTTGCCATAGCTAGCCTGTATACCATATTTGAATAATTTTCAATCGTTTGTTCTAGATATTGTTTTTTGTTTATATAAACCATTTTTTATCACCTGTATTTATAATACCATATAATGTAAAAAAAAGTTTCCTTTTTTGGAAACTTTTTTTATTTTTTAACTATTTTGTGTTTTGTAACTTCCGCACATTGATTCATCTGCTGGATTACCGTTGTGGCAATTATGACAAGCTTTTACTGTTATAGCATTTAGCTCACACATACAGTTATTTGGATCATTGTATGCACAGCTATTTACTGTACAATTTATTTTTTGGTTTTTATCCATAAAAATAGCCTCCTTTTAATTTTTAATATTAATAGTATGGCTATTTTTTGTGAAATTATGATTCATTTTTATTGTAATAATTTGTTTTGTTGTTCCATAATTTTGTTGGTTTGGATTTTTTTGTTATTTTCGTTTAATGCTTGGTTTTGACCAATTTGGTTATTACATTTTTCGCTGGATTCTTTGAAACTTAAGTACCAACTCATTCCGTTTCTGTTTTCTTGAATTTCTTTTTGTCTTTCTTGTAGCCCTTGGAATGTTTTTGGGGCTGGTTTTATTATTGGCTGTCCTGGTATCCAATTTGCAGGGGTTGAAGCATTGTTGCAATCTGCTATTTGAAGAGCTTCTACCACCCTTATTATTTCTGGTATCCATCTTCCTACATTTAGTGGATATATAAATATTGTTCTTACAATTCCTTTGTCATCAATTATGAATACATTTCTTACTGTTTCTGTTGTGCTTATGTCGTTTGAAATCATTCCATACTTCCTTGCAGTTTCTCCGCTTCTGTCTGCAATTATAGGAAATGGTACTTCAACACCTGTTCTTAACATAATGTCGTTTAGCCAAGCTAGGTGTGATGGGTTACTGTCTATGCTTAGACCAATTAGTTGGGTGTTTAAGTTTTGAAAGTATGTATTTGCTTTTGAAAAGGCTATAAATTCTGTTGTGCAGACTGGGGTAAAAGCCTTCAATTTGGGGATATTATATTAATCGGCTAATTTCAGGTTTTAGCTCGAATTTCACGCTTTTATCGTGATAAATCCATATTTTATCAATTAAACACTCTAAAATATATCTATTAGGTTCATTAGATTTTAGAATATCATCAAAATATTCTATTGCCGTTTTTAATTTTTTTATTTTTTCTGTGTCTAAATCTTCTTGCTGTTGTTCTAATAGTTTTTGTAATTGTTCTATACGATTAGTCTTGTCTTTTTCCACTTCTTTATATGTATTTTCAATCATTTCTCGTTGATACTCATTTGTAGTATTAGTTAAATCTTTAATTCTTTGACTAATCAAAACTTTGTATTCAGCATTTAATTTCTCAATTTCAAATTTAATTTTTTCCTTATTATTTGTCTTAGCATTAGTTTTTGTTTGAAGCTGTATTTTATTTATTTCATCTATGTATTTATTTTTAGTGAATTTTAAAAATTCCTTAAAATGTATAATTATATCTGATTCTTTAATTTCATGGCATTTGCATCTAGCTTTACCATAAGTTCTATATTGTGAACATTCATAACCTTTTTGAGATTGTTTTCTAGTTATAGTTATGCCACTTACTCCAAAACCACAATCGCCACATCTGCAAAGTCCTGAAAAGTAATAATTTCTTTTTCTCGTACTTGATGTACTTTTTGTATTTAGTTTTCTTTTTCTTATTTCTTGAGCTAAATTAAATGTATCTTTAGATATAATTGCTTCGTGATGATTTTCAAACACAAAATGCTCTTCCTGTGGAAGCTTTATTGCTTTACCTCTTATGGATACAGTCTTTTTCTTATGAGTTCTAAGTGTGCCACAATATACATCATTTTCTAAAATATTTCTTATCATATATGTGGACCATAATTTTTGAACTGGATGTTTATATATTCTTCCTCTTTCTAGGTGTTTCATTTGATAGTAAACTGATGGAGTTGGATAATTATATTTACTATTTAGAATATCGCAAATTTTCTTTCTTCCAATTCCTTCTTCGGTATATAGCTTATATATCAATTCTATAACAGGTCGTAGTTCTTCATCAACATATAGCTTTGTTATATCCTCTGGATCTTTTATATATCCATAATAATTTCCCATAATTAATCTTCCTGTTTTTTGTTTAGAATACATGTGATCTCTAGTTTTTCTTGAACAATCTTTAACATATCTTTCATTAAACCATGTTGTTATTCCAATAGTATCATCTCTATCATTTAAAACATCATAAGTTCCACCCATTTCAGAAACTAATATTAAATTCTTTTGAATATTCTTAAACTCATCTATTAAAACTAATACTCGTCCGTTATGTCTTCCAATTCTTGATAAATCCTTTGCTATGACTACATCAATTTTTCCTCCTTTTACTTTTTCCATCATTTTTGAAAATGCAGGTCTATTAAAGGTATATCCCGAAACATTGTCATCTATGTAGAAGTCTGAGATGGTCCAATTACGAGAAATTGCATAGTCTTGAATAATTCTTTTTTGTTCTTCAATACTTGCATAGTTTTCTTTATCTTCATCTCTAGACAATCTACAATATCCGTACAACTGTCATTTTATCCTCCAAATCTCGCCTGATATTGCTTGTTTTCATGTTAGCATACATTTTTGTTTAATTCCACTTGTTTCGTAATTATTCTTTCAAGAATCTCGGGATAATTCTCTTTTCCACTTACGAAAATAGCCACGCTATATTTTTCTTGTTTATACTTTTTAATTAAATCATTTGTTTCTTTTTTCTGGAGTTCTTCTTCTGTCAAATAAATTTGAACATACTTCGTGCCTTGTATTTCTGTATTGGTAATTCGCATTACTTTTTAACTCCTTCATAACACTTCTGGTAAATGTTATGCTAAAAAGAGAATTATTATCTCTTTTTATTTAAATTACAATATAGAAATACAGTAAAACTTTTTCATATTTATCAAATTTCATCACCTCACATTTCTATATATATGAAGCCAAAAATTTTATCAAATGTTGCAAATTTTTAAAATTTTTTCGTTTTTTTCAAACTTTTTTAAAGTTTGCAGGAACAGGGAGTCACCCCGAACTCCCATTTACACCTAAAAGCGTGGCTTTTAGCGGGATACTCAAAAAATATAGAGGCGACTTTTGGTCGCCTCATAAATTTATAAAACTATTATATAAATTGTAATTTGTTATTCTTTTACAAATTTATCAATTACAAAATAAACAACAATCATAATTAAAGATATTGCTAATCCTATATAAAATTCAGGAAAAGCAAAATTAATGCTATTTTGTATGCTCATTTCTCCTGTAATAGTTAGTATATGCCAAGTTAAGAATTGATAAATTTCAGAAATAACAATACCTACTACACCTAAAATACTTAATATCTTATTTACTTTAACATTTTTAAAAGATACCCATACACCTATTATAAATAACAACACAGATACAAGTCCTATTGGATTAAATAAATTACCTAAACCTGATATTTCTTGAACGCCTCTAGCTCCTCCATATTGATTTAATAACATTGGCAATAAACTTAAAACAAATGCAATAGATAATATGATTTTCTTTTTCACAAAACACATCTCCTTTACAACTTACTATAATCTGTTATGTGATTATACAATAAAGGACATATATTTTCAACCTGTCCTAATTATTGTAATTTAATAACAACTACTCTGTTACTATATCTATAATAAATTTAAGCCATTTTTTATTTTCTTTTGTTTTTATATTCATTAAGTATTCCTGTATATTTATCTCCTGTTATTCTAAAATAAATTTCAAATAATATTGTACTTACTATAAAACAAATCAAAAATATACCTATAAATATCCCCCATGCTCCAATACTTTCTATTGGAAACCATTCAAATTTTACTGCAAATGCTGTTATTACAACTAAAAACGGAAACATAAATACTACTAATCTTTTTGTATATGCTAATTTCTTTATACAAATATCACTAAAAGCTATCATTTGTAAAATAGCTGCTACAATACATATAATCAATAGTTGTATTAGCCTACTTGTTGACATTGATTCCACTCCTACAATTAAACTTATTACCATAAATACAACCATACTCATTGAAAAGGAATATGCTGTATATTTTGGTATTTGACTTATTATTTCTATTACCTTTTTCATACCTAATTACCTCCAATTTCTAGTTTTCTTTTTAATACTGGTACATATTGTCTTGAAATATATATTTTTTCATTGTTCTCCATTGTTGCTAATATTTTGCCTCCAAAATCTGGTCTTATTGATTTAATTTTGTTTAAATTAACTATACTTGATTTAGATATTCTGATATAGTCTGTATTTTCATATTTTTCTTCTATTTCATATAATTTTAGTGTTATTTCATATACTCCATCTGCTGTATAGCAAAAAGTCTTTCTATCTACTGTTTCAAAATACAAAATACTTTCTTGTTCAATACAATATGTTTCTCCTTTTGAAATTCCAATGATTTTTCTATCATTATTTTCAAAATTGTTTATTAGAGAGATTATCTTTAATATTTGACTGTCTGCTTTACTGCACTCTATTGTAATTTTTGTTTCTTTTATATCTGGTTTTTCAACCATATTAATAATCACTTTTTACCATCTCCTTTTTGTAGCTACTAAATTTATTATAATAAGATTTAAAAAAAGATACAATATTTGCATACATAACATGCTAAATATTGTACCTAAGTTGCTTTTTATGCTCACA